>SCLI03000035.1_pt1 | contig 15782 bp, 28 predicted proteins | sample 7268041 | NCBI WGS metagenome assembly SCLI03 (sample SAMN10721081, study PRJNA514188) | viral metagenome | isolation source: depth-stratified mine tailings core A | place: China: Fankou Pb/Zn Mine tailings | collected 2017-10 | reverse complement strand
CTCTGAGGCGGGGTATTTGTGAGACTTCGCCTCCCATAGTTTGCGCTCGATCAATAATATTCGGGGGTCGGTTTTTGCTCTTACCCGTAGTTTGTCCGTAAAATCTCCTACGTACGAACGGGCCGAGTCTGCAATCAGTTTGCCGGGGAAGCCACCTCCTAATTCGCTAAACCTCGTTTCAATTCTGTTGGCCAGGGTATTGAACATACTATCGCCAACATCAAGCTCCGTCTTATTGACGTTTTTGAGCTGCTTACTCCTAGTATAGACCGGCATCTCGTTAATTTCAGTAATCGCAGCCCACAATACGTCCTTAGACAGCCCCGCTCTAAACTGGCCCGTTAAGCAGACAACCTTGATCCGTGCCTCCGGCCATTGAAGCTCCTCATTGAAATCGGAGCGGCGGGGGAAATTCTCTTTAAACCAGGGGCTTTCATCTACGGCATATTTCAGGCGGTCAAAAAGGCTACCCCGCGTAATCTCCTCTTTGATACCCTGTAAAACTAATACGATCCAACTGCCTGGATTATGATCGAGTTCAACGTGTGGGTCATGAAGCATGCCCAGGTCCATAAGGGTAATGAACGCGGAGAGCCATGTTGTCTCGCTTTTCCCCGTACCAGCGGCACCGGAGAGCGCTATAATACAGGGGGGCGAGCCGTCATTTTTAGCGCGAGTACAATAATAGGGAAGCGGATCAGGCGTGCCTTCATGGATAAATTGGAGGTTTTCAAGCGTGGATGGCCATATTGTACGCCCCTGGTTTGCGAATTCCCGCGAGCAAACTACCTCTTCAACAGAGGGTATGCGGTCAACCTTGTATCCTCGCTTCTGTAGCAAGCAAGAGGGGTCATCTAAGGCAATAGCTTGCTGTAAGTTTCTCAGGACCCCGACGAGTTTATCGAGCCGTATACAGCCGTTCTCGTCAGCAGGGAGAGCAGAAACGTAGGCTTCAAGCTTGCCTAGTTTCTCCAGGCTAATTTTCTGCTTTCGGCCCTGCGTCCAGATAACCTTGACGGCCTGGTCAACCGGGATGATCTTATCAATAGCGCCTAGACTCATTTCCTAGTCTTCCCGTTCGCAATTTGCTTGATAGGTTGCGCTACTTTTTCCAGGCCCGAAACTACCGAGTCAACGAATCCCGGCATATCGTCGCCAGCAAGTTGATTGACTACCATTTGAACATTGTCAATTTGGTATTTGGTAGCGGGCCTTTGATCATCCGACCCCGGCTTGATCTCCCCGGCCTTTTCTAGCATGATTACATGGTTCTTTAAGCTTTCCATAATGAGGCGTGCAATCCGGTCTGTACGCTCTAAAACAGCAGCGGGAGCTTTCGGACGGCGGGCCTTGCGGTTCCATTGAAGCCACTCAGTTTTGAGTTGACGAACGAAAGAGGCATTTTCTTCGATAGGATCAAACTCAAATTCTACGCTTTCCGCTATGGGGTCCGGTCCCTCGAAAATTGTATTACGTAGCTCTTGCAAGGGTTCGATAAATTCAGCCCAGATCATTTTCCGTCTCTCTGTACGGAACCGGCATTCTGCCCATAGATCAACCATCATACGGGCTATAAGCTCATTCGGTTTGCCCTCTTTTAGCCAGCAAGCGACCTGAAATAATTGATCGTCATTGAGTAAGTTTAATAGGAAGGCGCGACCCTGTTCCGGTTGGACAATGGCCCGAAGGCGGGTCGCTACGGTGAGATCGGGGGAGGGCATCTATCGGCCTCCAAACGCCGTTCGGAATTCAGACTCGCCAGCGTGGTTGTCCGAAGCCTGGTCCGAGGGCAGGGTTAAGGTTGCGATTGAAGGGCCGATATTGTCAGCTTTGGGCCAGTTTGCTTTGATAAAAAGCGCAAATTGGGAACGGTGAATCTTTTCCTCCCTAACGTTCCGGTAAGCTCTCACGATTACCTCAACTTGTTCGAGGGTATAGAGGTAATGCCCGAGAGGACTCCGGTAATTAGGAAGGGGGATATCGCCGCGACGTATCGCTTTTAGGAGTGTATTGTAAACTTTTTCTGACATCTTCGCGCAATAGCGCAAGCTAAATAGCTGCCCCCGCATACGTTGTTTGATGATTATCGGTTTATCGTTGCCCATATTTTCTTCGTACCCATTAATTGCGCTTTTCATGTATCAATATATCTGTAAAGTCAAGGTTATTTTGGATGATCGTGCGATTATTGTAGGATGTTGGGAGAGTTTGTGTTATTTGCACCGTATCCATACCTCCCTTCCATTGCCCGGTAATTCCGGGCTTATTTTTCAGGGAGGCAATATAGGAGGGATCTATGGCCGATATGATCAAAGTTTGTGGCTTATGGGAGAACCATAAGGACGGGAAGAGGTATTTTACGGGGTCTTTGGGCGGGGTGAGGATCGTAATTCTACCAAACGATTTCAAGAAAGAGTCAAAACATCCTGATTTCAACCTATTTTTTGTACCCATAGAGAGGCGAGAGCGTAGCGAGGAGAAGCCGAAAGAGCAGGAGACAGGTTATACCCCGCCCCCACCGGAGGATGACATACCGTTTTGACGTTGACACAAAGCCGGTTGTGAATTATTGAGGGGTCAATCCAGGGACGCCTGGAGGTGGAAGGCGAAAGCCTTTGACAGGGTTGCGGCGGACCCTAATCACCCGCCGCGAATCGTGCTTGACCACGACCATCTATAGGGGTGGAAACGGGTCTTGCTTATAGCTTATCTGCTACGTGCAGAAGGAGCGACAACAACGGCTAATCCCCGTTGTTGGATAACGTTACTTGATACCGAAAACCTGCGCTGAGCGTGTAGGAACCGGCTAGTCCGGGTCTTTTGACCTCTCCAAAGCTCTGAAATACGCAAGACGTTAAAGTAGGAGTTGCTGGACAAAAGGCTAGGGTCGAGGACGTTATATCCAGCTTAGCTGAATCAGTGAATACTGACGTAGGCTTTGCTTAGACCGCCCGGAAGTAGATACAAGGGGATTGCTGCGGTCCTTTGTAAATGAAGCTTCCGCTAATGGCTTTACGCGGTTGTGCCCATAAACAACCGCACCCCCCAGAGCCGCGCAGCTCTTTAGACGAGCCCCTTCCGTGGCAAACGGGTGAGGAGGCGTGGCGCAAATCCACGGCGCGGCTTCAATCTAAAAATCCCTCTCGATTAACTTTGTCCCCCCTCCCGTTGCGATTCTCTTCGTGAATGTCTGGCCCTTGCAACCCCCGCACTTGTTCTGAACAAAACGCTTAAATGTCATATACAGGTTACCGGTATGCTCTCCGGCCTGCCCCTGGATACCTCGATGGGTCATGTAGAAGATTTTGCCCCCGCCTTGGCATTCGCAATAACGAAGATAGAGGATATAGTCCCGCCCAGCTAGACCCTGGTCTGATATAAACTGACGGGCATTCTTGTAGACAACGGAGAATTCATCCCAGGACCCAGCTATACCGTAGGTCTCGGCGCGTACGCGTACCTCACCCGCGAGAACGAGAAAAATCACGCAAGCCGCGACAGTAAATACCCGATTCATAACTAATTCTCCCTACTTACAAGCCCCCCACCCAGCGAGTATGAAAGGTTGACCTAAAGAACAAACACGCCAAATGCCAAGGACAGCAACGGATTCTCTCCCTATTTAGTAACCGGCTAGACTTACCCCCCCTCACCGGCACATAAAGGTGGAATAGGTAGTTTTCCGCCCCCGGTCATACAAACGTACATCTCCCTCTCTGTTAAATCGAAATAAAGTCTTATAGATTCAGCTATTTCCCCTTGAGGACAGGCACCCCTCATAATGTTATGCCAGGTTTGTTTGCTGATCCCGATGTCTTTCCAAGGCGCAACCAAAGAATTAACTTCTGGCCGTAATCCTCTAAGATGATCAATAAATGAGACTTTCTTTTTCACAATGTGTTTTCCTCTTGACAACGGGTCAAGTGTCCTTTACCCTTGACTCTACAACCAATCATTTCCACTGGGATGTCCCTCGTTAATTGTAACGTACACGGGACATATGAAAAGTCAAGAGAAAAAGGCAGGCGGGATAATTATGTCTATAGCGCAACGACTTGAAAACTTACGCAAACCCGAAGAAAGCTACAGAGCGTTTGCCAGACGGGCCGGGGTATCGGTTGTTACACTGCTGGCGATTCTACGGGGGAATGAACCAAAAGATCGAACGTTGCAAATCATCGGAGAAAATCTCGGCACGGATGCGGCTTATCTACGTTATGGGATTGGTCAAAAACCTGAATTACCAATTAGGGAGGAGCAAACATGCCAACAGATATCGTAATCAAACACTTTGAGGGCAGGCCAGTTCATTTCCAAATGGAGGAAGAACGACTGACCCTTACAATGAGAGAGATTGGGGCACTATTACAATACAAGTACCCTCTGGAGAATGTCAGCAAACTGTACCAGGACCACAAAGACGAATTTGATAATGATTGCACCCAAATAGCCGTATCGGCTATACAAGCCACGGTCGGTAGGCCCCCTCGCCGGGAGCGCATTTTTACCCTTGAGGGCCTCGCCTTGATTTGCATGTTCAGTGAGCAACCCATTGCCAAGAAGGTCCGAAAGTGGGCTCGTAGGTTAATGAAAGAGGTTTGGGTTACTGGTTCTTATAATCCGGCCGTTTCCCCTCAATTACTTATTGCTGTTCAGGAAACTCTCAAAGCCCAGAGTCAGATGATTCAAAGCCTCGCCAATGAGATCCACGAGGTCAAGGAGTGGAAAGCGAAGGCATTTATCCCGGCACCCCCGGACAACTCATTCTGGCCAACGCCGACACAGCGGCTCATTCATCTAATCCCGGCTCGTGACATACCTAAAGGATTTAATCGTGGTGGTAGTTTCGATATTTACGTTTCGCTTCGCCATGCCAAGATCCGGGGTGGTCTACTTTCACAGCGCGACCGTCGGGCAATCCGCAAACTCCCCGACTATGTGATGCAACCCTGCCCGGAGAATGATCAATTCCTAAGAGAAACTTTCAAGGTTTACATGGAGCACGAGTGGCCGGACCAGGGAAAACTAAAGCTCGTACCTGAAAAATTACCACGACGCGAGGTCCAGCCCAATGCCTGAACTCTACGAAAAGCCGGTTGATCTCTTCCCGCTCGCCTGCTGGGTATTCGAGGGCGAGGAGGGAGCGGTTATGTGTCTCGATTGTGAGTGCGCGGAATGCTTCGGGTGCCCCGCCGCGCATCGTGTCAAAAACGGTAGGATAGAGTATTACAGAGCGCCGATTCACGGGGGTAGATACCAATGAAACTTTTCAAACTTACAGATCGGGACGGCTATACCCGCCGCGGCGAGACGGGGGAGACGCTATGGAGTGAAGGCAAGACTCTTTCGTTAAAGCCCTGCAAAAAACCGAAGCTCTGCACAAAGACCGTTATCCATGCCTACAAAAATTTAAATCTCGGCCTGCTCATCAATTCCCAACATGCAAATATCCGAGAGCCGCTTGTTTGGGAAGCGGACGGGGGGATTGTAGTTGAGGACTGGGGGAAGGTCGGGTGTTTTGAATTAACTACTACCCGCCAGATTCCTATTCCTGATTGGTATACGGACGAGGCTAAACGCAAGCGTGTAGTTGTAAGATTTGCGATCCTCTGCGCGGAATCTGTAATCGCACATTTCGAGAAACGATTTCCTAATGATGATAGACCGCGCAAAGCCATTAAAGCGGCGAGAGAATATCTAAAGACCAAAACGGCTTATGCGGCTCGTGCGGCGGCTCGTGCGGCGGCTCGTGCGGCGGCTGATGCGGCTGATGCGGCGGCTTATGCGGCTTATGCGGCGGCTTATGCGGCGGCTTATGCGGCTGATGCGGCGGCTTATGCGGCGGCTTATGCGGCTGATGCGGCGGCTTATGCGGCGGCTTATGCGGCGGCTTATGCGGCTTATGCGGCGGCTGATATTGATTTTTGTAAACTCGCGGATTTAGCCGCGAATCTTAACGAGGAGGTATGAGTATGGTTATCAACAAAGAGGAACTCGTGGCGCAATTGGCAGACGCGGCTCGTATTACAAAAGACTCGGCCCGCGCAAACCTAAACCTATTAATCGACGGTATCAAAGCAGCGCTTGTGGACGGGGATGTTGTCCGGTTGGCCGGTCTAGGGACGTTTAGCGTCAAAGATACCGCAGAGCGCAATTGTATCAACCCGCGAACCGGCGAACGTATGACAGCCCCGGCCAGTCGAAGGGTAAGTTTCAAGGCGGCGTCGGATTTGAAAGCCGCGGTCAAGGGATGAGTTTTTGCCCGGAACTGGACTGATGCGGGTGTCAGGAAGGGGACGGGCAAAATCGGGGGTCTGCGGGACTCGTTTTCTCCACGAGTTAGCGAGGCGGAAAGGATCTGGGAGGATCGACCCTCTGCCTTGCCCGCAGCCCCCAACAAACAAGATAATCACCAGGGCATAGTCCCATATTAAGGTGATGCGGCCCCTTTCGATGTGACGCGAGCCCTGCTGAAAAGGGGATAGGTAGGGCAATTACAAGAGGGATTCTCGATGGACAAGCCAAAGATTCACGGTATTAGTTGGGATTTTCCGCCCCGTAATGGGCTACCGCCCTGGAATAGCCCCAACATGAGCAGGCAACTTCGATCATTGAAGCCGTTTATTATGATGTCCGCGTGGGAACCCAAGACCGGCCCAATGGTTGACCTTGCTTTCAAGATGATCCGTTATTTCGAGTCTCTTTAGAAGGACGACGGGGAGAAACAATATGTCATTTTGGGATAGATACAAACGAAAGGATAAGCCAATGATCAAACTAGGGAGCAAGGTCCGGGATACTATTTCTGGATTTGAAGGAATCGCAACAGGCTATCTGACCTGGATGTATGGCTGCAATCGGGTTTGTATTGAGCCGCAAGCGCTCCATGAAGGCAAACCGATTGACCACCTATGGTTCGACGAACAGCGAGTTGAATTGATCGAAGAGAAAGCCCCGACGGTTGCAGAGGGAAGCACCGCAACAAAGGGCGGTCCTCCGGGAGGACCTTCGCCCCGGTCGATGAATCCATAGCCTCTCAACCTGCTTTGCAGGAGAAAATAACATAACCCCCGTTATTTCGACACCGCCCCGGTCTCAGAGAGGGGGCCGGGGCAATTACAGGAGGACAAACTCGTAGAAACACAAGCCGATATTGACCTTGCATCAACACAACCTATTGAAAGCGAGGAGATAGACATGGCTAGGAACGGAAAGGTAGTTACGATGGCACAAAATAATGATGATTTCAACCCGCCGGTGGTTCAAGAAAAGGCCAAATTCCCGAGCGTATGGGCCGACCTGAACGCTAGTTTGCAGGATAGCTACGAGGATCTTTTGTCAGAGGCCGAGCAGGTTAAGCGCCTCGCCAGGGCCGATGTGGATCTTCTCCGTCAACGCCGAATCAAGATGGAACTCGATCACAAAGCGAAGTTGGCGAAGCTCGATCAGGAAGTGGGGAGCTAACAATGGCAGAGCAACCGATTACTGTTGATCTCTATAAGATCGGAGATTTCGCTACTCAATGGGCGGAGACGGTTGAAAAGATCAACCGGAAAATGAGCGAGGGCAATTTCGGCCCGTTCAGTATAGCGATTTCAGTCAAAATCAAACGAGAGGGCGTGAGCCTTTCGGGGCGGGACTTTATAACCGCTAATGCGACTCTCCAATTGAAGGGACCTAAACCGGAGAAATTAGAGTCTGGTCAAGCCGAGCTTTTCCGCGAAAACGGTACCCTCAAGCTTGCTCCCGATAATCAAGAGAAGATCGGATTTGAGGGGGCTGAGGCATGAAGCGCGAGGAGATGCGGTGCAATACGTGTATAAAGGCCGCGCTAGACGCCGAAGTCCCGGACGTAGCGATCTGCCGTTGCAATCCGATACCGCTTATTATTGCTACCCCCGAACTTATCGCCTCGCTCGACAAAGGCTTTGTTAATTCTCGTCAATGGATAGAGAAACACCCCGCCGACTATTGGTGCGCTTCTGGAGCATGGAGGGGACCGGCTCAATTAGTTTGGTCTGGCAAAACTGAACTACGGACTTTTTTCTGGACTGATCACGTAGAGGGCGAACTATGACCGCTCTCGAACAAGCCGCGGTTTGGCTCGCCAGCCGTCCCGATATTATCCTAGATTGTCGGCTCAAATGTTCAATGACGGTTAACTCATGCCTTGAACGTCAGGCGACAAGGAAGAAATTTGAGGTTCCTAATGATCCAAATTCCCCGATTGCAAGAGAGTTTCTGGCCTGCTGGGGAGGGCCTGACGAGTTGCCATGCCGGTATTTCAGCTTAGAAACGAGCAAGCCGGTACGACGGGGGCAAGCGATAACGCGGTTTACAGCGAAGGGGATAGAGCGCAACAAAGAGTTTTCGGAGAGGCAACGGCGGCTTATTTCGGGCGGTGCAGGTAAGAAAGCGGGTTTGAATCCCGACGCCTTCAAATGGCGAACAAACGGGAGAGGCGGGAAATGGGAACTGACAGAAGCGGTGAAATAAGGAGGATAGTAGTTTGAGCCAAGAACAGGGATTGACAGTTATTGAATCAAAGGCGGTTACAGTCAAGGAATGGGATGAGTTCCTTCCTATGGAGGCGAGCCAACGGGCGATACAGCGACTTGAAGCCTATAAGCATTTCGCACAAAGCCAACTGAAATTTGAAGAGCACTACGATGTCTTGCCCGCGGAGAAATGGAAATGCAAGGGGCTCTCAACCGATCAGATTCTAGCGGACCCCTCTATCAAGAAATTCATGGAGCAGAGCGGGGCCGATATGTTCCTAGCCGCGTGGGGTCTCGGCTTTGAGCCGGAAATAATCGCCTCAACCCGCGACTTTGACAAGCCGTTTTTTGAATACAAGATCAAGGGGTGGATCGTTCACCCCGGAACGCAGACGAGGCTCTGGTCCGAAGTAGCCTCATGTTCTAGCAATGAAGTTAAATACCGCTGGCGCTGGGTTGATGCGAAGGAATTGAAAAATAACCCGGATTTTATCGGTATCAACAAAGATGCCCTTAAACAAAAACAGTTCAAGAATAATCGCGGCGATTGGGAGACGAAATATCGGGTCCAAAATCCCGACATAGCGGATATCGACAATACGATTTTCCAGATGGCATCGAAACGGGCCAAGGTGAAGGTCGTCAGGTGCTTCTTCAATGTGACGAAATATTTCAACCAGCCGATAGAGGAAGCGGGACCTCAATTCGGTACTGATGATTCTCCCGAAGGCGAGACCCCCGAAGAACCAAAAACGCGTCCGGCTCCTAGCGGTGAAAAGGGGAAGAAGGCCGCGCCTCTTCCGAGTGGAGTTTTAGAGTTACAGAAATACTTTGATGCAGCGTGCGACGGCCTCGATGAGGCTGAATACGCTCTCGCTCTCTCCGATATGTGGGGCGATACTGAGGTTAACGGTTGGAGCAATATCAAGAGCAAGGCCCAGGGCGGGAATATTGTTTATGACTATATTGTCAAAAAACTTCCCGCCGCGGTTAAAAAGATCAAAGCGGAGCGTCCAGGCACGACAACGGCACCGAAACAAGCTGCTGGTGATAAAGAGCAGGGTGGGATGTTCGATAAATGAAACTCCCCTCACCCCTCCACAAGAGCCACCTAAAGCAATTGAAATGTCTCTGGCGAGCAGATCAGTTCTTCAACCGGGGAGTTGAGCAGGTCTATTCCCAGGACGCCGACGATGGGACCTGGCGACATGATTTGATTCAGCTCCCGTATGAGGGGGTAGCTACTGAGAGTCAGGCCCTTTCTTGTTGCGAGACGGAAGAGGACCAGGAGATTTTACTGAATGCCTGGGGGAATGATCCTTATCGAGAGATCGAGTCTCTTATTGAGGTTAGCATCGCGGTTGATGAAAACGGGACCTGTTATTTGGGGCCGGAAGAGGGAGCCTATTTTTCGGGGCGTCTTGATCGGCTGATACCTCCCGATAGTATTGAGGGAAGTTTCCGCGAACGAACCGCCATTGTTTCCGATTGGAAAACGGGCTGGCTCCAAGAGCAAGACCAGAATGAAACAATAGCGTATTCGATGCTCGGCTGGGCATGGTGCAAGGCTAACGGATACGAGGTTGAACGAGTCCAGTTTGTCTATGATTTTTGCCGGTTTGGTAATAGAGAGGCCACGATTTATACCGTCCAGGATCTTCCTATCCTTTGGGGTCTCCTGAAATCTCGTATCACTGCCTACGAGCAGATGCCCGCAATTCCTATTCCCGGTCATCATTGCGCTAATTGCCAGTTTTGCGGGGGCGTTTGTCCGTTGGGAATAACTATTGAGACGGCGCTGCCAGTTGAAGCGGTCTATGCTCCCGGAACGCCTATTGAGGCTCGTGAAATTCTCAACCAGGCCCTTGTCGAGTTTAATACAACTGGGCAAATGACGCCAGAAATGGCCCCGTTTGTCGGGTTTGCCGTTGCCTGGTTTGACAAGAAAGCCTCTGATCTTAAATCAAAGCTCAAGACCTGGATTCTAGCCAACAATCAAAATATCCCGATAGGAGATACGGAGTGGGCTGTTGCGGAGGAGGACGGGGACAAATGGGATCACGAAGCTGTTTGGAATATCTTGAAACGAGCGGAGATCCCCGAAGATGTATTGATGAGTATTCTTCACATAACCAAACAGACGGCGGGGAAGCTCAAAAAGACGAATCCTGCTATCTACGAGGAACTGATGGGATGGGCACGGTTGAAACAGTCCCCCAAACAGGTTTTACGACAGCGGAAATTAGCGGTCACTCCATAATTACGCAGGAGCGGGCGCTTGACGCTCTGCGGGAGATTCTAACCGTCGATTGTGTTTTGAGTAGCTATATCAAACGACTTGATGAGGGGTTACAAAAGAAGGCTCTTGACTGGGCACTCTGGGATCTTGAACGAGCACGGATGAGGCTGAAAGAGCTTATCACCGGCGAGGTTAATACTCTCGCAAAGTAATAGTAACATAGGAAGTTTTGCAATAGCAATACGGACATCAACCAGGAACGGTTTAATAAGGGATTTAGGACTCGTCGCGTTCGTATTGCCTATTTCTTGGTTGCCCTTGGTCCCTACCACCATCTCGCTGTCAACAAATCCGCCAGGGGCAACCTACTATCTGCAAATCGGTCAACCCGCTTTATTCCGGGCGGGGGCTCGGAAAAGCGGGGATGACTGAATTTAAGAGGGAAGAATGCAAGTATTTCATAATCTAATACGCTTTCTAGCTGGGTGTTGTTATGTAGCATGCTTTATTATTGGGCTATTTGCGATGCCGGATGATATCCCGGTATATACGCGGAACCTAATCCTCGCTGCATTTAGTGGCGTTTCCTACCTAATGCTAACAATACCTGACCCGGAGTCCTAATATGCGAGCAATAGTTAAAAAGCGTCTTTGGAAGCAGGCCGCGGAGCAAATACAACACAGTCGCCTTATATGGACCGTGAAAGGGACTATGCGATGGCAGGGCTTCAAGCGAGTATTCCGAGACCTCAAGAAAGCTTATCGTCGCCACGAAGCAAAATTCTATCTGCTCGTCCTTATCCTCGTCGCTATTTCCTCCCTCGCCCGTGAGTATCAGTTCGCGGAATATCAGCGGCAGACGAACGAGGTTATCAAAGCCGCGGCGCGAAAGCAGGTTGAACTGGTCGAGACTAGGATTCAATTAGAGCAATGCCGGGAATTGGGAACCATGAGATTAATAGGAGGGGGCTGGTGAGCTTCGATCTCTCCTGCGATATCGGTTTGACCTGTACGGCTGGAATACCCTGGCACGAAGGAAGGCCGGTTTTGCATCTTGCATTTTCTCTTAGACCGGAGGGCTGCTATACGCTAGAGGGGAAACTTGATCATCTTGAAAAGAGCCTCAAGATCGTTCTGGATGGCCTATATCGGAAATTCGAGGGCGAGAATCTTAATGTTTTTGCCTATGAGGACAACGGGCAGGGCGCAAAACGGGCCAAATATCGAAACGTCGCTTTGAATCAGAGGGCGGTTGAGGTAGTACGAGGATTTTTCAAGAAACGAGCAGCGAAAATGATGAAAGTCTCAACAGGCGCGGACTGTAAACAAGAGGCGGCGATTGTAGCAAAGAAATACGGGTTCAAGGGGAACGAGCATCAAAGGGACGCGTTGTTGGTGGGGTATTTGGCGGGGTTTGACGGAAAGGCCAAAGACTAATTTTTCGCACCCGTTTTGAGACCGAGCTCTCGCGTTCTTTCCGAACGCTCAGAAGGATAGATAATGCAACTTAGCGCCGATGTAATCAGAAATATTTGCAGGCTGCCTCTTGGCAAGCCGCTTATTGACCCCGCTACGAAGAAAATCAGCCTCACCCGCGAACGCTTGAATCAACAGCGGGCAACGAAGCAATACAAAGGCGGCATAACCGGTATGGCGAGGGCCGCGGAAGCACTGGAGGCGAGGGAATGACCGCCTCTTGCCGTATCAATCCCGTTGTAACCTGCACTCTCGAAATGTCTCACGAGGAGTCGGGGAGGCTCAAAAATATCCTGGAGATGGCGTCGGAACATCTACTTCTCGACATAGAGGATCACAATATAATTTGTAGTATTACGCTAGCGCTGAATGCGCCTAAACGACAAGGTTAATATGAAGCAACTAAGAGAACAAATACCCCTATTCGATATACAGCCAGCATGGGAGCCTCTCTGGCAGGGGATGCCGGAATTTGTTCAAGACGACCTAGAACCGTTCAAAACGGTTAAGGTTCATTTCCGGGATACGTTAGACCAACAGGCTTTTTCGTCGTTAGTCGGCCAAAAGATAACGGAGTTTACACAATCAATTTGGTATCCCCAGGCGGAAATCGGAAGATTCGCGGATAAGCGGTGGGTTACCAAAAGGGCGGTTAACCCGCGGTATCCAATCTATATTATTTCTAAAGGCCGCTGGGAATCTCGCAAAACTAGCAAGGCGCTAGAAGAGATCGGTATCCCTTATCGTATCGTAATTGAGCCCCAGGAATACGAGCAATATGCGGCGGTAATTGATCCTAAGAAGATCCTTGTCCTACCGTTTAGCAATCTTGGCCAGGGCTCAATACCGGCCCGGAACTGGGTATGGGAGCACTCGGTTAACAACGGAGACACAAGGCACTGGATAATTGACGATAATATTCGGGGCTTCTATAGGCTAACCCGAAATCTCAAGGCCCCCGTTTCGACGGGCTCAACCTTTCGAGCCGCGGAGGATTTTGTTGATAGATATACAAATATTGCACTTAGCGGCTTCAACTACTTTATGTTTGCGTCGCGTAAAGAGATTCTTCCCCCACTTTACCTTAATACCCGAATTTATTCCTGTATTCTAATTCAAAACGATATCCCTTACCGTTGGCGTGGGCGATACAATGAGGATACCGATCTCTCGATACGGGCGCTTAAAGACGGCTGGTGTACAGTCCTATTCAACGCTTTCCTAGCCCATAAAGAAACAACTATGAGTATGGGGGGGGGTAATACCGATGAGCTTTACCAGGGCGATGGTAGGTTAAAAATGGCCCAGTCTCTACAAGAGCAGCATCCTGATTTAGTCAAGATTACCCGAAAATGGAATCGTTGGCAGCATCAGGTTAATTACAGCGTTTTCAAGAGGAACAAACTGATCCTAAAACCCGGAGTAACAATACCCGAAGGGGTAAATAACTACGGAATGGAGCTCCAGATACTAGATGAGGAAACTCAAAAAGAGGGGAAGGAGAGCGTATGTTTAGAACAGTATCAATCCTGATCGTTTTTTTCTTGCTATTGCCCGGTCTCATAGCAGCGCAAAGTACCCCAATTTACCAACCTATCTCTTTCGGCGTCGATGTCAAGCCGGTCTTAATGCGCGGCTCTTATAGTCTTGCGGACCAGGACATCTCGTTGAAAACTGACCGGGTATTAGGGGAGTTCGGTGTCACCGTTGCCTTCCCGGGCCTACTACGATTCCGGTATTCACTCGTGACCGGCTTTTCAACGAACGCTGAAGCAATACCTACCGGCTCGTTTCTTATCGGACAAACCGAATTCGGGCAGAAGCAAGGATCTGGCAGTACGGCCTCTTCAAACAAGCCTATCCTGCTCGAATGGCGGGCCGGTCCTGAGCATCGTTTTGAATTAACGGCCCTGGCTCGGCAGTCTCCTATCAAGCCGCTTGTCGTTGCCCGGTATCCCTCATTTGAGCTTATGGCTACGAGTATGGAGCAGACCGGCGGGCAACAGAAACAGGATACGGAGAACTTCCGGAAATTCATCGCAGCCGCGGGCGCTGAATACTCATTTGTCAATAACAATTTCCGGGCCGGGTTGAAACTCGCTGGTAGCAAAGAGATGTTTTTCGGAGAGGCGAGCGTGGGCTATCGGTTCGTCCTCTATGGGCAATCCTACGGACAGGTTACGAGCGGTTATACCTACGAGTCGATTGAACTGGACAAAGGCCGGGTCAAGATCCAGGGGCCGTGGCTTAGAGGGGAAGTCTGGTTTTAAAGGAGGAGAGTAATGGCTACTTTCGGATGGGTAATACTTTATATTGCATGGTTTTTGGGTAGATTCTTACTCAAGGCGTTTATGACAATGACAATTTGGAATTGGTTCGCGCCGCCGTTGTTAAATTTCCCCGGTATAAGCATGGCCGGCGCTTTAGGTCTCGTAACGATTGTTGCATGCTTTACGCCATTCGAGCCTAACTGGGAAAAATTGCGCGAGTCATGGGATCACCAAGTGGAATTATGGCGACCCATGAAGGCATCGCTAGCTAAGGCCGCCTGTTTGTTGGCCTTCGGTTGGATTATACGCCAGTTTATCTAACGAATCCGATTGCTTTGCCATGCTCTTTAGTGTCGGCGGAGAGCCTAAGTTTAGGGGTTTGATGAATGACTATTAACCGGGACAACGTAGCTGTCATGGTAGCTCTTGCGGCTATAATGGCTATAATTATAATCCTCAGTATTTATTCCCGCGATATACCCAAGAGCACCGTAGATACAGCCCCTTCCGTCCTAGACCTCGAATCGAAACTTCATGACTTAGACTTTTCCGTTGAGGCTGAAATCAGGTATTTGCATGAGCGTATAGAGAGCCTTGAACGCCGCGAGGCTTTACGAGACGAGGCCGCGGCGAGGGAACGAGAGGCGGCGATTAAACCGGAGAGCAAGGGGAAGCGCAGTTGTGCAAGGAGAGGATGCTGGTGAGTAAACTAATAATCTATGTGACCGCGCGGAGGATTGGCCGAGTGGTTTAAGGCGATGACCCTGAAAGTCGATGGCCGAAAGGCTCGGGGGTTCAAATCCCTCATCCTCCGCCAGAAAATAAACCGGGTCCGCCGATAGTGGGCGGGAATAACCCAATAAGGAGCAAACCATGTGCTGCAAACTTGAAAATCATATCGTTCATATCTCATGGCGTCGAATAGATCCGCAAGAAAAGCGGAGTCCTGGGCAAAAGGTCCCCGGTCCTCGAATCATCCACTCCGTTCTTCTTGTCGATTCTCACGGCGAAGTCCAGGCCCGCGGTCTAGCGTTTTGCTCGCCAAAAGATAGCCCAAACGACGCAAGGGGCTACAATATTGCTCTTGGTAGGGCTATAAAAGCTCTTGAATTGGCCGAGACGGCGGTTGATCCGGAACTTTGCAGGCCGGTAAAACGGCGAGAGATTCTGCTTCTCCGCTGTTCTACTGAGGACTGGGCCGGTAGCAATCCAGACTGTTGGAAATACAAACTCCTCTATAAGCCCATTGAAGAGGATCTTGACCCCAAGGAGCAGAGAGCGCTCACAACGTGGAGGCAT
>SCLI03000033.1_pt1 | contig 15814 bp, 25 predicted proteins | sample 7268041 | NCBI WGS metagenome assembly SCLI03 (sample SAMN10721081, study PRJNA514188) | viral metagenome | isolation source: depth-stratified mine tailings core A | place: China: Fankou Pb/Zn Mine tailings | collected 2017-10 | reverse complement strand
CTCACGATATGGGCGGCTTCGTCTTCAGAAGGAAGGGTCTATGCATTGCTGTGCACTGATGGGAGCCGTTCTTCCCATATTCGGTTCCTCCATTCCCGTATTCGGCTCTTTTTAAATCCCGCCTACACACAATGGTATCGAGATCAGCTTCGGTAAAGGTATGCTCCTTGCCCTTCGAGTCGACAAAGGTGCCCGTCCTTAAGATTGCTACCAGCTTCGACATAAAACCTCCTTCCTTCCTCTTCACGAGGACCCGGCAATCCTCGCGGGAGCGCGGGACTGCCAGGCCCTCTTCCGGGGAGTTCTCCTGTTTCGTTGGCTTCAGCTTACCGGAAGTTAAAGGCGGGGTCTTAATGAATGGTTCAGTAAAAGCCAATAACTGAGATGTGATAACGTCCAATCAAAAGAACACGGGAGGTCTCTTCATGGAGGAAATAAAGTCGATTTTGCCGATCTTGCAGATTATCAGTCAGGGCGGTCTGGCCCTGGTGATTTTCGTAATTTGGTATTTCACTTTTAAACGTTTGAACGAGATTTTAAAGGAGGCGTTTGAAAAACATGCCCGCCTCTCAGAAGCGCTGCTACAGCAAATCAAAGAGGATCAGGAGTACAAGCTTCAACTGGCGAGCATTTTCGACCGTATTCTGGTCAAGCTCGATGTCCCGGCGCAATGTCCTGTTCTGATGTCCGGGAAGAGGATCAGATTGGAGGTGGCTGAATGAGCATCGGCAAGGAAGTATTCCTTTTACAAGCGCGGCTTGCGGGGTTGAAAAAAACCCGTGGTGAAAAGGTGCTGCGAGCGGATTCCTATATCAGCATTATCCGGGACATCATAGACCCTTATGGCGGCGATTTCGCCGGGTTCGACATGGAAAAGTTCATGGTGATCGCAAAAGATTTTTATAGCCTATGGGAAGAAACTAAAACTCTGGATGAGCAGATCGCCAGGATGGAGAGGGACCTCAATGGCTAAGGCGGCGATCTATTGCGAGGAGGCAAAAAGGCTATACGTGGTCGAGGGCTTTTCCCTTGATGCTATTGTCGGCATGATGGGAAAAAAGGTCTCGCGCAAAACGCTCTATAACTGGAAGATCCAGGGAGAATGGGATGCAAAGCGAAAAGAGTATCTGAATCAGACCAAGGACCTTTATGCGGAGCTTATCGAAATCGCCAGGCTTATGATCAAGGAGGCCAAGGCGAATCCCACTTCGAAGAATGTAATGGCCGCATTTCGGGCGGCAAGTATGCTGCTGCCGAAGGATGGGACGCGCATCATAGAGGAAGAGACTTCCCAGGAGGAGAGGAAGGGGCTGACGGCTGAAGCGATTGCGCAAATAGAGAAAGAAGTCGGGCTGTTATGAATGGAAGCAAGTATTTCCTCCCCTATCAAATTCGTTGGCTCGGCGATGATTCCCCGGTAAAGATATGGGAAAAGTCCCGCCGTATCGGTGCCACCTATGTCCAGTCTTATGAAGACGTGCGTGAAGTGGCCCATGGGAAATGGGACGTCTGGTTTTCATCGGCAGACGAATCGGCAGCGCGCGAATATATCCTTTACTGCGCGAAATGGGCGAAGCTCTTTGACAAGGCAGCCAAATACCTCGGGATTGTAGTCCTTGACTCTGAAAAAGACATCAAGGCTTATGTCGTTACGTTCGCAAACGGCAAGAGGATAAATGCACTTTCATCTAATCCGAAGGCATTCAGGTCAAAGGGCGGTAAGGTTATCCTGGACGAGTTCGGGTGGCATGAGGATGCGGAAACCCTCTGGTCTGCAGCCCGGCCTTGCATCACCTGGGGATTCCCCCTGCGCATCCTATCGACCCACAACGGTACTAACTGCCGGTACTTCAAATTTATCGAGGGAGTGAAGAAGGGGAAACTTCACTGGTCGCACCATGTGACTACGATCCAACTCGCTGTTGAAGAGGGACTGGTCGATAAGATCCTTGGACGGAAGGCGACTGAGGAGGAGAAAGAGAATTGGCTGCAGGAGCAGAGGGAAAGCTGCTTTGATGAAAACACCTGGCTCCAGGAGTACTGCTGCGTGCCTGTCGATGAGGCCAGCGCGTTTCTCACTTATGAGCTGATAAGCAACTGCGAGATGGATGACATCATCAAGCCGCTCCTTGAAATACAGGGTGACCTCTATGGCGGCATGGATATCGGGCGGAAGAAAGACCTCTCTGTAATCTGGCTGCTTGAAAAGCTCGGCGCTGTGAAGTATACCCGGCAGGTCAAGACCATGGAGAAGACCCCCTTCCATATGCAACGTGACGCCCTCTTTGAAATATTAAAGCACCCCCGGATGCGGCGGTTCTGTATCGATGCAACCGGCATCGGCATGCAGCTCAGCGAGGAAGCACAGGAGGGTTACGGAAAGTTCAAGGTCGAAGCGGTAACCTTCAGCAATACCGTTAAGGAAGATCTCGCCTATGGTGTAAAAAACACTATGGAGGACCGGCAGATATATATCCCTGCTGAGTTCGAGATTCGTGAAGACTTCCATTCCATAAGAAAAGTCACCACGGCTGCCGGAAATATTCGTTTCGATGTGGCGGCTACGGAAGCCCGTGGTCACGCTGACAGGTTCTGGGCATTTGCTCTTGCGAATCATGCGGCCTCGGATAAATCTACCGGGCCTATCCATGTCATATCCAGAAAAAAAAGAGAATCACATAAAATGTTAGCGGGGTACGATTAAATTTAAGGCATTTTAAGGCCCTTATGAGGATAAAGGCATACCAAGGTATAGGGCAGACTGTAATAGTCGAAATTAAAAAGAGTTAAAAGGGTAAACAGCCGTCTTTAAGGAGGAGTCATACATGGGCAAAAGGGGATTATGGATAAATGAGCGGACTTTCATCAATTTTGAGGAGAAAAAATCGGTCTCGCTGTCCGACGAGATAGCCACCCGGAAGAGGTCGATTGACTTCTACAGCCTGGGGATGTATTTGCCCAACCCAGACCCGGTACTTAAAAAGACAGGCAAGGATATCACCGTCTATACTGAGTTGCTCTCTGACGGGCACCTGGGCGGCTGCGTGACAAGCCGTAAGGCAGGAGTAATATCTCTTGAATGGGAGATAGACCGGGGCAAAAGTGGAAAAGCGAAAAGCCTCCAGGCGAAGCTCATTAAGGACCTCTTTGGCAATCTCGACCTCGACCATATTATCGAAGAAATACTCAACGCCCCGCTCTTTGGCTATCAGCCTCTTGAAGTCATATGGGAGAACACCGGCAATTATATTCTCCCAAAAAACGTTGTGGGCAAGCCGCAACGCTGGTTTGTGTTTAGCGAGGAAAACGAACTCCGTCTCCGGACTAAGGAGAACTATATCAATGGCGAAGAATTGCCCGAGCGAAAATTCCTCCTTGCGAGACACGGCGCCACTTATGAAAATCCTTATGGCTTTCCCGAACTCTCACGCTGTTTCTGGCCGCTCACCTTCAAGAAGGGAGGCTTTAAGTTCTGGGTGATATTCACTGAAAAATTCGGTATGCCCTTCCTTGTCGGAAAGCAGCCACGGGGACTCGATCCGAAAGAAGCCGACAATCTCGCCGATATGCTGGAGGCAATGGTACAGGATGCCATTGCAGTAATACCGGATGATTCAAGCGTGGAGATTATGACATCCCAGGGTAAAGGTTCCGGCTCCTCGGATATTTACGACAAATTGATCAATGCATGCAAGACGGAGGTTTCTATAGCCATTCTCGGCCAGAACCTTACCACAGAAGTAAAAGGTGGCAGCTATGCTGCGGCGGAAAGCCATATGGCGGTGAGGAAAGATATTACTGATTCGGACAAAAAGATCGTCATGCGGGTAATGAATCAGCTTATCGGATGGATATTCGATCTGAACTTCGCAGGCGGAGAGAAGCCGGTCTTCTCGATGTATGAGGAAGAGGATGTAGACACGGCCCTTGCTGAACGGGACAAGACCCTCTACGATGCTGGTGTGAGATATAAGTCTCAATACCTGATACGCGAGTACGGATTTCAGGAAGGAGATATTGAGGTGGTGAATAGTCAGGAACCAGGAGTCGAGAGTCAAAAGGCAGAATTTGCGGACAGAGGGGGGGACAGTCCCGATTCTACGGCTGCGCCCGTAAATCTGGGACAGTCCCCTATGTTTCCCGATCAAACCGCGCTTGATGATGCCATAGATTCGATATCGCCGGAGGCGCTGCAAGAGCAAATAAACGGAGTTTTAAAGCCGATCATCGATCTCATTAACAGCGGAGAGGATTACAATGTCATCCTGGATAAGCTTACGGAGGCATATCCCAATATGGACACCTCGGTAATCGAGGAGATGCTTGCCAGAGCGATCTTTGTGAGTGAACTGTGGGGAAGGCTTAACGGCCGTGATGCGTAATGCGTTATGCGTGATGAGAGGGGACGATAATGCCTAAATCAAAACCTGATCTTTCTTATGCGATCGGCCTGCCGCCTGAAAAGGCGATTGAGTATTTCAAATCCAAAGGCTATACCTTTTCATGGGATTGGCATGACACATGGCAGGAAGCCCATGCCAAAGCCTTCACGGTAGCAAAAGCGCTGAGAATGGACGTGCTCCAGGATATCCGCGACATGGTGCAGAAGGCCCTCGATGAAGGGATCACGCTCCAGCAATTCAAGAAAGAGCTGACGCCGAAACTCCAGGCCAAAGGGTGGTGGGGCCGGAAAGTGATTGGTGATGAGACCGGCGCTCAAGCCGTGCAGCTCGGCTCACCCCGCCGTCTCCGGACGATCTACCAGACGAACCTGCAGACCGCATATATGGCCGGGCGTTATCAAGACTTCATGGATAATGTGGATGACCGGCCGTACTGGCAATATGTCGCGGTGATGGATGCACGCACACGGCCTGCGCATGCAGCGCTGCATGGCAAAGTGTTCAGATATGATGATCCGTTCTGGAACTCTCATTATCCTCCCAACGGTTGGGGATGCCGCTGCCGGGTGAGAGCGCTCTCTGGAGGGAATCTCAAAACCAAAGGGATAAAGCCCGAGTCCTCGGAAAGCAAACTTTCCACTATAGATAAACTCGTATCGAGGAAGACAGGGGAGATCCAGGAAGTGTCGGCATATCACGACCCCGTGACCGGCATGGAGATAGCGCCGGATGCGGGATGGAGCTACAACCCGGGGAAAGCGGCGTTAGATCCATTCACGCCCAGGCCAATGAGCCCTTCTGAATTCGACTCGTATAAAACGGTAGGGATTACGGGCTACAAGCCTCCGGTCGAGGACCTTCCCGCGAAGCCCCTGACAAAAGAGCTGCTGCTGTCGCCTCATCAAAAGAGCGGGTGGAACGAGAATGACTACATCAACGCCTTCCTCGGAGAGTTCGGAACCGAGGTCGGCAAGCCGGTGGTCTACCGTGATGTGATCAATGAGCCGATAGTGATCTCTGAGGAACTGTTTAAAGATCGCTTAAAGGGCGGATACAAGGTACTGAAGGCGGACAGGGAAGTTTACCTGAAGCTGCTCGCCGATACGATCAAAGACCCGGTGGAGATCTGGCTCACGTGGGTGAAGGGCAAAGGCGACACCAGGCTTTGCAAGCGGTATATCGGCATGTACCGGGATAAGGCCGAGAAGTCCCCCGGCTATGTGGTTTTTGACCTGATAGATGATATGTGGCAGGGGACAACGGCGTTCAAGCCCGGACAGCTCGATTATCTCGACAAGCAACGAACAGGGACCCTGCTCTATACAAAAAAATGACCTGTGGAGCATCCTGCCGGATAACCCGGTACGTTTGCGGCCCCTGATAAGGTGGCCTTGCCTCCACAGGCTCTACTCAATTATATGAGGTGTAGATGATCAAAATCAAGGCGGCCGACCGGGAGATCAGGCAGCTCCTTACACGGCTCCAGGGGCGGCTGAAGGATATGTCGCCGGTGATGCGGAAGATCGCCGGGATTATGCACGATGCGGTCGAGGAAAACTTCGAGAAAGAGGGACGGCCCAAATGGACGCCGCTCAGTCCTGCAACGATTAAACAGCGGAAGCGCGAGGGCAAGTGGCCGGGGAAGATCCTGCAGCGGAGCGGCCAGCTTGCGGCATCGATATCGGAGAAATATGATTCGCATTCTGCGCGAGTAGGCACGAACAAGAAATATGCTGCGATACAGCATTTCGGAGGGAAGGCAGGAAGGGGCCATAAAGTAACCATTCCTGAGAGACCCTTTCTGAAGCTTGACGGGGAGGATTACCTCACCATAAAAAACGTGGTCATGGAGTATTTAAAGAGGAAGTGAGTTAAGATATTCTCAAATCTTTTGCCACCGAGAATTCAGATATCTCCCTCCATCCTTTACTCAGGTAAGCATCTCTTATAATATCTCTCGCATAAAAAGGATAAATGAACCAAGGGAGCACAAATGCTGCAATTAAAAATGAGATTACAAAATGCTTCCATGCACCATGCTTTGCAAAATACAAAGGGCCGAAGAGCAAGGTCCAGAGGAATGAATACTTGACTTCAACAATATAACCATTCATTGGATTTTTAAATTTCATTCTTACCTCTTAATCTTCGGGCTTGCAGATATATTTACCTGCTGCAAAATCAAGCCACATTTTTGCAGCTTTCTCCGATAATCTATCTAAAGAACCTACTCTTACAACTGTATTGCCTTCTCTATTTTCTATAACATCAATCACTCCCATTGGCCTATTAATTTTTGTTCCCCAGTAACCTTGATAATAAATATCAAAATGACCCTTCTTGATATCTGTATACAAATTCCCTTGAGGGACTCCTGATAAATAACTACTCGAACAGTTCCTAAATCCATCATTTATTTTGCGGTATATCTCCTGATAATTGGTTTTGAATTCTTTTTCTTTCCATGTGAATTCTGATTCTTGATATTGTCCGATCGGCTTATGACAGCCAATTATAAAAAATAACAATGTAACTGAGACAATGGAAATGACCCCCTTCATGATCTTATCCCCTCCTTATCATCTCTCAATTTCCCGGCCAAAATAGAAAGCCTCTATCTGCGTATTGAGTATATCGAAGTCAAGCGGCTTTCGCAAGAAACCGCTTCCTCCCATTTCCGCGAATTCAGTAGCGCAGCCTGTCTCTGCATACGCTGTCATCAATACAACTGGGCACTTCACAAGATGCCTTATACTCATAAAAGTCTGGAGGCCGTTCATCGCGGGCATCAAGAAGTCGAGCAGGATGAGATCAAAAGTTTCAGCATGAAGAATTCTCAATGCCTCTATTCCATTACTTGCCATCCAAACGTCATGCCCGTGGCGGAGCGAGAGATTCGTTTGGATGGCCTCTCTCACAATCTGTTCATCATCTACAACGAGTATCTTAAGATGTTTTTTTTCCCGCTTGTTCTTCCTCCTTAAAAACAGCCGAAATGCTAATGTCTCTTTCACCGGGATCGAATGCCTTGAGTTGCGCCCTTATTGCGTCCATTTTTGCCCGGTCCCCTTCATTATATATACGCTCCAATTGCCGCATCATTTGATATATGGGCGACTTCTCGCTAAGCTGGATAATACCTGTTAGAGCTTTTTCCCTTTCTGCATACTTAGGTCCTTTACTGGTTACTAACCAGTCATCATTTATCCCATAGCGATATCGAACTAAAAGGACTATCGGTTCTGAAAGGCTCTTATTGCCTGACTCAACACCAGAAATAAAATTTTGGGAAAGACCTAATGAGCGTGCAAAGTCGCTCTGGGTAAGGCCGAGGTCACTTCTTATCTCTTTCATCCTTTGCCCAATATATCGAGCATTATCCCTAAGTAATTTTTTTCTTGACACAATATCCCTTAGCGATTATAATGTCTTTCGTAAAGCAAACATTACGAAGGAGGCAAAAAAAATGTGCAATAAAGCCATCTCTTTCAGCCTTGACTACTTTCGGAATCTTTACGGAGCCCCTCAAGGTGTTTCAGAAGCTTCGAGCCAAAATTCAGATGTTTCTCATCAATCGGAAAGCCCCGAAGATGGCAAATAAGTTCATCAAGAAGCTCGCCGATAGCCAAAAGAGCAGCCTGATTCGCAATAACAGGATCAATCCTTCCATCGTCTTTCATGGAGTTTCTCCTTCATATATATCCAGCTTTTTAAGCAAACCGATAAACAAACCTTTATTGAGATTTAGGAGTATACCACAATGAACATACAGGATAAAAGGAGCAGATATGAAGCTTAACAAGATAAAGGCAATGATGGTGGAGCGCGGCATCAAGTACAAGGAAATAGCCGTGAGAGCGGGCGTCAGTCCTGAAACGGTGTATGTGGTCCTAAACGGCCACGGCAAATCAAAGCGCATACAAAAAGCAATCGCCGATATTATCGGGCTGCCATATGAGCGGCTCTGGGGCAAAACGGCGGCGTAGGAGATATTCATGAAATATCTCGAAAAGGGTCGGGCGGGGCGAAGGGCCAAACCGGAATGTTTGCCTCTGATAAAAGCTGAATATAAGCGTCTCCTGCCCTACTGCAGAGCGCTCTATAAGAATCCCCCGGAGTCAGATCATGCAGGTCTACCACATCGAGCAGCGCCTTCGCCCGCTGCACATGGCATATCGCAGCGAGACATAGACGTCGCCACAGAGTGGGGTCCCTCCACAATGTCCGCTTCCGCCGTTCGGAGGGAGTGCAGAGAACGAATCGCCCTATCTCATCCTGATTGGTACGAACCCATTGCGCCCAGGCCCGAGCGGCGTCCCCTGTGGACAAGAGTTCCTTACGGAGTGCGTCTATATCTTCTGTGGTTAAACATTCTTTTAATTCCCACACGAATCCGTTACAGGCTGAAATGTAGTTTGAAAGGCTCATGGAGGATAGTTTAATGATTTCCCCTGGAGGAAACAATGTCAAAGGCTAAGCGGAAAATTGACAGCACGCAGATGAGCATCTTCGCGCACCTCAAGCCCGATGTTCCCCCGGAGCCAGGCAGCATGAACATCAGCGTAAGGGCTCGGCAGATCATCTCATCTGCTATAAGGAAGTCAGGCAAAGACCGCATCGATATCTGCGCCGATATCTACAAGCTCACCGGCATAGAGGTCCCCAAGAGCACGCTCGACGGCTGGTCCGCAGAGAGCAGGGATATCTCAGGAGATTCTCTTGACTACAACGGAAACAAGCGATGGGGAATGTCTATCGATGTGGTGAATGCCTTTTGCGAGTCCACCGGCAGTTACGATCTCCTCTTTCTGCTCGCCGAGACGAGCCACTACAAAGCACTCAAAGGAAAGGATGTTGTAAGGGCAAGGGTCGGACTTTTGAAAGAGGAGAAGGCGAGGATTGACAGAGAGATGAAAGAGCTCGAACGGGCTCTCGTAGAAAAGCAATAGAGGAGGCCGATAATGGTGGAAGCGAACAGGAGAGAAAAGATTATAAGAATGTTCCTGTTAGAAAAACCTTATCGCCTGTCTTACGAGTACCGGAAGCAACTATATAGAGACGACAGGCCCGTACTCGAGAAGCTTCTGCGCGATGGATTGATCGAGCAGGTCAGTGTCGATAACAAGCGGGTCGTCTTTAGGTATATAGGTCCCGCTACGAGCATTGGAAAAAAAAGCAGGAAGAGTAAAGGAGGATCAGATGCCGAAAAAGGTAGAAGAACAGCCAAAGAAAAAGAAAGTGGAACACTTACCAGCAAAGCGCAAAGCAGTTGATGAAATGGCCCTTGAGCCCTATGCGATGGGACAGCCTTACGACCTCAATCAGCGAGTGCAGCAGATGAAATGGCTCCTTAAGCAGGATATGATGTCCCACTTTGCCAAAGGCTGCATCCTTATGGAGATCATGGAGCGGGAGACAGTGCAAACGTTTGCACTAACTCTCACCAAAGAATTCGGGGGAATGTCCAGAAGGTCTGCCTTCCATTATATGACCTTTACAAAGAAGTGCATAGAACTCCCCAAGCTCAAAACCTTCGCTGAGGAGAACTGGTCCAAGGCCCTGGCGCTTTTCGAAGGCTGCACCGATGAACAGCTTAAGGAGATCGAGGAGAACGGGCTTGACGGAAAGGCCCTCGACCAATACGATGGCATGTCGGTGCGGGAGTTCAAACAGCGCATTGCCGAGCTTACCGAAGAAAACACCAAGGCCGAAGCAAAGGGCCGCTCGGGAGCAAAAACAGAAATAAAGATGCTCAAGGATGAAGTCAGCCGCCTCCGCGAGCAGATCCCGCAGCCTGGAGACAACACCTGGGCCGAAAAGCCACTCGCCCGGATGATGGAGCACCTTCACTACTTTATGAACGAACTCAACGCCTTTGCCTTTCAGCCGCAGATCATTGAAAATGTCGAGCTGAAGGCTACGATTGAAGGCCATTACCAGACCGCTTACCGTGCTTTCACGGAGTTCCTGCATAAGTGGGAAGAGTACGCAGACTACAAGGTGGGCAAATGAATAACTCACTGCAGCCGCTGAACAGGCTCGCTGTTATAAACGCTACCGCATCGGCGGAAGGCGCAGTAGTTCAAAAGGCCCCCGGTGGAGACATCCCTGCCAAGGAGAAACAGATCGCCCTTGCCCGTCACTCCCTGGTCAAGGCGCTTGATAACTACCGGGCGGCGCGCCAGGGCAATAAGGCCACTCTTGATAAGGACTTCATTACCGGCTATAACGCCGGGCTGCTTTATCCAGGGCTCTATGAATTGCTCGGCGAAGTGTCATACCAGACCATCTACCGCTGGAAGACTATGCTCGGCGGAACAGAAGACTGGTCTCGCCTCGTGCGCAATTATAACCGGCAGGCAGCAGCGCGGCTCAATCCCATAGAGGAGCGCATATTCCTGGCCTTCCTTCTAAGCCCGAATAAGGTGCCTGTTGGAACAGCCACCAGGTTTACCAGGCTCCTGCTCGACCAGCGCGGGTACAAGACCGACAAGAGCGACATGACCTTCCGCCGCTATGCCGAGGACTTCATGGCAAAGCACTATGACCTCTGGATCCTTATGCGCGAAGGCCAAAAGGCGCGCAAGGATAAGGTCGAGCCCTACATCAAGCGCGACCCCTCAGTGCTCGAAGTCGGCCAGGCCCTCGTTGCAGACGGCCACCGGCTGAACTTCCAGGTCATCAACCCCTTCACCGGCAAGCCCTGCAGGGCCGTGCTCGTCGGCTATGTCGATTGGAAGAGCTACGACCTCGCCGGTTACGAGATCATGGTCGAGGAAAACACCCAGTGCGTCGCCTCGGCAATGCGCAACGCGATCTTCTACCTGGGCAAGATCCCCGGAGTTGCCTACCAGGACAACGGCAAGGCATTCAAGAACCGCTTTTTCCAGGGCTCTCCAGGCTTTGAGGAGTCCGGCTTTTACGGGCTCTTCGGCAGGCTCGGCATCGTGCCGCTTTTCGCCGCCCCCTACAATGCCCGTGCAAAGATCATTGAACGCTGGTTTAGAGAGTTTTCAAACACCTTTGAACGCCTGTTCCCGAGCTATATCGGATCATCCATTGCCGACAAGCCGGCCTATATGATGCGCAACGAAAAGTTCCACAAAGCGCTGCACAACGAATACGTCCCTACCATCGAAGAGACCGTGCATCTCCTCGATGCCTGGCTTCAATTCCACCGCTCCCAGGAATGCCCTCACGTAAAGGGTAAGTCGATCGGCGACGTATTTGACGGAGGTCGCGGACCCGGCGTCGATCTGGATGAACTTGACGATCTCATGATGGACGTGAAGATCTCCAGGATTGACCGCAACGGTATCCGCTTTCTCGGACAGGATTATTATGATGAGAATCTCTACGGCCTCAAAGAGCAGGTCGTGATCAGATACAGCCTTTTTGATCTCTCCTACATCAAAGTCTACACAATGAGCGGCGAATTCATCTGCTTGGCTAATCGCGTTATGTCAGTTCATCCTCTCGCTCGTATCATGGGAACGCCGAAAGATGTGGAATCCGTAAAGCGCGGCATCGCGCAGCAGCGCCGCCTTTCAAAACAGACCGTCACGCTTGCCAAGGAATTCTCTAAAACCGGCAAGTCAATTGAACTCGACTGGCAGAAAGTAACGGAGATATCGCCGCGCATTGCCGAGAATCTTGAGAGAGAAGCGGTGTCCCTTCCTCCAGTGGAAGAACATATTCCGGAAGAGGCGGTGAAAAACTTCGCCGGGGACAGTCCCGAATCTACGGCTTCGCCCGTAATTCAGGGACAGTCCCCTCAGGCTGAGACGCCCTCCGCAGCCGCAACAGTCAGCAGGCTGGAGCCTGAAACCAGGCCGATATTCCAGAGCACTGCAGAACGCTATGAATGGCACATGCAATACGGCGTTTTCACGGAGGAAGACCGCGCGTGGGTGAACTGGTTTATGACGACGATGGATTACAAGATGCTTTTTCTGGCTTATCAAAATAGAGGAAAGGAGGCAGCAGCAGAATAAAAAAAGGACTGCCGGAGAGCAGTCCCGAAATCAAGCGTTGAGGAGAGTGTACCACATGAAAAAGGTTTTTGCAAAGACTGCCAATGTTACTGCTTTCACGACATCAATGACGAAGCTTATCGGACGGCAGGATGGCATTCCGGGAATGTCGCTGATATTTGGCGAGCCCGGCCTCGGGAAGACGAGGACTGCTCTCTGGTGGGCAGCACAGAACGATGGAGTGTTCATGCGCACAAAGAAACTGATGTCCGGCAGATGGCTGCTCGAAGAACTCGTGGCAGAACTCGGCGAAGCGCCAATGCGAAGAGTGTCCGATCTATTCCGTCAATGTGTGGAGATGCTGATGGAAAAACCGCGCGCAATTTTCGTTGATGAAGTTGACTATCTGACCCACGATGCCCGGATCATCGAGACGCTGAGAGATATCCACGATACAACCGGAACGCCGATCATATTCATCGGCATGGGAATGGCGGATAAGAAGCTCATGCGCTTTAAGCATCTCTATGACAGGTTCGCCGAGATTGTGAAGTTTCATGACCTGAGCGAATCCGACATCAAGGGGATCGCCGAGCAGATGTGCGAAGTCAAGCTCGCAGCGGACGCGATTCCTTACATTCACAGTCAGGCTAATAGGTTCAGGCGCATTGTGGTCTGGTTATACCGGGCCGAATCTATTGCCAGGGCAAACAGTTTGAAAGAAATAGCAGCTCAGCACCTGATCGGGGCCAAGAGATGACGGCTAAGGTCAGAAATGTAATCAGGCCCAATACCAACCGCGAAAAAGCATGGAAGGTGATGAGGGCAATGATCACTTTTACCCTCTCGGATGTTGTCATAACAGCGGACGTGCCTTACGAAAACATAAGACATTATGTCGATTGCCTCTTGCATGCCGGTTATGTAAGGAAAGACGGCAAGAAACGTATCGATGGCAGACCCGGCTTTGATGTCATCTATCGGTTGATCAAAAACACTGGACCAAAGCCGCCAGTCCAGAAAGCACTCCGTTTCCTTTATGACCCGAATACAAAAGAGTATTGGTCAGAAAATCCCGAACTGATGGCAATTCTGTCGGCGTTTGCGACAGTGACAGATGTGCCGGAGTTGCCGCCCCTGAAAGGCAGCGTTAAGAAATACGTTCCACTACTCTGTCCTCGGAAGAAAAAGGAAGCGGCTGGAGGAGGGGAAGATGTGGCTTGAAATCCTGCGCAAAGAGGTGGAAGCAAAGGGGCCGAAGCAGGTGGCGAAGGAGCTCGGGGTATCCCGTTCGACCGTGGATCTCGTATGCCAGGGCAAATACCCGGCAAGCACGGCAGCAGTCGAGGACCGGGTGCGGCGCATCTATGGGGAGAACGGCCTGATCAGGTGCCCTGCCGCGGATGGAGACCTCATCTCTGCCGACCTGTGCGCTGATCGCTGGAACAAGGCAAAGCGAATCGGCATGAGGGCTTCTAACCCTGAGACGCTCAGGCTCTATAAGAGCTGCCTGAGCTGCTCTATCAGGAGGTAACACATGAACACAGCGGTCAAACAAATATCGCTTTATCAGGTCAAGATGGTCCATGTGCTCAAGAACGCGCTTGGCCTTTCGGAAGAGACATACCGCGAGCGCATCCAGAACATGCACGGCTTCAGCGGGACCTGCAAAGACCTCTCCCATGATGAGGCCGAATTTATTATATCGAGATGGAAGGCTGAGGCAATCGAAAAGGGCGTATGGAAGAACTATCGCGGCATCCGCTCAGGAGGGAGCGGGGACAGTCCCGAATCTACGGCTTCGCCCGTAATTCTGGGACAGTCCCCTAAGAAGTATGACGATCTCGGTTCTCGCCCCGGCATGGCCACGCCCCGGCAGCTCCGGATGATCGAGGCGATGTGGGCAGGTGTCTCACGCACGCACAAGGAGGACCATAGGCAGCGGGCGCTGAGGAAATTCATCTTCCGGATCACGCACGTTGAGGATATGCGCTTCCTGGAGAACTGGCAGGTGCAGAAGATTGTCAAGGCGCTGGAGAAAATGAAGGCGCAAAAGGAGGGGATATGAAGCTTAGAGATGCAAGGCTTTGTGCCAATGATGACTGCGAAGAGGTCTATGAAGCAAGCGGCCTCTATAGCAAGTGCCCATCATGCGGCTCAGAGGCCTTTGCCCTTATTAGCAGATGGGTGCCCACTGTTGCACAGTTTTCGCGGTGGGTCGATGAAAGAAAAACAACGGGGCAAGCTGCTGTAACAGCCTCGCCCCGGTAGCCCGGCCATAAAGGGCCGAGAAAGGAAACTACATGGAAAGTATAGCACAGGATACGGTGAGCATCAGCCCCGAGGCGGCGGAGGTCTCCAGGGCCGCAGCAGAGGGCTTTGATGCGCTCACAGCTTACAAGGACGACTTTTTCAGCCGGTTCGGAGAGCTGATATCGCGCATTGTCGATATCAGGCAAGACATGCGTCTGGGAGAGGATACGCAGACAGACTGGATCGAGATCAAGTCCAGGCTGGAGCTGCTCCATCACCACGTAGGCACTAAGATATCGCCGAAGATGGAGGGATAAGCCATGCAGGTAATCGTAAACATCCCGGACAAATATGCAGACGGCATCCACACCGCGAGTCTCCATATCTCGCGCATGATGCTTGAGACCGCAGAGAGCGCGGGGACTTCTGAAGCGAGGGATTACGCTCTCAGCAGGGCGCAGCTCTATGAGGCGATCGCGGAGGGCATCGAGAAGGCCAGGGCTGCGGACGGCAATCTCAAGGCCATCCTGGGGCAGCACCTTCAGCCGTACATACGGAAGCATGGAGCCGATGCGGTGCGTGACATGGTTATGGCCTGTTTGCAGGACAGCGCGGCCCTGGCGGAGGCTAAGAGCCATGTCTAAGAAATGCACCACGTGCCACAGACAGACAAACGATCCGTCAGGGCAATGCGTGATCTGCAGGATAGAAGGTATTTCAATTGATTCAATTGAAACGAAACCAAAGGAGGAAAAGACAGATATGGGGAAGTCAGTATGTACGACAGAGGGTTGTGGCCGCCCTTTACAGAAAAGCGGACTCTGCTACAAACATTACAAAGAGGAGCATGGGACCTCGCCGTTTCCAAAGAAGCAAAAGGAAGAGCTTGCTGCGCCTTTGGCTCGCAATGACAAGAAAGAAAAGGCTCGCAGCGACAATCCCAGCGTCATTGCGAGGGAACCGAAGCAATCTCACGGCAACGGCAAATACCTTATCATCGTCGATTTTTCACGCTATCCGAGATTGCATGAAAGATTGTTAGCAAAGGCAGAGAATGAGATCAGGACTCCTGGTGAGCAGTTGATGTGGATGATCAAAAATACTCTTGTAAGCATGGAGGCGAGGGCATGATGATCGCGGGATTGATATTAGGCTTTTTAGCAGGAGGGTTTGTGGGCATTTTTG
>SCLI03000028.1_pt1 | contig 16077 bp, 32 predicted proteins | sample 7268041 | NCBI WGS metagenome assembly SCLI03 (sample SAMN10721081, study PRJNA514188) | viral metagenome | isolation source: depth-stratified mine tailings core A | place: China: Fankou Pb/Zn Mine tailings | collected 2017-10 | reverse complement strand
AACAACAACAGCGTAAGATTCACGCCTGCATTTCCCCATCCTCCCGCCCTCCCGCAATGATTTCTCCGCGCCTTTGTCACCAACATTGGCCAACGGTTCGGTGTCGGCCGAATTCTTCTCAAGAGAAATCGCCCGACGATCCGGACGCGCGCGCTGTCGTCGTCGTCGTCGTCGCAGACGATCCGGACGAAATAAAAAAGTCGCCCGCTGTTTTTTCGACAGTCGGGCGACGCGAGAGCAGTGCGCGCTCTATTCGCGCTGTTGCAGTTCGTGGTCAGTCTCTTGGCACACGTTGATTCCTATCTCGTATCCGCTCAGGAACATGAAACATAGTGTTGCGTCTATCATCGCTGTGCTTTGGGCAGATTCCTGTAGTTTTTCGCGCGCGAACGCGAGGTGTTTTTTCATTTCGGCGTGAATCTTACGCTGTTGTTGTTTTGCTGTCACTTGCGATTTCATTGGAATTCTCCTTCTTGGGTTTGGCCGAGGTCTTCTTCGGCGATTTGGGTTTCCGCGCTTTGGCGGGCTTGCTCGATTTCATCGCGCATTCCCAGAGCAGCGGGAGTGCTAGGCGTTCCTTGAGCACGTCGCACGCGTGCTTTGCGCCGCGGTACTCGAAGGTTGCCTTACCGCTTTGGCCGATGGTCACCTTGCGAAAGACGACGCGCGATTTTTCGGTCCCGTTCGAGTCGGTGTGTTTCAAGACAATGATGGCCCGCACCGACTTTTCACTCTCTTGCTTCTTGGTCATTTTACACCTCCCTTTGTGCCTACCCTATCACATTTTTCACTGTTTGTCAATGCCGAGTTATCACTTCGGCCACTGTATAATGTCGTATTGCATAATGCGGTATCCTTTGGACGTTGTACCAGAACGGTAGAAATGGTGGGATAGGTAGAACTGGATAGCGTGGGTGTTATTGTCGTGCACATCAAGCACAATGGAAGTGCACCAGTAGTCACGCGCGTAGTCGATGCACTTGTCTAATAGGGCTGTTCCTGCGCCGTCACAAGACGGCTTTGGCCAACGCGCTATTTCGCGGATGCGCGCTTGATGCGTCCGCTTGTAAATGACCAGGTAAGCGTATCCGGCAATCGAACCACGTGCAGCATTGTAGTAATCGATCGCAATTGCGACGAGCAATCGGCTTTCTATTGTCTGACTAGTCACCGGGCGATACTTGCTTGCCCAACGTATTCCCATTAAGCCCTGCGCGTAGTAGTATCTTGCAAGGTTCATCGCAGTACGAACCGCTGCTGGACTTTGGTCACTATAGACCGAGAACTGATTGAGTGAATTCGGCATTTCGTTTCTCCTCTGGGTGGTTCATCGGGTCGGTCTCTGCATGTTCTCGCCAGTACTGTTCCCACCAAGTGTTTGGATTTGGTTGTTTGGCCGAAGTCAATTGCGCGGAGGGTCGGCAGCGCTCGCAAAATTGGAACTCAGCGCGTTCATCTGACTTCTGGATAAACGCTGTCTTGCAAATCGAGCAATTGACCTTGTGTAAGGTTGGCCGAGTTCTGTTCGGGTCTTGCCACGGGTGGTACTTCTTGTTCCACGTTCCCATCTTGTTCTCCTTTTGGGAAGAGTCGCGCGTTTTGCGGTTTTCGCATCACCAGCCCGTACTCGTGTTTCTTGGGCAGAATCTTGTACTTGAGGATGTTGGATGCAAAAGCCGCTCCGATAGCGGAAGGCACTAAGTCTACGATGAGGATGTCCCAGTACAGGAATCCGCTTTGATGCAACAAACGCAACACGTCGGAATGATACGGAAAAAATTTTCCATTCATTCGGAAGTCGTTGACGAACCAGACGCAGAACGCTCCGGGCTTGAGTGTTCTGAAATTGCTCTCGCAGACCTGCTTGAGATTGCGGAGAAATTCCGAATACGAGTAGGCCAAACCCAATTGTTCGAGTTCTGGCCCGTAGTATTCGATGTTCCAGTACGGCGGACTCGTCAACGTGAAATCGCCGATTTCGGATTTAACTTCTCGCATCCAACGCGAGTCTGTGCGGTAGAGTGTGATATGTGGGTCAGTCGCTTGCTTGAGCAATTCCGCAGCGCGTCGTTCGTTGAATTGCATAAACTCGTTCGAGATGTCACACCCGATGTAATCGCATCCTTCCTGCCAACACAATTCCATTCGGCTATTGTGTCCTGCGAACGGGTCTACTATGGTATCTCCTGATTGCGCGTAGAGTCGCAGAACCATTCGGCCGATGTTCTGCGGAAACGTCGAAAGCGCGCCATTGCGCACTCCGTGAGAGGATAAGCCAAAGTGCGATGTGATTTCGAGCGCATCGCCTTTGTAGCCCGTCTCGCCATACGTCCCTGACGCAAGGTCGGCGTCTTTTTCGCGTGGGCGTCTTTCCGCGCGCATAATGGATTGCGGGATTTCGCCTCCGAACAAATCGAGCACTTCTTTGCGTCTCTTGCGAGAGTAGGCCAAAGAATCGACGTTTTTTCCTTTGGCTTCTTCTGCGTCATTCGGAAATAGTTCACCTTGAATGTGTGAGTTCATTTAGATTCCTTCCGGGTAGTCCGGCGTTTTGCGCCGCCAAACTCGAATCCAATCAGTCGTTTGTGTCCATCATTGCGCCACGGAAATTCGCAATCGATGTGGCGTACTCCGTCCCCGTCCTTGTGATAACTTTCGGTCGTGTGGACGGATTGGCCACACACATCGCAGCGATGGTGCTGGCCGTCTCGTTCGCAGATAGAACAGTTATTCATTTTCCCTCCTTTTGTTGCTATTCTATCATTTTTTTGCTTGATTGTCAATACAGATTGCATTATACTGAGCGTGCGCTTAAACGAGAGACCGCGTTCCTCTCCTGACTTAAAACCCCGTCGGGGCGGTCTCTCGTCTCCCCTCTCAGAGGAAAACAGAAGAGGAGTAAATATGGCCAAACAAAGTAAAACTGGTAAAACTGTCGTGACGTTCACGCGCGCAAAGCAATTATCGGCGCAATTACGAGCGTTGCGAAAAAACGCCAACTCGTGGTCGGAAGTCGCGCGCGCAGGTAAAGCAAAAGCAGCGTACTCGACTATCTTGCGTTGGGGAAAATCTGGAAATGTCCCTATGCGCGCAGAGTCGTTGAAGCGCGCTGAGAAAATCATCGAACGCGCGCGCCCGAATCTCATTGTCGATCAGAAGGAAGTGCGTTCGCTCATCAAGGAATTGAAACAAAGCGAAGACGCCGTGACATTGGCCAGACTAGCATCTGACAGTGGGCACTCCTTCGAGACGGTTCAAGGTTGGCGGGACCGTCTGAAAGAGAAACCGACCCCTGAGTTTGTCAAGACCGTCTCGCGCGCGTTCAAACAAGCGGACGAACGCATCCAGTTAGAGAAATCGGGCAACCTCTATCGTTATACCCCAGAAGGTAAGAAGAAGGTCTCAGGACACTATCGCGATTATGTCGGAGCAAGACCGCCAAAGTTTCCGAAAGGCAAAGCACCGGATGCGTATGTCCTCTTTGGCCTAAATCGGGAAGGTAAGGTTATTTCGTCAACGACGTATGGCGGAGATTATAAAACCGCCGTCTGGGATTTTAGGCACAAGAAGAAGAAGGGGGAGTACAAGCCCTTAAGACGCCCACCGCGCGCAGGTGCTCCGAAGATCAAACGGAAAAAGCGCATTAGTCCGCCGGGCGATGTGGTATCGACTGTTCTCCGGCTTGTTTGGTTCAAGTAGCAGGACAAGATGCGTTATCGGATAAACGAACGCGTACCTTCTCCTGTGTTGGCTGTCGTGACGCGTCCGAAATTACGCGCAGTCGATGTGCATACCGGAGAGGTTTTCACGTCTTTGGCCGACCTTACTATTCCGGGCGGATTGCTGGTATTCAATCGCTTAGACGATGCGCTCGAAGATTTGGCGGAGTTCTTTGTCGCGCGCGGGAGTGTGACTCTCTATGGAGACGTGATGGCGGCAGGATATTGGCGTATCGGTCGGGCAGGAATAAGGTTGGCCGGACTACAGGGATATGACTTGAAAGTCGATGCGTGCGAGGAAATCATCGACTTCTGGCGATTCCTGGAACGAGTCTGTGAAGGAGCAAAGTGCTATCCTGGTTCGACTCCTGGTGCGACTTCTTTACGCATCGCGCAAGCACTGTCTCCATATCGTCTCGATTCTCCTGGAGACCGAACACTCGATTTTGTTTCCTGGGCGTATGCAGGCGGAGCGCAGCACGGAACGCCAGGAGAGTATTCGTCTGCGTATCTATATGACATTCACGCAGCGTATCCGTCTGTGATGAAACTGCCGCTTCCGTTCGGAGAATGGCGGCACTATAAGTCGGCTAGTGCTTTGCCCGATGAGGGGTTCTACATTGCGCGCATCAAATTAGACTACCAGACGACGCGCCCGTTCTCTCCGCTTTGGTTGAAGGATAGAGACGGGCAGATTTATCATCCAGTCGAATCGCGAGATACTTCTGTGATACTCACTGGGATTGATGTTGAGACATTGCGTGCGTGTGGAGACTTGACGGTTCATTCAGTGCGCGATGTGTTTGTGTTCAAAACAGTTCCGCTTTTACTGAGGATGCAAGATTATCTTGCATCTTATCTTTCGTCGGCCAATCATTATCGCAGTGCATTGAAAGTCTTGCGTGTTGCTGCGTATGGACGGTTCGCGCGCAGAGACGAACAAGAGACCTATATCTTGAAAGCGATTGACGATCCAAAGAAAGCCGTCGCGACCAAGCACTTACTGCGACTCTATCCTGGAATGAAGTTCGGCTTGTTCGAGTACGTCGGTCCTGCTTACGGAATGCGTTTACCGCATATTGCCGCAGCAATCACCGCGCGCGTGCGTTCGCGCATTTATCGCACGATGGATGATGCGACGATTGCGATACGCACAGATAGTCTGCTCTCCACGCGCAAACGTGATGACCTGGTTTTTGGAGAGTCTGACGGATTATGGGACGCGCAGGACAAAGGGCGCGCTATCGTCTTTGGTTCATCGGGTTTTGCTCTGAATGACAAGTCACACATCGACGGGGTGCATCGCTTGGCCTATGTTCAAGGAAAATACATCGGCAAAGCATACAAGCGCGATAGACAAGCGTTTGCTAAAGGTTCGGGCGGATGGGAAGAATGGCCAGTCGAAATGGAACGCAAGACAACTATCAAGACAGCAGGTGATGTGATTCAGGTCTATCATTCTCCGCTCGCAGCAGAAATCAAGCAAGCAGCGTGTCCGGTCTTCTGAGAACAAAAAAACTCCCGACGAGAAACTCTCGCCGGGAGTTTTGCTATTCAATTGTCATTTCTTGCGCTTATCACTCACCCAGTCGCTAGCGATTCGTACTCCGCTGGTCGTCTTGCCGGCAACATCGACTTTGACGGTTGTGAGTTTGACCTTCTTTCCAACAAGGTCATCCAGTTCGACTTCTTCCCCGAACAATTCAAGCAGCGCGTTGTAGTTCGTCTTGTTGAGCACCAGCCCTTTCGTTTGCTCTCCGAATTTCTCTTTGAAGTAGACGACGGGCTTGGTTGCAACGCTTCCATCGTTCTGACGCATTGTCTCCGCGTTGATGAATTCGATGGTGAGCACATCTTTTCCTGGGCCAATATCTCGCGCGCGCAGATATTTTGCGGGATACAGGTCGGCCAACTTTCTACCCATTTCAATTTCCTCCTTCGGATGGTAATTCAATTCGGTTGATTTGCGTTAGCATACCGTCTGCGATCAGGTGTTCAATCGCATAGTGAACGAGATAGCCGTATGCAGCATCGCTGGTCATCCCATTGCGAATCGCAAAGATTTTCGCTTGGCGGCGGTCATCCACGAGAATGTCTGCCCGAATCGGGACCAGTTCGGACGACATTCTCACTGGGCGAGATTTGCGCGGTAGTCTCGTTTGGCGTGATGTTTTTGCTCTCAGCATAATCACCTCCCTTCTACTGCTAGAATATCACAAATAGTAATCCTTGTCAAGTGCGGGCAGGATTATCAACATTGTGTTTGACTTTGGGCTACCTATCGTTTAGAATGGTCCCAAAATACAAACGGGAGGGGAAAACGTGGATGGAAACGCCAGCAATAGCGGCCGAACCAACTCCGCCGGAAGACACGCTGGAGAAACTGCCGCCCAGCGAACCGAACGCCTCCGCAAGCGCAGAGAACGACGTGCAAGAAGAAAAGCGACAAGTGCGCTCAGAGAGCAAGCCGCCCAGCGAAATAGCACAAGCACATCCGCAAGCGCAAGCGGAGCAAAGCAATCAGATACTGGAACACCTCCAAAGTATCTCGGAGCGTCTGAAGAAGGTCGAAGCGCAGACGACTCCGCCGCCAATATCGAGCGAACCACAGACATTGGCCAACAAGTCGAAGGGACGTCATCGCAGTTTGAAGTTTTAGAAGCGGAACGCAAAGGAAAAGGTGCGCCGCCAAACATCGCGCGTTTGACGCGCAAACAGCGACGCGAGACGGAAGCGCAGACAAAACTTGGCGCGGAATTGCTCGTCAGTATGGCCGAAGGCGTTGCCGTCGCAATGCTAGGAGATCCCGCTGCGCTCAATAGTGGAGAGCGCGAACTCATCGAACCGTCACTTGCGCGCATCCTCGCGCGGATGACTCCTGCGAGTATTGCGAAGGTGCAGGTATTTATTGATCCATTGACCTTGCTTGTGGGAATGGCAATGTGGGGAAACCGTTTGGCCGAACTACAAGCACAGAAAACTGCGGGGACGGCCAAACCAACTGAATCTGGAAGAACCTTTTATAAGGGAGAAGGCGCGCCGTCGGCTACGGAAACGACGCCTTCTCCCGACACAGAACGCGGGAATGGAAGCGCACCGAAGGACGCGCCCGAAGTCATCCCAACGATTCCGCCAGAGGTTTACCAATGGACAAACGCGCCTATCTAAGCGAAACGCTTGCGAGTGTGGATGGAATCAGCCCACCGCTCAAGAGTATGGCCATCGTTTTACTTGCGCGCGCGAGTGACAAGCAGATTGAAGATATTTGCTCGCGTTTGCTCTTAGCAGCGAATGTCCTGCGCGAACATCCGCAAGATGGGATTGCTCCTGCGCTCAAAGCTGCGGGAGTTCCAGACGGGCTATCTGAGCAATTGGCCAAAGTTATAACGGGTCGGTCAGACCTTGCGGCGTTAGTCGATGGGGCAGTGGATGCAGCAAGGCAATAATGGAAGTTTTCCGCTCTCGATTCACAGCGACGCACGCGTCTTTATTGCTGGGAAAACGGGCAGCGGGAAGACAACTTTGGCCAAGCACTTGCTGCGGAACGTCAAACGTCTGATCGTCTGCGATAGCAAATCCACGCTTTCCGATTGGAATACCGAAGACGACGACAAGTTCGTGCGCCGTCGTCTGCTACGCAGCGAAGACGTTCGGATGCGCGCCATCGCCCCGTTCGAGGTCGACGCGCTCGATTACTGGGATATGGTGTTCTACTTTGCTTTGAACTGTGGAGACGTGACGGTTTACATCGATGAACTGTTCGCGGTCAATCCGCCTGGAGACAGAACGCTAGAATCTCTCTTAGCGTGCTACACGCGTGGGCGAGAGTTTGGCGTCGGGATGTGGGCGTCAACGCAGCGTCCTGCGTGGGTCCCGCTTGTTGCTATCAGCGAGAGCGAATATTATTTTATGTTCCGTCTGACTTTGATGGATGACCGTTCGAGGATGGCGGCGTTTATGACCGACGTTGTGCTCGAACCTATCAAAGATAGACACGGTTTCTACTATATGGCGGCGGAAGAAGACGAACCGTCTTACACGCCGGAATTACAACTATAGGAGGGAGAGTATGGCCGACGCAAAGTTCGACCTGGATTTGGCCGATGTAAAACCAAGCGTGCTCTCTTGGTTGATTATCGGTCTAATGTCCGTGACGTTCATCGCGTTTTTCAAGTGGGTCTTGACACGCTATCAAGTGCCTGGACTCACTGACTTGATGCACTCGGTCTAATCCGAGAGAGCAGAAGGAGAAAAGGAAAAATGGCTTTCGACAATGCGACGCGCAGAAAAATCGTCCCGTTGGCGGCACTGAGTCGCCCGACAGGTGGCGGAACAGTTCAAATCTCTCTGCCTGGAACTGGATTGCTTGCGCGTCTATGGCTCATCATCACAGGCAGTGTTGCTGGAACGCTCAGCGCGCAAAACTCGTTAGGATTTTCGAGCGTTGTCTCGAACGTGCACTTGCAGTTAAGCACCGGCCCGGACTTGATTAACATCTCTGGTCAAGGTTATCACTGGCTATACAGTGACTTCCAGGGGTTGTTCGTCAACCCGAACCGAATCGGAAATGCGCGCTCTGCGGTTACCGCGACGACATTCGATATTTCGATGGTGTTCGACTTGCAAGTGAATCAACGCGATCCGCTCGGATTGATCGCATTGCAAGACGACGCGACCAAAGCGATTCTGTCTATCACGTTTCTTGCGGACGCGAGTGTTGCGGCAGGCGCGACAGTGACCGCAACGGTAACTCCTGTGCTCGAACTGTTCACAGTTCCGGTGGACCCAAAGGACTATCCGCCACTCAGCATCTTGCATACCATTATGGAAGTGCAGGAACCGGTCGCGAGTGCAGGGCAGTTCATCCACAAATGGCCAAGAGGCGCGATCTATCTTGGAACGTATCACGGATACGGATTCGGAGTTAGCGGCGTGGATAATTGGTCTGAGGTTGACGTACGCTCGAATCAAGCGAACTACTGGGAACGGTATTCGCTGTCGAAGCAACTCGACTACATCTGGGCACTGAATCATCCTGGAACGACTCGACCTGCAGGCGCGATTCCGCTCGACTATCTCGGAACGTCTGGACTCGGCGCGTTCGGAACATCGCGTGATATGGTCAATAGCGTCAGTCTTACTGACCTTGAGACGGTCATCACGGCAACCGCAGGCGGAACGCTTTATAGCATCCATCGGCAGTTAGTCCAGATTGCCGCACCGGCAGCAGCGTAAAGGAGGGAATCGAGATGTCTCTAATCTCTGTGGCCGATGTTTACCCCGGCGCGCAAGGTAAGTTCGGCCTACCTTCTGCTCAACCATCGATCGCGCCGAGTAATGCACAAGCGGCAAGCGGGAGTCGTGCGCTTGTTCCGCAGCGAACTCCTGCGGTCTGGTGGGCAGGTCTGATCGCTGCGCTAGTGCTTGTGCGTATCCTATGGGAAGTCGCTGAGTGAATGGTGAGTAGCAGCACTATCGCCCGAATGATGAATCAACTACTTGACCCAAGCGGAGTGCACACTACGCCGTATTTCTGCGCGTTGCTATTCGGTCTCACTCACGCGATGGTTGAAGATTTGACGCGCAGCGCGATTACTATCATCGTCTTTATCGCGTTCGCGGTGAACTCCGTCTTAGGGAGACCGCAAGACCCAATTCTGCTCAGCGTCGTAATGCTCTTGCTCGGCTATTACATTGGCCGAGTGGAGAAACTCAGCAATGCGTGGATGAAAGAGCATAGCGCCGCCGAAGAAAAAGAAAAGGGTCGCAAAGGAAAGGGGGCGTGAACGTGAATGAGTTTTTCAACCGAAAATTGTTCAGCATCGATGGATTCCAAGTGAGCGTGCTCGCGCTCGTTGTCGCGCTCATCGTGATTTGGTTTCTGTTCATCAAGAAGTGAGGTAGCCATGCGGTCGATTGCGCTCATTCTTGGAGTCGTCTTGATCGAACTTGCTGCGCGCGGGCGATTGCTTACGGCGTTCGATACATTGGCGGCTAAGAAATGAAGGGCTTTGCTCTATTATTCGGTATCCTGCTCGTCTATATCGGAGTGACGGGACGATACTACGATTTCGGCAATGCACTTGCGGGTAAGCCATACAATCTACGTCCTATCGGATTCGTTCCGTTGACGGACTGGTGGGGCAAGCGATATGGATTTCACACTGACGTTGGCGGCGGCGGTTCGTCGGGAATGGGTTAACAATGGACACTCGTACTCAGCGCGTCGTCTTAGGTTTAGTTGTCGCGCTCATCGCGTTGCAGGTTATCGAACGCGTCAATGAGGATTTGGCTTGGGGATACGTCGGCATTCTACTGCTCGGCTTGCTCGTGGTCGAGAATAATAACTTGCAGGGATTCTATGGCCAACTCTCTGCGCGACTCGGACGGTGAAAGAGAGGATCAATGTCTCAGTTTGCAGAACGCGTGATTGAAGTCACGTTTACGCTGATTGTCGTCTACCTTGTGCTAGCGAATGCGTTCGGATTTTCAAGCGCAGTGACTAGCATCGGGAATGTCTACGTTCAAAGTGTCAAAGCATTGCAAGGACGTTGATATGTCGAACTACGACGAAAAGCAATTGTTCGGTTTGAATGTTCCTGGAGACGTATTCTTCTCCGGGTCGGGATTGGTCCCGCTTGAACGGCAGAAATTCGAGCAGCAATTGACCTTTGCGCTTTCGCGTCTCTACGCGACGACGATTGCTTTGCAGCCATTCTTTAACAGCAAGACTCCTGATGGCCAACCGCCAGAGTATACCGGCGATATGCTTAACATTCAACCGCTCGCGCGCGGTCGCGGACAAGCGTTCGTTCCGTATGTTGGAACAACCGAAGACAGAGGCGCGCTCGAACTTGGAGTCAATCAGATTCTCGCGCAGACGCTCGCGCAGCAAAAGTTAATCGGGGAGGCGTGAGATGGCGGTAGAATGGCCAACGTTCGAGATTGCGGGAAAGATGATTCCGGCGTGGGTCCCGCTTGTTGGATTAGGTGGCGGAGTCGGGGTTTATGTGCTCGCGCAAGCAGTAGGAAAGAGAGGTGCAGGAGGTGTTCCTGGTAGCGCAGCAGCAGGTGGCGGAGCACCGTCTCAGAGCGCGCAACCTCCAGGAGTTGGCGGAGGAGGTGGAGGTGCGGACTTGCAGAGTTTGCTCGCGCAAGAGCAGCAGCAATTGCAAGGACTGATGAGTCAGGTTGGCGGCGCACTCAATCAGCAACAAGGTCAAACACAAGCTGCTTTGCAGGCAATGCAACAGCAGTATGCCAGCGCGTTTCAGGGCGTTGGGACCGCGTTGACGCAGCAACAAGCACAGACGCAAAATGCGCTCGCATCTATGGCCGACCAAGTGAATGCTGCGCTCGCGCAGAACGCGCAGAGTCTCGCGACGCAGCAAGCAGCATTGCCTGCAACTTTAGCAGCACCGTCTCCGGTCTCTGCGCCTACTCCTGAACTTACTCCGCAAGGAATCTACTACGGGGCAGAACCAACCGCACAAGGTGTGGCGGCAGTAAGCGCAGGAATTCCGATTGCTGCTCCACAATCATTAGGTGTGGGAGCAGTAAACGTAGGAATTCCGATTGCTGCTCCACAATCATTAGGTGTGGGAGCAGTAAACGTAGGAATTCCGATTGCTGCTCCACAATCATTAGGTGTGGGAGCAGTAAATGCTGCTCCACAATCATTAGGTGTGGGAGCAGTAAACGTAGGAATTCCGATTGCTGCTCCACAATCATTAGGTGTGGGAGCAGTAAGTGTTGGTGGAGCAAGCGCGCAGTACTATACCGTGCGTTCGGGAGATTATCTGTCACGTATCGCGCAGAACTACGGCGTCTCGGTAGCGCATCTGCTTACGCTCAATCCGAGCATTCGCAACCCAAACCTGATTTATCCTGGTCAAGCCGTGAGAGTCGAATAGTATGGCCAATACCTGGGAACCGCAAGTCGCGCGCATCTTTGCTTCTTACGGTGTGCCCGTCTACGTCTGGCGTCCCATTATGTTGGCCGAGTCTAGCGGTAACCCAAATGCTGTCGGAGACGCTGGGACATCATTCGGGTTATTTCAACTACACTATGGCGGTCAAGGAACAGGATACAGTCGCGCGCAATTGCTCAATCCGGTGAGTAATGCACAAATTGCCGCACCTTACATCGCGCGTGCGTATCACAGCGTCAAGAACCTGAATGTCCCACCTTTGCAGCAAGCAGGTGAAGTCGCAATCCGCAGTGGACACCCTGGAGGTGCGCCCAATGTTCCTTTACTCAGCGCGCAAGGACAAGCCGCGCGCGCGCGCATCAATTTGCTCGCGCAAGAAGAAGTCGTGACCATGAGTGAACCAACACCTTACGGAGCAAGCGGAGTGGTTGGAAAACACGTTCCAACTTCCGTCCCATACATCAGCATACCTTACTTGCCCCCGACGACTTTGCCACCTGTGCTCGGCAATCCACTGAATGGCATTGCCGACTTTGCTGGAAACGTCGCGCAACAAGCTACCTCTGCGATTCCGAACCCGCTTGCGCCCATCAACGCGATTGCTACATCGTTGTCGAAGCGCATTAGTCAATTCGATTTTGTCGGACTTGGAATTACCGGACTCGGATTGTTGGTGCTCTTGTTCGTCTTTCTAGGCATAATGTTCGAGCACCGCGAGCAAGTCGTAGAAATCGGCAAAGCCGCCGCAGGCGCAGCGGCAGTATCCGCCGCATAGGAGAAACAGAGTGTTTGAAGTACAGCAAGTCACACTTGCGATCAATGCGACGCAATCGTTCGACTTTCGCATTAGACCGGACAACTTTATTGTCCTGGTAGACCCTGAATCTATCGGCGGGATTGTCAACGTCGTGCTTGCGCCGCAAATGAGTGCGGGAATGTCATCGGCCAAACTAGCCCCCGGGATGCGCGCGAGTCTGCCCGCCGCGTCTCCCTATATCAGTGTGCAGAATATTGGGAACGCGCCCGCCGCAGTAACCGTCGTCGCGTCCGCGGTAGAAAAAGCAAGTCAACTTCCGTTTGACGTATCGCAATACAGCCCGCAAGGAAATTTTTACACCGATCTTGATTTATTCGACGGGACCGGTCTAAGCGCAGGATTCAATATCAATGTCCCTGACTTTCCGGGAGCGCGCACCTTGTTCTGGTCTGTGCAAGTCGCAAACGTTGTAGGCAGTCCGACGGTAACAACGTATCTGCTCAAACAAGGATTTACGTTGAACAACATCGTCACTTACGAGAACGTTGGTATAATGGCCATCTTTTCTGGAAACGGAATCACGTCGGGCGTATTCACCGGAGCAATTCACAACCTGCAAATTAGCGTCAGCATCTTGACCGGGATCACGTCCTTCGACTTGCACGTCGCCGGACGAATCTACTAAGCGATAGGAGCAATAACCATGCCAATGCAACAATGGCTGCAACCGAATCTCCCCGCGCAGAGTGCGCTCTTAATGGGAGATAACAGCAACAACCAGCTTTGGCCAATGCTCGCGCCGAACGCAGATGCGGTCTCGAACGCCAGTTTAGCTGCCGCGACGTGGACGACCTTAGTGCTTGGCACAGCCGGAACACGCATCTGGATTTGCGGTATGGCGATTTCTACAGAAACGAACACTCAATTATACATTCGCCCAACTGGGCGTCCTGGTCAATATCTCAATGTCTTTCTCGCGGCAGGGATTCCATTCGTGCAGCACTTTCCATTTGGCTGGAACAAAGGCCAACTTGGAGATGGATTAGAAATTTATTCCCAGGTTGCTGCTTCCGTGCACTGGATGTTGAACTATTACCAGTCGTCCGAGAACGTATAGAATAATGGAGACAATATGCCCAAGTCAGTCGAACACGCACGCGGAGGAATCGTGCGCTATCGCACCAAGCGCGTGCGCGGAGGATATTTGCACATTGCTGTCGTGCGTCGTCGCGGGAAACACGGCGGACGAACGATTGCAGGGCTAGTGCATCCGTACAAACGATGAAGACCTAGAGCGATGCGATGATTGCGCTCTACGAACACGGAGTCAGAAGCGGATAAGTCCAAAGGAAGGAGACCATCATGTTGTTTCGGAAGCAAGGTCAAGTCGAATGTGACGTGGTGGAAGACTTGACGCTCAAATGCGGAGTCTGTTTCAAGCCCATCAAAAAGGGCGAACGCGTGCGCGTTCAAAAAGTGTGGTGGCGCAATGATGACGATTACATCGCCGCGCAGCACACAAAACATTTTGATAAGGAGGAAAAGAAGTGAAGTGGAAATTTCTGGTTCTGACATTGACGCTGAGTGCGTCGATACTTCTGTTCGCGATAACGGCGCGCGTTGCTATCGCCGCAGGACCCACCGACGCCGACTTGACCGCGGCGTGGTGCAGTCGTCTCGGCCCAACCGAAGGTCTGATAGCACTCCAACGCTTTACGACAGACTATGGTTGGCAGCACAATCTAACAACCGACGAACAGTGGAAAGACACGTACAGCGCGCGCATCAACGAGTTCGCAAATCTATTCGGGTGCGGCGCATTGCTCGAAAGCCAAAGCGATAATTCGGCTTTGGCCAAACCATTCCTACGCATTATGGGCCCGCGCTTACGCTGGCTCGAAGGAGAATGAAGAAATATGGGAGCACTCAAATTGTTCGACCCGCTCATTCCGATTCTGACGGTCTTGATTGTCGCAGGCGTCAAAGAATTTTTCGACAAGGTGTTGAAACGCCCACTTCCGTCCGGTGAATCCGCAGTGCTTGCAACGCTAGTGCTTGCGCTCGTCACGTTCGCCGACCAGATGGCAACGGCACTGCCGCAAGTGTATGTTCCGGTCATTGCTGCGTTCGTGACGTTCGTCGTCGCATTGGCCACAGCATTCGGGATTCACGCGGTGGCCAAAGGGATTCGCTAATGTCCCCGCGCGTGTTCGTCTTGCTGAGCGCGCTTCTCCTCCTTTTGGGCGTGTTGGCGGCGTGTGTGGTTGGCGCACCGCCGCCAACATTACTTTTCTTTTTTTCTTAACCATCACGAAATTAATTTGGATACCTGTCAGGAGATATAACTATGAGTAACCTAGGAATCCAAAATACCGCAACGGGCGATTCGGCCTTGCGCGCCAACACGACCGGCTACTACAACTCCGCCGTTGGAGTGGATGCGCTTCTTTCCAACACGACCGGCTATTACAACTCCGCCGTTGGAGTGAGTGCGCTTCGGTCCAACACGACCGGCTACTCCAACTCCGCCGTTGGAGCGGGTGCGCTTCGGTCCAACACGACCGGTTTCAACAACGTCGCCGTTGGAGTGAGTGCGCTTCGGTCCAACACGACCGGCTATTCCAACTCCGCCGTTGGAGTGAGTGCGCTTCTTTCTAACACGACCGGTTTCAACAACGTCGCCGTTGGAGTGAATGCGCTTCTTTCCAACACGACCGGTTTCAACAACGTCGCATTAGGTTTCGACGCCGCCTATTATGAAACAGGCAGCAACAAACTTTTCATCGACAACCAAACGCGCGCAAACGAAGCGGATGCACGCATCAAGGCATTGATTTACGGCGTATTCGATGCAGCGGTTATCAATCAATTCGTATTGGTCAATGGCGCGATCAAACAAAATGACAGCATCTTGATTCATTCAACCCAAGCGCTTGCGAATGGCGCAGGAACTAGCGCAGCAACTTTGACCAACGCGCCCGCAGCAACCAATCCAACCAAATGGATTCCAATCGACGACAACGGGATAATTCGGTATGTGCCAGCATGGTGAAAAAATGAAACTTGATTTCTCGAACAGCGAAATTAACTTTCTGGTCAATGTTCTTGAATCAATCCAATTAACCGGTACGCGCGAAGACCTGAGAAAACTCACACCCGTATATGATGAATTGATTGGTAAACTCCGCAAGGCGCAACGTTCATTGCCCAGGGACCAATCGATACCATTTCCGCCCATCGCTGACAAGTGAATCGCGCGTCCGCATCGTCGGAGCGTACGTACTGGATTCCGTCCATGGTTGGGACGAAATTCACCCAATGACAACTTTGGAGGCGCCGCCATGAGCGCGTGGATCAAGTCTATCGTTCGACGCATCTTGACGCTCGCGTTCATCGTCGTCTGGGCAACTATCGAAGCAATCGGCCAATTGAAACACGACAGGAGAACGCGTCAATGAAATCTCCGATGGACGCGTTCGTGCTCCTGTTTTTTGTTGAAGCTCTCGCGCTTCTAGGAATCACTCTCTTGCTCGCTGCTACCCGATCACGCTGGCGGGACTAAGCGCACTGCTCTCGCGTCGCCCGACTGTCGAAAAAACAGCGGGCGACTTTTTTATTTCGTCCGGATCGTCTGCGACGACGACGACGACGACAGCGCGCGCGTCCGGAT
>SCLI03000027.1_pt1 | contig 16110 bp, 18 predicted proteins | sample 7268041 | NCBI WGS metagenome assembly SCLI03 (sample SAMN10721081, study PRJNA514188) | viral metagenome | isolation source: depth-stratified mine tailings core A | place: China: Fankou Pb/Zn Mine tailings | collected 2017-10 | reverse complement strand
TTTCTTGATCATGCTCCGGAACTCCTACGTCATGCACTTTGAACACTGGATCTGCATGATGAAGCAATTCTGGACAAAAAAATCCGTCATGCCCGACAAAGCAATCGCAATCCTCATGAGACACGGGCTTATAGACGAGACAACCGAAAATATCGAGGGATTGTTCGACTACGAATACGAAATGTCCCTTGAATCAACTTCAAGTCTCGCCACGAGCTCCGAACTTAAGAAATCAAAAGACTTGGAGCTCTGGGGACTTATTAAAGACGTGGACGAATTAGTCGACCCGGAAACAGGAACCGTGTACTCCGTTAAAAAATTCAAAGTGCTAATGAAGCTCTTTGAGGACTACGGCTGGGAGCCGGACAATTACGTGACTGAACGAAAACCGGCACCTCCTGCCGACCAGATCACGCCACCCGGTATGGATACTCCTCCCGGCGAAGCACCGGCAATCGACCCGAATGAAGCACCACCGGCCGAGCCACTCCCCGGAAACCAAATGGGCGCGATGTTTGGCAACGCCATGAAGCAATAAACCTATGAACGAGACCATCAACAAACAAACCGAGGAAACGATAAGCAATCTCTATGAGACCAAGTATTTTGAAGCATTGTCGGAACTTATTGCCAACGAACTCGAAGTCACCAAGACGTGGCTACTCAACAAAGGACTCTCTGCAGACGAGATCAGATTTTATCAAGGTCGAGCCGAAGGCTTGGGAGTAATCCTGCTTCGGATTAAAACCATTCACGATGAACATATGAAAGCACCAACATAAAACTTCTTAACCAAAGGAAATCGCCAAAATTTTGAGAGGTTCAGCTGGCCTCTTAAGATGGGATTTCTGGCGATTTCCACATCTTGAGAAGCCAACCGAGCCTCCGCAAAGGGGCTCGGTTTATTAAATCAACGGACGCCAAAGTACGTCTGAGTGAGGTCAGACCGAAAAAGGATTAATCCGTTGCTATAAAGCCTATGGACAACAAAAATAATTCCGGCGCCGATCCGAATGCAAAGCCAGAGACTCCGTCTTTTGACGATGCAGTCGGCAAGGAACAACCGGTCAATTCCGTTCCGTCGGGCACTCCGAGCGGAGACCAACCTGACAAGAAACCAGACGCCCCGGTTAAACCCGAGGATCAATCTGGCGTAAAGCCAAACGATAAGAGCGGAAGTCCCGAGGGTAAACAACCCGAGGGCGACAAGTCCTTCTGGGGCAAATTCAAGAGTGAAGAGGATGCGAAGCACTCCTATGACGAAGCCCAGACCAAGATTATCGAGCAAGGCAAAGAGCTCAACGAGCTCAAAACCTCCCATGAGAAAAATGAGCAGTTTCTCTCAGTGCTCGACAAGGCCTTGGCCAAGCAACCACAACTGGCCGAACAGCTGAAAGCGGCACTTGCCGAAGCAATGAAAGCCAGCGATGCAGAGCCAGAGGACACGCCCGACATTGAAGCCATCCTCGACAAGAAGCTCGAGGAACGGGAAACGAAAGCAAAGACCAAAGCCGAGATCGACAAATGGATTGCCGATCACGAGGACTTCAAAGACCCCGAAGTCGGCCACAAGGTGCTCGATGTTATCGAGAAAGAAAAACTCCCGTTCAACGCCCGGACGCTTCAGCTGGCCTACGACTCCATCACAAAGGATTCGCAAGCAAAGAAAGCGGCCGATGAAGCTCTCAAAAAAGAGGAGGTCAAGAATCTCGAGCGAGAAAACGCATCCGGTGTCGGAGGCGGCACACCAGCCGCCAAAGGCAACACGCCGCAAGAGAATCCTTTTGACGATCTTGTCGGCGAAAGTATCAACCCAAATAAAGTCCGGTAACGCTTATAAGATTTGAGGTCTCGTGAGCGGTTGCCGGTCGTAACAACCACAACCTATGGCAGAACCAACACACATCATCGGATCAAGGAATACGCTGACGATTGAACAATCCCAGCGCATCCCAGATGTCGATGACAAAATCTTCCTGCTTGAACCGGGAGAATCACCGCTCACCGCCTTTTTGACCCAAATCGGAAAGGTTGGCGACGGTGGTGGCAAGTTCAAGGGCATGGCTCTCCAAAAAAGAGTCGTGTACAACCCGGAGTTTACCGAATACGAGGATCAGTACTCCGGCGTCTGGGCGCAGATCAATAACGGTGCCGGATACACGTCCGGCGACACGGCATTGGTCGTGGATGCCCCGGGCGCATCGATCTTCACCAAGTACGATCTGGTGAAAAACACCCGTACCGGTGAAATCATGCGCGTCACCTCGGTCAACTATTCCACGAACACCATCACCGTATCTCGTGGAGCCGGTGCAACAGCGGCGGCCGCTATCTTGGATAACGACTGGCTGTTGGTCATCGGTCCGGCCTTTGAGGAAGGATCGAAGTCGGGCGATTCTAATACGACCAAGCTCGTAAAGGTCACCAACTTCACCCAAATCTTCAAGACCAAGTTCGGTGTCACCGCAACAGAGAACGCTTCGAAGCTCTATCCGCAAGGCAACCCCGGTGCGGACTTGAAATACCTGCGGGCAAAGCACGGTATCGAGCAAGCAAAGAAAATCGAACGCGGATACTGGTTCGGCGAAAAGAAAGAAGTCACCGGCCCCGATGGCAAACCATTGCGTTTGACCGGAGGCATTCTTGAGGCGATCACCGCCGCCGGTAACGTGCAAGACGAGGCCGCTTCGGCTCTCACCGAGTCGGAATTCCGCTCGTTCTTGCAGAACTATGCCTTCAAGTACGGATCGTCCGAGAAGTATTTCTTCTGTGGCAACACCGTACTCGGCTATTTGGAAAGTTTTGCCACTTCCAAGATGTACATCGTGCCGAGCGATAAGACCTACGGAGTCGAAATCCGCAAGTTCCAATCGTCCTTCGGAACGCTGAACATTGTTCGTCACCCGATGTTCGACAACCAGTACTCCGGTATCGGCGTAGTGGTCGATCTCTCCACGCTCAAACACTGTCCGTTGAATGGCCGAGACACCATGCTCGAAACCAACATTCAAGACAATGACGCTGACGAGGAAGTCGATCAGTACAAGACCGAAGCCGGTTTGCAGAGAGTCAACTTCGAAAAGAACGCATTGCTCAAGGGCGTTGCTTAAACCGGATCAACGTCTCTGCTCTGACTCGCTGGCCTCCACTCTCGTGGAAGCCAGGAGTAAGAGCGGAGGCAAGCATTAAAAAATTAATCACCACAAACTTATGGCTAAATTCAATTCACACATCAAGAGCTTGCGAATCGTACTCAAGCCGTCCCAGCCGGTATTCGAGGGAGGCCTAAAAGTCGGAGACACCCCGGGCGAGTACGCTCAATTCGCAGACGGACAATTCGAGACTGCAAACGAGGAACACGTTTCCAAATTAGAGAGTCTCCCAACCTTCGGCATCGATTTCTGGAAAGTATCCGAGGAGTCAACGCCGATTGATCCGCCGACGGTCGACGGCGAACTGCAGAAACTCACCAAAAAGGAACTGCAAACGTTGGCCGGTGAAAAAGGAGTCAAGCTGGACGGCACGGAAACCAAAGACCGTCTCATCGAACTCCTGCAGAGTAAATAGGCCGACACGAGGTCGATAATAAAACACCAATCTTATGGCAATCGTATCCGCAGACCTAAAAGAATATAAGTCCAACAGCGCGAATTCCGATGGCGGCGCAATAACCGCAACGGAAGTCGTGGACAACACCGACAATAACCTCTTCACCGACATAACCGGCGACGAGGCGGCGGCCGGTGGTACGGAATACCGAAAGGCATTCCGAAAAAACACTCATGGATCGCTGACATGGCAGAACGTCGTGACGTGGCTACAATCACAGCCGACCAATGCCGCTCTATCATTCGGATTCGGTATTGATCATGCAGATGATGCCGACGGTGCTCAAGGAAACATGTCGGCATTCTCCGCAAACGCTGTCGTTGCCGTTGTTTCCGACGGTGCCGACACCAGACAAGTGACGGTCGTTGGCGAGGATGCCTCCGGAAACAGACAGACGGAAAACCTGACACTGAACGGCACCACCGAAGTCGTGGGTGCTTTGACGTTCTCAAAACTCTACGGCGTATACGCGAGCGCACTCTCCGGATCACGCATCGTGACGATCCGGCAAGGATCGGGAGGAACGACTCGGGGCACCATCGGGGTAAACAAAAAGATCAGCTTTATCTGGTACGGCAGGCGTTACTCCGGAGGATCTCCGGTTGATGCTGAAGGCGGCAACATGGCAAGCAAAGCGGCCGGTATGGAATACGGCGACATTGCGGCCGGTGCAAACCTCGGTCTCTGGTATCGCCTAACGTGGCCAGCCGGAGCCGGTGCAGTAACCGCCAATTCAACCCAAGTAAAATCCGAGGGCGACACGGCGGCGTAAACGGAAAGGTCGATGAGCTATGGCTAAAACATTCTTAACAAAAAAGAATAATGCCAAAAGCACGATCACGGACAACCCACTGACATCAGGCGCAACAACCGTGAATGTGCAAACCGGCGACGGTGCAAAGTTTCCGGCGGCTCCATTCCACGCCACGCTCTACACGAGCGATCCAAGCGTGGGCGAAATCGTGAAAGTGACTGCCAAGTCGACAGACGCATTCACCATTGTGAGAGCCCAAGAAAGTACCACCGCTCAAGAATGGGCGCAAAACGCCCGAATCGAACTCTTGGTAACAGCCAAGCTCTTTGACGACTTTCAAATCAGAACCGAGATCGTGGTCGCAACTGACGGTTCTGGAGATTACAACTGCGACGGAACGGACGATCAAACTGAAATAAACGAAGCGATAAGCAACCTGCCTTCCGGAGGCGGCATTGTCCGGCTCAAAAAAGGAACATACAATCTGACCGGCGTCGTAGAAATTCTCAAAAGCAACGTCATGCTTGAAGGCGAAGGGGCGGCAACGATCATGAGAGCGGCCAATGCCAGCAACTTGGGCGACGTGGTGAGAATCGGCAATGGAGGAACAACCAGCTACACGAATGTAGCCGTCCGGAACCTGATGATCGACGGGAACCAAGCAAACCAAACATCCGGCAATTCCAGTCCGCTCGTGCTCTGGGGCACTACTTCCTACAAACACAGCCGGATTATCGTCGAAAACTGCTGGCTGACCGGCGCGCGGCTCGACTGCCTGAAAGTGATCGCTATCGAGGACAGTATCATCAAAAACTGCTTCATCTACAGCAACACCGGAGCCGCGATCGGACTCTTCACCAGCTCGCAGTACAACACCATCATCGGAAACGTGATGACTTCCAACAGTTATGGAGTCTACGACAGTGCGTGCAACTACAACACGATCACCGGCAACGTGAGCCGAAGCAATGGTTACGGTTTCTATCTGAGCAATGCTTGGCGAGAATCCATCACCGGAAACATTGTCTTCACGAGCACGAACTATGGCGTGTATATCATCGGCGGCCAAAGAAACAGCGTGACGGGCAATCACCACTACGGCGACAGCTGGGGCATCATCATCGGCAACAGCTCGAACATCACCAAGTACAACGTGATATCCGGAAATACCATTGCATGGGCGACCAACCAAGGCATCGCTCTCTACTACGGAAGCGGAACAACGATAAACAACGTTGTGACCGGAAACAGCATCTTCGGATGCGGAGGACATGGAATTTATATCTATGCCTCCTCGTACAACACGATCACCGGAAATGCCATCGACAATGCTTCCCGAACGACTAACAACACGTCCCACAGCATCTATCTCTCCAACAACGGAACGGTCTACTCGACCTATAACGTTATCTCCTCGAACAACTGCCAGGCGACTCAAACAAACAAAGCCGCCTACCACATCCGTGAACAGAGTACGAGTGATGATTTCAATTTGGCGATTGGGAATGTCTGTAAGGACGGCGTAACCGGACAGATCGGATTGCAAGGCACCAACTCAGTGAGAGGCACCAACATTCCTGCAACGGGATAAACGCTTATGTTCAACTCCTACCAATTCAACAGCGCAAGACTCAATGACACCGGCTCTTCAGCCGTGAGCAAAGTGATGAGCTACGTGCTCGATGTATTCGGACTGGTAGCAAAACCGATCACATATGTCTTCGACCAAGCAATAACAGTGGAAGCCGTACGGACATACTTGCTCGACATCCGAAATCTCGCTGGGAAAGTAGGAACGTATCTCATGGATGTGTACGTTCTGGCCGAAAAAGCTCTGACGTATGTCTTCGATGTGCGAAGCCTCATCGACAAGACATCCACGTACATCTGGGACGGACTGCAACTCATCGCAAAGCAAATCACATATCTGCTCGACATTATCGGCGGTGCTGTGATGACGATGACTTATAAGCTCGATGTCCGGCAACTGGCAACTAAGAGTACGACGTACCTGCATGACATCCTGCTCACGATCGGACAAACGATAACCTACGTGTTCGACTCGTTCCTGTTAGCCGTGCGAGAAACAACGTACCGACTGGATATCCGAAATCTTGCGACAAAGCTCACAACCTACCTGATCGATATCGGGGATGTGGTCGCAAAGATCATGACCTATAAACTCGACGTGCAAAATCTGGCAAGCCAAACAACCGCGTACCTACTCGATATCCGGAACTTAATCAGCAAGACGTGGACGTATGTGTTGGACGTAAGAAACCTTGCGACCAAAGCCATGCAGTATCTCTTCGACATGGCCGGTGCTGTCAGCAAGAACACCCAATACATATTCGACGTGCTTATAAGTGCCGTGAGGCAAACGACGTATCTCTTCGATGCGAGAAATCTTGCTACAAAAGCAATGACGTACATTCTCGATATCCGAGGACTTATCGCCAAACTGCAAACCTACCAGTGGGATATCCGAGTGCTTGCATCGAGAGTGACGAGCTACCTGTGGGATATCAGAAGTTTTGTCTCAAAATCGGTCACTTACGCATTCGATATTCTAAGCAACATCGCAAAAGTCTGGACGTATAAGTTCGACATTCTGATCACCATCGGCAAGCAATGGACATACCTCCTCGATATCCGAGGACTGGTATCCAGAACGTGGACGTATCTGTTCCGGATTTGGAAAGTCACCGAGGGAGTAAAGATAGTAATCGAATTCCTGTCGGCAAAACTTTCGATCCTGATGTTGTCCGCAAGAGAGACTCTTGGTCTTACAACATCCAAGACCAGCATTGAAGTGAAGACTGCCCGGCAAGACCAGCAGATGCAGTCTGCAAAAAGTGAGGTCACATTACCGAGCAATAAAAACGACATAAAGCTATGAGCGTGAAAATTGTACAAAACGACACCCGTCCTCCATTGGAATTCACCCTGACTCAAGACGGTGCGCCGGTGGACTTAACCGGTGCGACAGTGAAGTTTTACATGAAGGACTCCTCCACTGGATCAGTAAAGATTAACGGCGTGGCATGCGTGATAACCGATGCCACCAAAGGTAAATGCCGATACAACTGGATATCTTCAGACACCAACACGGTCGGAACGTATCTCGGTGAGGTCGAGGTGACGTTCCCGGATGGAAAGATTCAGACCGGCTATAAGCAAATGTCGATCATTATTCGTGACGACATCTAAAACCTATGACCAGAGGCCAAATTAAAACAGCAATCAAAAACGAAGTCGATGACCAGACAATCGATGATGCGCTTTTGAACACATGGGTGCAGAAAGCAGACGATAAGGTGCAGAGCTGGCGGCCGCCAAACGACCAAAACCAAACGTTTGACTACTGGGACTACCTAAAAACCGAACAACCGTATACCAGCGTGGCCAACCAGCCAAAATATCCGGTCCCTGAAAACTTCCGAGCGTTTTTGGAATTAAAGATCGGCACCGACACAAAGCCGTACACCCTGATCGATTTTCGCAAGCGAAGCGACTACCAAGACCACGTCGCATATCTCTTGGGCGGTTACTTTTACCCGATAGCCGCACCGACAACAGATGGCGAAAGCATGAGCTTGGTATTTGTCCGGATGTCCGATGAATTCGCTTCCGACAATGATGAGCCGGAAGTGGAACGCCTGTATCACCAAGCCTATGTCGAGTGGGGTAAAAAAATGTACTACAACCTCCAGGGTGATACCGAGCTTGAGAAGCAAGCAGAAAATAATTTTGAAAAAGTGATGATTGGCAAATGGCGAGATCAAGAGCTTGCCCGAATGGCCGCGGCTTCGGATCAAGCCGAAATACCAAGAAGCAGTCTCGTATAAAAACCCATGGCACTACCAAAGAAAATCTGGAAAGTATCAAGATTCAACAGAGGCATCGGTAATCTTAACGCCGAGGGCATGTTTTGGTGGTCGCAGGGATTGGATTTTGAATCATCGCCGCCGTTCATGCGTGTTGCCGCAAAGATGATCAAGGAAGCCGACAGCGCATCCGTCCCTACGTTAGCCGATGTGTACTGGGGCACGCTTTTCGACAATACGAACTACGTGAACAACATGCTGGACGGCAAAATATTCCGATATAACTACCCGAGCTGGACTGAAGTGCATGACAACGTGAATGCATGGGGAGGGCTCGGACTTTTTGGTGACAGCCAGATCGATAACTATGTCGAGAAAGGATATCTCTACTACGCCTCAAACGGATACGCCGGTAGATACGATGCCAACACCGCAACATGGAATGACTCGTGGCAGAGCTTTGCCGTATCCAACAGCGCCGAGCTTTGTCCGATCACCAAATTTCTAAAATTCGTCTGTTTTGGCAACCAGCGATACGTGGCTGTGTGGGATCAAGGCGCAAGCTCGTGGAATGCCACGCGCATCACGTTGCCTCTCGGATACAAAATCAGATGGTTTCAACCCCTTACCGACTATCTCGTTATTTCCGCACACCATAATGCATTCGGGTCGGCCTTATTTTTCTGGGATGGTTACTCCGGAACCTATAACCGTGTCATTCAGCTTCCGCAGGTGAGATCGCTTGCCGGAGTCGTGGATAAGAACGCCTTATACGTGATTACCGGCGACGGATGGATCAACATATTCGACGGGTCAGGCCTCGTCAAGCTGGCTCGCTTTCCAGACATCGAATTGGATGCCAACTATGCCAGCCTTATAAACATCAATCCGGATGCGGTCAAAGTTTTTCAAGGATTAATTCTCATCGGCAAGGGCGCGAGCGGATACGACATGTCCAAACGTTTCTTCCCGGGTGGTATTTGGGTCTTTAACCCGATGACAAAAGCCATCTATTTCAAACACACAATGTCCCACAATGGGATCACTAATAACAGCGGCTATGGCGTGATCAGTATCGGAAGCATTCTTGTAGACTCTGGCGGCAATATCTTCCGAGCCGCTTGGTACAAAGGCGGCGGCACCGGTCCATACATCATTGACGCTTCGATGGATCAAGGAAGCGCGCGCCCCTACAACTGGGGAGCGTTCTGGGTAAGTCCGCTTCTTGACGATGAGCCGTACCGGCGCAAACGGTTCATCCAATCGATCCTCAATTTTTGGAAACCGCTCGTGAATTCCAGTTTTGCCCGGGTGGTAGTGAAATACAACACCACCGAGAAATACCAAAAAAGCACTTTTTATGCGACCGGAGGATCTTATAACTACTTCGACGTTTCGTTCGTGCAGACCGCATGGGAGATCGGTGACGAAGTATCCGTACTGTCCGGCGGCGGTGCCGGACAGATTCGCCATATCACTGCAATCGATACGGTAAACAAGCGAATCACGGTGGACGAAACACTTTATAACAGCGCGACATACGACAACACTTCCTACATCATGCTCTCTTCGTTTAAAAAGATTGCCACCGTGAAAGGAAACGAATATCCGAGCATCACCAACAAGCTACTCCGATTCAATGCGAGGTCGAAAAAGATTCAGTTCAAAGTCGAAGTATGGTCGCCATCCGGATTTACCGGCGAATGGGAGATGGGAATTTCCGATATCTCAACAGTGTACATTCCGGATCGAATAATTAAATAAACGATATGGCTAAATTTACCCTTGAAAAAATAGATGCGGAGAATGTGAAAAAGACCGACAGCCGTCCGGATGTCACGGTCATAAACATTCCAGCTCTGCAAAAAGAAAAAACCGAGGTCGAGGCGATGATCGCCAAATTACAAACGCAACTCGATCAAATAAACGAGGTCTTGACCGAGTACGCAAAACTTCCATAACCGCTATGAACAACAACGAACAAAATAAAATCGATCCGAGACTAGGCGCAATCCTGCAATTGCTTCGTGATATCCCGATTCTCGATGTTGCGCCAGTCGACACGCCGAGGACTCCGATCAGTTTTGCCCTTTACGACAGCGGAGGCGTGAGGAGATTTTATATTTTCTTCAACGGCAACTGGAGGTACATAACGCTCACTTAATCCTATGGCACAAATAACAATCCAAAAAGGTCAGACATTATCGGGAATCGCCAAACAGCACGGCACGACAGTGCAGGATCTTTTGAAAGTGAACCCGAGCATCAAGAATCCGAACCTGATCTACGCCGGGTCCAGCCTCACTTTGCCCGGAACCCCGGCTTCACCCGTTGTTGCCCCGGGGGCGAGCGGTTCGCCCCAAACTGCACCTGTGACACCTTCTACGCCCGTAACCACCCGTGTTGACCAAATTTCGAGCCCGGGGGCAAGCCCTGTACCAGCCAAAACCAGCCTATATGGAGCTGAAGTGCCTTCTACGACCTCTTTGCTCCAGCAATACCGATCCGAACTAGGACTCGATTCCGCTCTAAAAAGCATGCAAGAGGGACAAACAAAATACCTCGAATCGCTTCAGAATTTACCGAAAAAAGCAGACCTCTATAAAACCGAACGCACCAATCGAGGCGTCGATGAGATGCAAAAGAATCTGCAAAGTCTGGATGACCGGTTGGCCACAATGGAAACCGCTATCGAGGACTCCGAAAAAGATATCCGCAATCGAACCATACAAAGCGGCGGCCTTGTGACCGAAAGCCAAACGCAACGACTCGTCGCTTCCGAAAAGAATCCATTGGTCGAGTCCTACCGAAAACTACTGAACGAGCGCAACCGATTAGCCGACAAACTTGGAGTAGCCGACACTTCAGCAAAAGAAGCGGCCGGTATGCAGTATGAGGACTCAACGCTACCACTTACGGTTGCAGAAAAGACACTTGGATTCCAGAAAGACCAATACGGCGTGCTTGGGGATCTCTTAAAACAAGTCTTCGGCGCATCAGAAAAAGATGTCGCAAATATTGTCGAAGCATCCAAGTACGGAAAAGAGCAGGAAAAGAAAGACGCTCAAGACGTGATTGACCGCGCGATAAAACTGGCAAACCTCGCCAACGACACTCCAGCTGGCCAAGTGCTTGATATTGCCGGAACGAAAGTGGTCGGCACCAAGAAGGCGTCTGGTAGTGGTGATAGTGGCAGTGCAAGCGATGTCGAAGCATATGCGCTTGAGCTTCTGAATAACCCGAACTTTACCGCAAGTAACGTGCCTCAAGGCATCCGGGCTCAAGTACTGCAGAAACGAGACCAGATCATCGCTGAAGCAAACGCACAACAACAAGCAGACGCTCAAGCCGCTGAAGCATTGAAAGCAAGCCAACCGAAAATGACCGCTCAAGACTTCGGTGCTGGGGTCAAAGACGTATTCACGCAAAAAATACCGAGTCTCGCAAAGTCCGGATACAACACCAGCAAAAACTTCTTCAAAGGACTCTTCGGAATCGGGAATTAAAACGCTATGGCCTACATTAAAGACCCAAAAACTGGAAAGTACATAAATACCGGTTCTGCACCGGCCACTCCTCCACTCGCACCACAGCCGGTCAAAACTTCTGCGCCGACTTCTGCGGCCGGAGTTAAATATGGCAAAGATTCCAGCGGAAAATATACGACCATGCCAGTCGACACTTCTGCCGGGACTTCTGCCAAACCCAACGTTACAAGCGTGGCCGGACTGCGAGACTTCGCCACACAACAGGGCGTGGACGTATCCGGTGCCGAGCCTAAATCGTCCATCCTGCAGAAAGTCCTGCATGTGCTGAACACCGGAGGATACGCTGTCGGCGGTCTTATAAGTGGCAAAGGAATCAAAGCCGGGATCAAAGAGCACATCTTGCCATCTGAAGCCCTCGGCATCAAAAGCAAAGTCGGCGGTTTTATTGCTGATGTCCTGCTTGATCCGACTACATATATAACGTTCGGCTATGGGGCCGGTGCGAAACTGGCGACCAAAGCCGGTACGGTAGTGCTCAGTAAGTCCGGAACCGCCTTATTAAAGAAGTCCATCGTTGAGCTTGGCGAGCAAGGCGCGCGAAAGATGCTGGCCGAAAAAGTGCTCGCAGAGGGCGGCGAGAAACTACTGGCCAAAGGAGGACTGAAAGTAGCCGGAAAACAAGTATTGCCCCGAAGCGTGGTCACCGCACCATTCAAAGCCGCAGACTGGGTCGCGGAAAAAACTCCGGTTCTTGGCAAGGTATACCAAAGCGCAAAAGATTTGGCCGGAAAAGCATTCGTGCCGTTCAAGTCGATAAAAGACCTGCCCGGAAATATTGGTGAACAATATGTAGATAAATTCTCAAGCTTCAGCAAAGCTACTCGCCACGAAGTAAGCAAAGCGGTTGAGGAAGCGGCCGCCTTAGGAAAGACTGCGCGAACAGCTCTCGGTAAAAACGCCGGAACAACCATCGGTAGAACGATTGAGGGAATGGCGAGCGCGAAACCGGCCGATGCTGTCCTCTCCGGATTAAGAGATGCCGAGCGAGAATTTATAAAATCCAAGGGAGTCAATCTCGACAATCTCGTGATCACCGAAACAGCTACAAAGAAACCAGCCGAAATTCTTTCGGGTCTTTCTGCTGACGTGCAAAAAGAAGTGCTGGAAAAAGCCGAGAGAGAAACTGCCAAAAAGAGCAAATCAAAGATCGTACTCCTGCAGACAGACGAAGGACTCAAAGTGCTTGACGGAAGCCATAAGCTGGCCGGACTGGCCGCAAAGAAAGCAGATGAGCCTGTTCAGTATTTTGTTGTGACCGAGAGAGCAATGCGAAAAGCCGAGACCGGCAACAAGATAGTGGATGATTTGATCAACAACATTCGGGGTCAGCATAAAGAATTCGCAACCGCAGAAAAAGCCCGAGGTCTCCTCGACTACGAATTACCGGATTATTTACGTCACTACCTGACACCGGAAGGCCGGGAGTTTTTACAAAAGACCGGAGCAAACATCACTGCTGAGATAAGCAGACCGCTACGCCCAAAGACTCCGTTCGCAAAATCAAGAACCATAGATGACACCATTGAGGGAATAAATAAATACTTCACGAGCCGTTATGGCGTGCGCTTATTCGAGGAGGATGCATTCAAAGCATTTGCCGCACGTAAAGCCGAACACATCAAAGCAACAAAGACCTACGACTTCCTGACCAATATCGGCAAAGAATTCGGCCGAGCGGCGAACATAGTTACAAAAGAAGTAAAGAGTCCGATCACCGGAAAGATAAGTACCAAAGAAGTCGTAAAGCCGGTTTTTGAAAATGGGATCAAGTATGTGGAAAGTGCCGTGCCGCAATTAAAAGGAGTGCTTCTGCCCGAGCCAATCGTAAAGCACGTGGACGATACCTACAGAGTCCTGACTGACGAGGATGCAACGAAAAAGTTTCTTGGACTCTACGACAAGGCATTGGGATTTTGGAAAGGATCAGTCACCGGATGGTTTCCTGCATTTCATGTCCGAAACTCTATCGGTGGAATGTTTAATAACTGGATCGCCGGAGTGAAAAGCCCTGCCCGATACCTGCAAGGCGATCAAATTGCCAGAGGTATCGATGGCACCATTACCACGAAGCTTGGCACCAAATACTCATATGGCCAAATCCGTGAACTGGCCAACAAACTGGGAGTCACCGGACAACCTGGGTATTTGGATGTGATGCGTGAGGTCGAAAAAGACATCGGAAAAGGTCCAGTCTCCAAGCTTATGGACACTCCGAAACGTGCAATGGAAGTAGTCGAAAACAGACTGCGATTGCCGCTGTTTGTGGATCGCATTATCAAAGGCGATGCACCCGAGGAAGCGGCAAAGGCCGTCTTCCAATTCCACTTCGACTACGCTCCGGAAGCACTGACATCGTTTGAAAAAAACATAATGAAGCGGCTGTTGCCATTCTATCGATGGACACGAGGCAACATTCCGCTCCAGTTCGAACAGATGGTCAAACAGCCGGGCAAGTATGCCGCTATCGGCAAACTGACAGAAAACTTGCAGACCGATAAAGAAAAGGCAAAACAGGAATTCCAGTATTTGCCTCCATACATGCGAGAGGGTCTGCCGGTCCGACTTGGCGAAAAAGACGGCTTCTCGCAATACCTGTATGGACTCGGCTTGCCCGTCGAGGACATCAACCGCATCTGGAAAGGAGATGCGAAGCGAACAGTGCAAAGTATGGTCGGAGAATTGTCACCGCTCTTGAAATACCCGATTGAAGTCGGCACCGGACAAAATCTATTCACCGGCGAGCCGATCGCTGAAAACAGCAGGGTCTTTCCGTTCGTGAATGCGATTCCCGGACTGCGTGACTGGCTGGAAGTAAGCGAACACAAAAACAAAGACGGCTCACTAAGCTACCGAGGCAACGCTTATAAGCTCCACTTCCTAAACACCGCACTGGGGAGATTTTATAACACGGCTGGCAAACTGACCGATGACAAGTCATCCGGCGTTGTGAAATTCCTGTATGGATTAGTCGGAGCGAAAGCGAAACCTATAGACATCGAAAAAGAGAAATTCTGGCGAGATCAAGAAGTGCAAGACCGGCTCGAGCAAGCATTGGAATCAAGAGGTCTGATTAATAAGTTTGAGCGAGCCTACGTGCCGAAATAACCATATGGAAAGAACCGAATACCAAAATCAACTGCAAGATGAGCGACTCGACCGGGTCGAGAAAGCCGTGAACGAAATAAAAGACAATCATCTTGTACACCTGCAGACCGACATGACCAAAGTCGGAACTGACGTTGACTGGCTCAAGCGGTTCTTTTGGATTATCGCAACTGCGTCTGTGGGAGGTCTGATCGCCGCATTAATAAATCTAATAATCTCACTCAAATAAATATATGGAACTTAAACCAACCCAAATCAAATACCTGATCGTGCACCACTCCGCGACCGCCCGGGACACGACCACGTTCGAAGCGGTAAAAAGATACCACGTCTCAAAAGGGTGGGGTGATATTGGCTACCACTATTTCATTACCGGTGACGGCCGGGTGCAACAAGGCCGAGCCGAAAACGTGGTGGGAGCTCAATGCCAAGCAGACGGCATGAACTTCAAATCGCTGGGGATCTGCCTGACCGGCAACTTCGATACCGAGACACCAACTGTTGAACAGCTCACGTCTCTTGTAAATTTGCTCCGTACACTCATGGCCAAATACAACGTTCCCAAAGAGAACGTGATTGGCCACGGCCAAGTGCGCGGAGCTTCGACTGCCTGTCCCGGAAATGTTCTGCGACAGTGGGTCGATAAGTTCAAAGCTGGCAAAGGGCCGAGTGAGGTCGGTCTTACGCCATCACCAGCTGTGGATCAGGTAATCCTCCTGCTGGAACAAGCAATCGATAAGTTAAAACAACTATGAACCAGCCACAAAAAGAAGCCCTAAAACACCTACTCATTGTCTTCTTCTACTCTGCAATATCATCCATCCTGCCGATCCTGATTGCCTACGTTCAGAACGACCCTCGCTGGGCGTTGCTGATCCCCGTAATTAACGCCGGATGGTATGCGGTAACCCGATACCTTAAAGAACAGAAACTGATAGAGGACGGCATGACCCAGGGGGACAATACTGTCTAAACTTAGAGAAAATTTGGCCTTAGTAGACCTTCACGGCGAAGGCCGGAACGTCAAAGGAGGCCGGATTTTCCTTGTAAAATAACCGCAAACGGCGTATAATTTTATCAATACGTCCGAAATTCAAGGACTTTAAGGCGATTACCGGTTCTAACTTGCGGAAATCGCCACCGCTTTCGCTTCACTAAAACTTTCAACGCGGAGCACTTCCATCGAGACAAGTTTTTTAAGAATTATCCACCGTTGCAGTTTCATTGTTATAGTTCATAATTAAAGCAATGGATCACATTAGGCGTT
>SCLI03000114.1_pt1 | contig 16378 bp, 17 predicted proteins | sample 7268041 | NCBI WGS metagenome assembly SCLI03 (sample SAMN10721081, study PRJNA514188) | viral metagenome | isolation source: depth-stratified mine tailings core A | place: China: Fankou Pb/Zn Mine tailings | collected 2017-10 | reverse complement strand
GACCAGGCTGAGGGCTGCCGCCAGAAAAATACCGTACATCATCCGGCGTCTCATGGATTCAACCCTCCTTCCTTGATAAAGGCCTGCAGTTTGGCGCTATCCACCTTAAAGCCTTCCACCTGGTCCACCTGGGCAAAATTCATTTCCGGGTGTTTCTGGCGGTAACCGGCCTCCACCTCAGGGGTGAAGCCCTTGCCGGCCAGGGCTACTTCATCGCTCTTGGTCTGTTGCACGCCGCTGCCGAAGAGCATGCCCAGACCTGATTTGGGGGTCTGGGCCTGGGCGAAGGCACCGCGGTGCATCCAACCGGTGTTGCCCTGGTACTCCACTTTGAGCCAATCCCCGGAGGTGGTGACCACGTTGACTTCCGAGCCGGTCGGCACCGGGGCGATGGGGGTGCCGGAAAAGTTCGGTTCCGACAGGAGTGACTGGTTTGCCTGAGATACTTTCATGGTTTCCGCCCCCGCCAGAGCGGGGCTGCAAAGCAGGGCGGCCAAAACCAGAAGCAGCAGCCACCCCCGAGACTTTATCCACCAAGCTGGCACTTTCAATTGTCCTCCTTTTCCTGACTTTTTAGGGCAGGGCACAAGATACTAAGAAAGAACCTGAAACATATTGACGCTTTATCGGAACATAAACAATTTTGCCTAAATTTGCAATCAAGGCCGTAGAATCCGGATAATATTGAGGTTTTGCCCTAGTGTGGCGTCCCAGGAATTCCTCACATAACTTGGGTCGTCTTTCTCCCTCCCCCTTCGAGGGGGGAGGGTCGGGGTGGGGGTGGCGTCTTTTGGCTGATTACAGCCACTTAGCCAAAGTCGCCCCCCTCACCCCAACCCTCTCCCCCGAGGGGAAAGGGAATAATATTGGGCATATTCCTAAGTGATATTTTATAACTTATTTCTGGGACGTCACACTAGCTCCAAGAATTTCGCCCATCTTCCGGCAAAGGACCCCGCCGGGCAGGGCAAAGCCATTGACACCGCCCGGCTCCCTTGGTAATATAACCAGTTGTCGGGACGTGGCGCAGACTGGTAGCGCACCTGAATGGGGTTCAGGGGGTCGGAGGTTCAAATCCTCTCGTCCCGACCAGAGATTTCAAGGGGTTAGCTGAAATGCTGGCCCTTTTTATTTTTTAAGAAGAGATTTTATCCCACCTCTATCCCACCCACACAGCGAACCAAAATGTCTGGGCAGGGCCGTCCATCAGCTTAAAAAATCTTGCATCCCGGAAACCATCTGCGGTACAATTTTTGTATAAGTATTGAGAGAAAAGGAAGTCCATTGTGAATATACAATGGACTGCCGTTCTTTGATTTGTAAGGGGGTTTTGCATTTGGAGGTGATAATTTATGAGTAATACTGCAATAATAATAGCTAGTTTATTCCCCTTGTTGATTTATATGATTGTGGGGATGTCCAAGAATTCTAAAGTAAATATAAGTATTGAGAGAAAAGGAAGTCCATTGTGAATATACAATGGACTGCCGTTCTTTGATTTGTAAGGGGGTTTTGCATTTGGAGGTGATAATTTATGAGTAATACTGCAATAATAATAGCTAGTTTATTCCCCTTGTTGATTTATATGATTGTGGGGATGTCCAAGAATTCTAAAGTAAATAATATTGATGAATACTTCATTTATGGTCAACAAGTTTCATTACAAGACTATGCTACAACATCTGTTGGTTATGCTCTTCAGATGGCTGCAATATTTCTCTTTGCATACTGGGGGATTCTTTATGGGCTAGGTGCTATTTGGGTGCCAATATTTTGGTTCTTAGGATTCTTTTTGCTTTACAAACTTTTACCCAAGTTTATGCCTTTTCATGAAAAGAAACACGCCTTTACTCTACATCAGTATCTTACAGAAAGATTTTCCTCCGGGCCTTGGTTTCAAAGAGTAGCAGCTTGTGCCACAATTTTAGGACTTTGGGGCACTATGATGGCGGAAATTGATTATGTAATACAAACATATGTGCCTGTTGTTAATGATGGTGTGATTCGTTATATGATTATGGCAGGTTTTTTAATATTCGGAGTATTATACATTATTATTAATGGATACAAAGCGGAGGTGAATACCGAGCGCATACAAGTTCCCATTGCTTATGCAGGACTTATATTCGTCTTGCTATTGACACTTCCAAAAGTATTTCAGCATTCAGGTCACAAACCATATATTATTATATTGTCAATGTTGGTGTTCACTTTTTTACTAATCATAATTGCCAAAATGGTGCAAGGCTGGAATTGGCAAAATCCCTTTCAGGATAAACAGATTCTGATCCCAATAGCTGGAATATTAGGAGCTATAGTTATTCACCTTTGGGTTAAATCTGATTCAATTAACTTCTCACTTGGATCAAGCCAGACAGTTCTTGATAATCCAATTTGGACACAGATGCATGCCCAAGGCTATTTTGGATTATTTTCTCTTTTTATTGCAAATGTCTTTTGGATGCCTGTAGATATTTCAACATGGCAAAGAGTTGCGTCCGTCAGAGGCGATAATAGCGATGGTGTATTAAGGGCTCTGCGTCGCGGTACTTTGAGGGTTATGATAGAGTCGCCCGCAAGCTGGTTGTTGGGTGTTTGTCTTGGATTGATTATTAATGCATCTGGTTTGCTCAGTCCTGGAAAAGACCCATCCGAAGGACTTTCTGCTTTCTCGCTTGCTCTCTTTAACGGGGCGGCGGTTCCTTATCTTGGTTCAGTAGGCCCGTGGCTTTACCTAATATTTATTATCTCTTGCATATCTATAATGCTTTCGACAGTAAATAGTATAATTTCAGCAATTGCCTTTACGTTATACCGTGATATGCTTCTATATACAGAGGAAAATAGCTTATTAAAGGCTCGTTTATGGACTGTTATAATTATAATTGCTGGACTGATAGTATTTCCAATATTACGACATGGATTAGGTTCTGATTTACCAACCTTTCTTTATGCTTCTTACTCTGCGCAGCTTTCACTATTAATCATCGTTATGCTCGCTCTTTCTGGGAAAAAACTATCAGGTCGTCCTGCTTTGTGGAGTCTTGCAAGTGGATTGGGAGCAACATTTATTTCTTTTATTCTTGCCTCTCGGATTCCTGATAAACCAGAGGTAGCGGTTCTTCCGCCAATATTTGCTGTATTGGGATCATTAATTGGTTATATTTTAGCATATAAGAGATAATCAAAGAATAATTTATATAACTATGTACAGGATACGGAAAGGAGAACAATTATGCCACCATCGGGATTCAATGCAAAAGCGATAGCAGGGCTTTTACAATTTGTTGAAGGGTGTTACGAAGACCTACTATCTAAGATTAACAACACCCCAGGTCTTGACATCCAGCGTGCTATTCAGGAAGAGTTGGAGGAAATCCGCGGAGCACTTAAATCACTATCTTTAAAAGACTTTCAATAAATCAATCGACAATCTTCAACCTATTTCTCTTTACTCAGGCAGTTAGGTTATGAAGAAATTCGACGATGTGCTAAGGATATTATCAAGTATTTTGTTGGGGATTTTGATTAAGGATTTCAATGTCATGACCAATAAATTGGAAGTTTATTTTGCTTCCAAGCAGAATATTGGCCATGAAAGGTTAGCATTCTGGACTGTCATTCTACTTATTGCAGTTTTTTTCAGAAACATTCACGGCAATGCAAGGTATGATGATTTTCGTGAGAAAACAAGATGCGTAATATGGTTTGAACAATCCTTGAAGGGTCGATTTGGTACTTTTTGCCTTGCCATTTTAGCCCTTTTCTTGGGACCATCTTTGGCTGGTCAAATATTTACTCATTATCTAACTCCTTGTGACGATTTACGTTGGTTGTATGTCCCGCTCTTCTTGCCATTTATTTTTTACGCAATATGGGATTTAATGCTCTTTTATTCAATTTCCGAGTGCAGACAGGATGGATTATGTTTGACCGATGTTGCATTAAATTGGAATAAGTTAAATGCCATAGCCGCGATGATTATGATAAATTGTTTTTTTTATAAGCTTATCCTCGAAAGTAATGGTGAAAACATATCTCCAATGTTTGTATGCTGGGCTTTTATTGTCGTCGCAGTTATCATTGTAGGAGGAGACTACTATTTTAACCGTGCTTTTTACTTCGCTCATTATAATCAGAATAATCGGTGAGCCTAAAAATACTATACAGGCTTCTTTAAGACGTATGTTTCCCGCCGCTTGGCGTTAATTTGATCTTTGTTCTTGGCGTATCTCTCCCGCCGATTTTTTCTTTGGGCGTCAAGTTTGGCTTTGGCCGCTTCAGCCTCCCCCTGGTCAACTTCAAGCAAGCTGATTTCCCCGGCTCGTAACTGGTCACTTACCCGGATAATCAAGGCCCTGACTTCGGAAGGGTGCTTGACACCTTCAAGCTTGGCGATTTCACTTGGCCGTAAGGAGAATAATTTGTTTAGCAGATACCATCGAATCCCGACAGGAAAGCTCCCGGAGCGTTTTTTAACCATTTCCTCCCAAGCTCCGAAATCGCGTAAGCTGTCCTTCCCCCCGTCCATGGCTTCGATTACAGCCTGTAGGCGTTGCACTGCATTGTAATAATGGCTCTGGGCAACATCCACGGTCACGTCGTACTTAACCGCCAGGTCCTCATAAGACCAGCCGTGAAAAAAGCGGTCAATGAAAATCCCGGTCTGCTTCAGGCTGGGGTTGAAGCTGGCGAACGGGGATTCTGATTCTGTGCTGAAAGGCGAGTCAATGGCCTCATCGGTTTTATCCGAAACCGGGGGTAACGCTGATTCCTGGATTTCCCGGCCATGGGCAAAGACGATGGTGATTTTCTTTCCATCCTTCCCCACAGCCGTTTTCTCATAAACGGCCAGGTTGTCTTGAGCAAGGTAAATTTCTACCGGCCTGCAAGGGTTTTCGCACCCTTCCCGGTGTGAGCATTTTTCACAGACGCCTTTCATCTTCCTACCTGAACCGGGCCACAGACCGGCCCTTGAGAAGAGGCCGCAGAATATCTAAAGCCCTTTGACTGTGGCGGGGCGGATTCTGGCCTGGGTCAAGTTTAAAAGAGAGCATTCCCCCCAAACTGACAGCCTGAACGCCCATGGTGTCCACGTCATGCCGGAGCAAATGTAGGGCTTCTTCGCATTGGGCCTGCTTCAGAGCGGCCAGGAGTTCGGCCTTCTGTGCGTCCGAATACCTATCGGCCAGAGTCTTATCAAGCTTCCACCACAGGTCAAATTCAAACTCATTCAGGGACCGGAAGGCCATAAGCAGGGCCGCGGCCTGGGTTGCTTCTTCCGCCGCTAACCAATCGTCTGTATGCAGGCGGTTTGTAAAGTGGGCTTGTGCCCCGGCCAGGTCTATCCAGGAATTGTGACCCGCGCTTGGGTAAACGATTAGATCACTCACTTCATTAACTCCTTTAGCTCTTCAATGGTTCTAAGCTTTCCCTGGTAATAAAGAGACTCAATTTTCAACTGGCCGGATTTAACCAGCTTAAACCGGGTAGGGCCAAGGGCTTCACGGGCAAAGGCCACGTCTCCGGGGTCAGAACTCCTAACCATGGATTCCATCCATTGCCGGTAGTTCATATTCCGGTCAACAAACTTGACTTCATAATTCCGGTAGGCCGTGGAAGTTGTCCCGTCTTTGTGATGTATCGTGCGGGCGTTAGTTTCCAGGCGGGCTATGCGCCGGGACGCCTTGTCATACCCCTCCCCCATGGCGTCTTCAAAAGGCACAAGTTCACCGTTGACCATCACGTCTTTCAAGACCGGGAATATCCAGCATCGGCAGCGGAAGTGTATTGGCGGTTGAGGACAGTAAGAAAGGGTATATACCCCGCCGTCAAGAAAGGCGCATAATTCACAGGTCCCCCGGTCGAGTTCAGCCTGAAAGCGGTAACTCGTGAACCGCTCCGAGTTTTCTTCAAAAAATTCCCTTTCGGCCCAATTCACCACGCCATGAACCGCAGTCCGGGCCAAGCCCATGGCCGAATTCCGGCCAATATCCAGGGCGTTTTGCAGTTCCTTAGCGGTTTCTCTTAGGGGTTGCCCAAGAATCAGGTTTTCCCGCGCTGCTTTAAGAACCCGCTCCGCAGCATTTGCTTCCATCTTTTTCAGAAAATCATTAAAGAAACTGCCCTCAACTTGGGCCGAATCCCACCAGGCCAAGACCCGGTTCTTGGTAACGTGGGGGATGCTCAACCCGGCTGACGCGCCTTCAGGAAGACTCCCCTCAATAATCTCATTGGTGATTTCGGGGGTAGCCATGCCTACTTCAACGGCCTTGGCTTTTAGGTCCTCCCCCATGTCCCGGTAAATTTCGGCCAGGACGTTTTCAATTTCGGCCTTCCGGTTTAACAGGAGTTGCCGCTTTTCCTCCAGGGAGGTAGTTTTTTCAGCCGCCGCGGTGAGCCGGATCAGCTTGCCGCTAACTTTTTCTAAGGCCCCCGACAGGGTTTGGGCAACATCTTCCCCGTAGGCATTTATTAAGCCCTCAAGCCGGTGTGTGAACTTATAGCGCTCGTTAAAGTAGTCTTTCACGTTTAAACCTATAAAGAGCCGGGTGCTTCCAGGATAAAAAAGGTTATGAGTATCAAGCGCTTGCAACTTAAAGGGCAGTCACCCTGGAGGACCTTGGGAGGCAGAGTCAAAGCCCTCCAGGGATTCCGCTTGCTACATTGACTACCACAAAGAGGATGGAGGGGAGTTGCCCCCAATGAGCTTCCCGCCTTCCTTGGCGGCAGGCCCTCTCCCACGGCCTGTCTAAGAGGGGCGCGTCCATGGCCACGGCCCGCCTATATCGTGACACCACGCTAAGTGGTGGTGGTAGTTGTGGTGGAAGTGCTTGTGGTTGTAGTAGTCGTTAGGGCCGTGGTGGTCCGCGTGCTGACTTCCCGTGTCAGGTAGGCGGAAAAATCAATCCCACTGGCCACGGACCCGGAAACGTCCGTATAGAGCCGGACGTAAGGCCAGACGTAGGCCCCTTTCGCATTGGAGCAAGGCACCACGTACCGGCCCGGCTCGGAGTCCTGGTCACCCCCCAAGACTTCCTTAGCCCCAAGCTCCAGAATGGCCAGGTCTTCCACATAGGTGCTGAAGTCATGGGCGGCGGACCCCTGAAGCTTGATCCGGTAAAGCTCGTTATCGGAAGCAATCTCCAGGGCCGACACGTCAATGACCAGTTTCCCTTCCACCAGTTCAGGCCCCAGGTTGACCACCTTGGCTTGACCGTCAACCTTCCCGGCCTGACTGGAGGCTACCAAACCCGCGTCTTTCAATTCATGGCGTGGATCAAACATTTGTCACCTCCAGCCTTAAGCGTTCTTCACGCCGCGGAGACGGGCGGCGGCGCGGGGATGGAAGCAGGCGATTCCTGTGATCCACTCCACCAAAGTCCGGTAAGCGGTCCCGCCCGAAAAAAGCCCCATATCAATGACGTCCATTTTGCCGCATTGTAAGCCGGAGACGTATTCCTTTGCGCCGAACTTTACCGCGTAAATGGAGCAACAGACGGAAGCGCCGCCGCCAGGGGCCGCTTCATTGAAGGCTAAAATGGGGTTGTCCTGTTCATCGTTTTCGATAACCCCGATAGGCACCCCCGCGTAAGCGGTAAGCTGGCGGCCAAAGGCGTCGCTTACGACTTCCTGGGCTTGGTTAGCCGCCCTGACCAGGACGTTAACCTTGCGGCGGCAAGCCTTATTCATCAGGAGCACGTCCGGCCCCCCGGCCACGGCGTCAATGAGTTCATCCAAAAGGGCCAAGGTCAGAGCATCGCCCCCGGAAGTATTTCCGGCCGGAATGACTTGATTCCCGGTCAAACGCTTTTCCAGGCCGTCAAACGCCTTGGGGTCCGCGTCCGTGTCACCCTTGAAAAAGTTCTTGGTGAAGAACAGGGCCGCGGCCTTGGCCTTCAGGCCGTCATGGATGGCCCGCAGATCATTGATGTTGCCTTGGGTTTTAACCAGGGCGCGGTCAACATCGGAGACGCCGCCCAAAATGGCAAGGGTTTCGGTTACGGGGTTGATTACCCCCGTGCTTTCCGTGTAGCCTTCCCCGATCCCCCGGAAGGCGATTCCCGGAAGGGCTTCTTCCTGATTGTACTTATAGCTGTCAGACGCCACGTCCAGGAACGGCAACCGCTCCAGGACCGCGGAAGTCCGGGGGAAGACTTCAATCACCCCCCGCTGCAAGGGGGTCTGAGAAAGTTTTGCAGCTTCCAAAAGAGTCAGAGACATGATTCACCTCGTTTAGGTCTTGTACCCCGACACGCGCATTTGGTGCGGGGTCATAGTGTTAAGGTCCGACGTCTTTTTATCACCGGGCCGTTTGGTATCCAGGGCGTCGGCTTTATTCGGGTTGAAAATCCCCTTGGCCTGGGCCGCGCGAATCCATTTGATTTGTTGCGCTGGGGATACATCCGGGATCAGGTCCCGGAATTCTTCCGGCACTTCTTCTTTCAGACCATCCGCCACGGCTTGAAGCTCGGTTTCCGCCGCCTTCTTAGCCTCATTCACCTGTTGAAAGCGGGAATAGGGAACGGTCTTTTCCTGGGATTGATCCTTACCGGCCTGGTCTTTACCATCGCCTTTATCGGGGGCGTTCCCGTCGCCGGGTTGATTGTTGGCGTTTTGGTCATTGGCTTTGTCAGTCATTGCAAATCTCCTTTAACGCCTGAGAAGGCGGATTTTTCGGGATTACAAAACTTCTCTACCGGAGTTAAGCTCCCGGCTTTCTTCCTGAACCTGAAGGAGATATGCTAATGCCTCTTCTCTGCTCTTCAGGTCAGGGTTTCTTTCCAAGGCTATGTCAACCTGTGAGATGACGCCGAATCCCAAGAGCTTTTCCCAGGCTTCAGCCTGAACTTTCGGGTCAACTACTGGCCTGGGATCGGCGAAGTCAACTTTGATTGTGGCCGACTCGGAAAGCTTCTTTGTTGGGTTGTGGGCGTTCCAAACCGTGCGGATAAGCGAGAAGAGCCGCTTTTCATAGGAGCGCCACAGGGCCACGTCTTCAGCTCGCATTTCCGCCAGCTCGCGGGTATCCACCAGCTTTGACAGCCCGCTTGCTTCCTGGGGATCGGTTGACATGGAAGCGGCGGATAGGCCATGGCTGACACAAGCCCACTTGATTAACTTGTCAATGGCAAGCACCATTTCTTCAAGCCGGGCCTGCTGGTGGGCGAACCCAAGCTCTCCATTTTCCGGGAGTTCCACCAGGGAGCCGGGGTCCACCTTGAGACTTCCGCCGCCTTGCCCTCCCCGAATCCATCCAACCCCATAGCTCTGGCAAGCCATGAGGTAAAGAAGGTCAGTCAGCTTCAGGTTCACGGCCTCTTGCTGGGAAATCAAATCGTCTCCTCCTGGAAGCCAAAAGCTTGCAGAGGGCGGGAGGAAAGAGAAGACAGGCAAAAATGGCAAGGTTTGATAAGGGTTAGGGGCCGATTCGAGTTCCCGGCCTCGATAGTCCATCTTGGTCCAGCTTTCCGGCGTCCAGAGGGAGTAAGTGACTTCCTCCACCTTGTCACTTTGGCCGAAGTCAGTAATCAGGACTTGAAGAAGTTCTTCCGGGGTGTCCCCGGTCTCCACGTCCAGGATATTGCCGGTGAGAACATCCAGGTCTAAGCGGTCCTTTCTCCACACCGGCCTTAAAATAATTGTCTGGAGAAGCTTGGTATACTGGCTTGCCAACCGAAGGCGCACATCTAACGCCATGCCTTCAACGATTTCGGCGAAGAGGGCCTTGTCTTGATCCGTTCCTTCAACGGTTCGAACCGGGGCCTCTGCGTAAACCTTGGCTAAGTTGACAATCACCTTTCGAACCACGTTCAGGCACACCTTGACCATGCTGGACGGGTCACTGAAAAGCTGATTCAGCTTCTCTTCCAGGTATGTCAACTGGTCATCGTGAAAATAAGCCAGGCGCTTCGCGGCCTCTTCCTTCCGCGCCCGGTTCGCCTGGGAGTCGGCCTGAAGGTTCATCCGGGTAAAAACGATTGGCAGGGTAGAATTGAACAGCATGATTTTTTCCTTATGCGGCCTGGTAAATCCTGGCCCCTTCAAATCGAACTTTGCTTTCAAAGAACTCCTGCAAGTTCAGATCATCATCAAGTTTAAGCCGTTTAAATTCTTGAAACATGGCTTCCACCTGCTTATGGGCCTGGCAATAATCGGCGCAAAGAAGCTGCTTTGATCCGCCCATGAGGTAGCACAGGCCCCGGCGCGGAGATTTGTTCTTGCACTGGAAAGACCCCAGGACATAAGCCGCAAGAACCGCGTCCCTGAGACTCCAGATAGCATGACAGGCGGAATAAACCGTATCGTCATGCGCCTTGCTGGTGGCCCCCCCAAAAGAATACTTCCCGGCCCGGCCTTGCTGGTAAATGAACGATTTGAGTTCAGATTCAAAGGTCTTCAACTCTTTGGGGAAGTGAAACCGCTCTTCTCTGAAAATCCGGGCCATTTCCGGGAAGGCTGAATTTTGCATTTTTTCTGAGGCGGTCACGATTTCATGGGGAATCTTCACGTCATCAAGCCATGGGGCTAAGTCCGTGACCTCGTAATTTTCCAGGGTTACAGCGTCCAGGTGGTAACGCTCGTGATCCGCCAAGATCACCTTCTTAATAGCCCGCGAAGTGTTGAGGGTGAAGACGACTTGATTCAAAACGAGATATTCAGCCTCCCCATGAACCGGCGAAGAGACCTTAGCCACAACCGTCCAGACCGTGGAGTCACCCCCGGCCAGAGGTGAAAGAGACTTTGCCCGGTCCAGCCCGCCGCCCACCTTGTAAGCCCGGCCTTTGACAAGCTCCTTCAGATCGGAAACGGGAATCTTGTACGGGGAGCGGGCCGCCTTGATAACTTCCGTGGGGAAGAGGGCATTTTTAGCGTCTGACCTTTGGCCCAAAATATCCCGCTTGAAGTCGGCGGGTAGGGCCGTCCTCTGAAGTCTCCGGGCTTTTCCCCGGGAAATCCAGGCCGGGGCCTTCTCTTCAAATTCTTGAAAGTCCCGATAGCAGGTATGGCGGCAAAAAATACTGGGGTCGCTTTCGGCCTCTTTCTGGAGGGAATGAACGTGGCCGTCCGTGGGGTCAACGTTGCTGTCAATCAGGATCAAGCTATCCTGGGAATCCAGTGTGGCGGCCTGCATCGCGCTAAAAACGCTTGTATCCGGGCAAGCATGGAAGTCCGCAACATGCAACACTGAGATTTTTTCCCCAAACGCGCCGGTTAAGGACGTGCCCTCCCCCAACTGGACAACGCTTTGAAGGGGCGGGAACTGGATTTCAGAGGCAAAAATATTTTCAGGCGGGATCAACCGGGCCAGGCGCGGGGTGTTGGTGATGATTTTCTTTAGCGGCCGGAATTGCACCTTGCTGGCATGGTCGTAGGAGTTTCCCAAAAGCTGGACCGTGAAATTGGCCCGGCTTGTCAGGAGCCAGAGACAAATTATGGAAAAGGTGGTACTTTTCCCATGGCGCCTCGGGGAAATTTGCAGGGAAAGGCTGTGCTTAAAGCGGCCCTGGTCATCAACCGCCAGGATTTCATTGATGCTTTCCCGTTGCTCTTGGGTAGGCTCCCAAACCCCATAGGTATTGCTGCGCTGCAAAACGTGGGGCTGAACGTCTTCAACCCAATTCCAAAACCCAAGGGGGCCGGGAGCGTTCCAAGCTTCTAAGATTTCGGCGTCATTGTTTCGCCTATTGCTCCGGCCAGGACCGCCAGGAGTGCCGGGCCGGATGCAGGGAGAAGACCCGGACTCAGAATCAGGGTAATCGGGGAAGCGAAGCTGGAGGGCCATTATTCTCCCCCCAGGATTGCGGCCAGGCCCAAGCCGCCCGAATTTTTCGCCGCAGTCTTCTTATTGCGTGGAGCCTTGCCCCGGAAGCTATCTAAAATCCTCTGGAGAGAGGCCAAAATTTGCAAATAATTTTTCGGGAGAGGCTTGCTCGCTTGGAAGTTCGCATGTGCCTCAGAGAGGTCAAGGGCCAAGCAAACCGCCGCGGCGATTTGCAGGCGTTGACTCTGGGTAGGCTTGCGGCCTGGGAAGAATTCAGCCTTCAGCTTCTCAGACCAAATCTTGACCTTGGCCCGCTTGTCGTAAAGCGGCTTGCCCTCACGGTCTTTCCAGTCTGGATTACGTTCAGACCACTTTAACCGGCCCACAAGACACCTCGAAACCCCACCACAAAGGCAAAGTTGCCCTGTGGCAATGATGAAAGTCTTAATGGGGATTTCGGGGCTTGAAATGCCCGTAATCGGAGTCTCTATGACAGGCACCCCAGGAAGGAAGGTGTGAGGGTGTCTGTTGAGTTTCTTGCCGCACTCCCGATGCTTATATGCTCAAGGCTTTATTATACGTCTGTACCCCTGTCAAGAACTAAATTGGGACTATGGTGGGATAAAAAGTATCATGGCGAATTTTTCCTTTGCTACGTTAATTATAATTAACTGTAATATCAAGCTAATTAATTATTTAGCTCTTATCAGACCACCTGAATATGCATCCGTTTCCTTAAATTCTGTGCCTGAGAAAGAAGTCCTAAGCAACAATTCTTTGCTTGGCAAAGAAGGCTTTTCACAAGGGAGCGAGCGCGCCGCCCTTATTCTCGGATATTCTGTCGAATTCCGGGGACATTCAGGCTATTTCATCAGCCTTACGGTACTATCACTCTATATAAGATAATGGCCTTCAGCCCCTTGTTATGCGGGTTTCCAGGTGCCTATAAGGTTCATATGCTCCTATCCTTTGCTCTATGTCTTGAAGCTCTCAGGGGTAGGCGTCCCTCCCACTCCACAGTATGCCTTACCCTTGCATATGGCACCCATTTTCAGCCCCCCAGCCACGCTTCACGGCTTGGGCTTCAACCTCTGTACTCTAATGCCCCTGCGGGTAGAAACTTGAGAGGTGACCGCCTTCTTGAAAATCCAGGTCACATACTCCACGTCAATGCCCAGGCAAGCGGCTAAGTCCTGATGAAGAACCCGGTCCCCCAGCGTTTTAATCAGATGAATATCTCCCTCTGAAAGTGACCGCCTGTGCTTCATTTTAAGACCTCCCAGCATCTATAACGAGATAGCATGAACGTGATTCCAGCCCCCACCACTGCGAATATTGTAAACCGTCCGCCTGGATACCCCGAATCGGTCAGCCAAGTCACGGGCCGGAACCCAAGGCCCCGCATTGAGGATGAATTGGGCGGCTGCTTCGTTTAGCTTCGCCTGGCTGTTCTTGGTTCCCGACCAGGAACCGGATGCACTATGCAGTTTGAAATGCTCTCTAAGTTCCTTTGGCTCCAAGTGATCCGGGTTAATGCAATTTCGATTTGGGCATGTATGATGAATCTGGTAGCCAAGCGGGATCGGCCCCACAAAAACTTCATAAGCAAGACGGGCCGCCCGATAATGCCTTCCATCGGCCCAACACAGCCCATAGCCCCCGCGGTCAAGTGCGCGTGTCCATAACCAGCAGCCATGCATTTTCTTTACACGGGCCAGAAGGTAGGCCCGGATTTCTTGAACGCTCTGAACTTTCATCCCCTTCACCATATTATGCAAGCAATTTCAGGGAATTACCTACAAACCCCCGATTGCCCCCTAATCAAATGGCTCTTCTTCAAAGACGCAATTCGCCCATGGATGAGCCGCCAAATACTCTTTCGGAAGCCCCCTTTCACAAAAAGCGCGGAAGCCACAGCGGTTGAGAAATCCCCCCCGGCAAGCCCGTAAAGCCATGACCCGGAACCCTTCTCCTGATTCCCCTTTAAAATGGCTGGAGCAGATCAAATCTACGAACTCTGAAAACCTGGCTTCAAGGGCATGTGGCCCCGGAATATCCAATACCAAAATCTCCATTTCCGAAAAAAGCCTTTTCATCTCCTTCTGCGTTTGGAAAGGCCGTAGATAGTGCATCAGGTTTACCGATCCCGGCTTTACAGCCAACAAGTCCTTGGCAGGCGGAATTATGCCATAAACCCTCCTAAGCAGATCATCACCCGGATCGGGGGGGATGACAGAATCCCTCTTATTCTTGGGCGAAACCTTCTCCTTATAGCCGCAGCTCCTCTTTTCAGTTCTCCTTTTTCTGCTGGAATTCTTTTTGTCCTGAGTTTTTAGAAAGAGGGCATCATCGCCTGACTGATTAGATGACCTATTCTTTGATCTTTTCCTGACATATTCCGCTCCCGTTCGTTCATGGCTGGTCAGCTTTTCAGGCACTTTCGAATGTCGCAGATTTCCGGTTTGGCGGTTACGGATTTCCGGTTTGATTGCCGCAGATTTCCGCTTTGGCGTTCGCAGATTTCCGGTTTGGTTTTGCTTCAGATTTCCGGTTTGGCTTTCCTTTTGCGGGAATATTAGCCGATATTCATAGGCATGATTCCCGTGTTTCCGCCCGGTAGTTTTGCGCGTGGTAATTTCGATAATTTTGTCTTTCCCCGCTAACTCCTTCAAGAGGGTCCTAACCGTTCTCTCGGTAAGCCCTGTGTCCTCAGCAAGGCTCTGCTGGGAAGGGAAACAATAATCCTTGTCCCCCAGGTATCGGAAAAGCGCACATAGAACGAGCCTCTTGCTGGGAGAGAGATTGAATTCTTTCGCCCGTTCGAAAACCGCAGAAAGAAACAGGCGTCCGGGCCGCTTTTCTGCGGGCTTACGGCAATCTTTGGGGCTCATTACCGGCCCTGCTATTCGGCCTGGGGATCAAACCGGTTTTCCTTGAGGTAGGCGGCAACATCGGCGGCCTTATAGCGTATTGCCCTGCCAAACCTGTAAAAAGGAAGGAACTCCTTCCCCGCTGCTCTCCGGTTCTGGCGAGTCTTCGCAGACCCAAGCCCTAACTCTTCCAGGTCCTTATCTGAGAGCCAAGCCTTCACCAATTTTTCTTTAATAGCCATTTCAGGGTGCCTCCTGCTTCCTTTCTTTGACCCCAAAATATCCCGCCTTGGCCTGAAATGCAATAAATATTTAAGTATTTCAATAACTTGGCGAAAAATGTTATTTGTGGTATGATTGAAAAAGACCGTAAAGTCAGGCACTTGCTGAGGGCAAAAAAATCGCCTGATAGCGGTAACCAGGCGATTCCAGGGTAGGTGGAGGGGAGTGTTATTGCTTTAGGGGGATCACTTCTTCTCTGGTTTTGGGTGTAAGCAGTTCACCACTCCGGGCCGCAGCAGCATTGACTACGCTGGGGGCCAGGCTTGCATACTTCAAGGTCGTTCGGAAATCCCGATGGTTCATCAACTGTTGGATAACCTGCAAGTCGGTTCCATTCATGGCATGATAGCTTCCAAAAGTGTGCCGCAAGTCGTGAAACCGGATGCTGTCGGGCAACCCCGCCGCCTTCCTAATCCGCCGCCAGGGGCCTTTGAAATCCACTCGTTCCCTGCCGCCTTTCCCTGGAAATACATAAGGTGAGTCAGTCCGGGGAACGGCTTTCAGAGCCTCTATCGCTTCCGGGGGGACTCGCTTAATCATCGTTTCGGTTCCCTTGCGCCGGTGTGAGATCAGCAGCGTTATCATTTCCCTCTCAAAATCAATGTCTGCCCAGGTCAGGGTGAACAGCGTTCCCCGCCTAACTCCGGTAAACAAGGCGAGCTTGATAAAGCCCACGGTCGTTTTATCCGGCCAAACGTCCAGGGTGTCCCACAGGGCCGATAACTGTTCATCAGTTAAAAACCTGGGAAGTTCGTTGTCCAGGTGGGGCATTACCACCTGCTTATGGTCAAAGGGGGTTGGCCCTGTATATTTGAAGTCAGGGCCTTGGGCGAATTTATAGAGCCTCTGGAGTAAAACCAACTGATGTTTGACGGTAGCCGCCGAAAAGAGCTTACCCCGCTTGCTCAGATAAGGCTTGCCGTCTTTGGTCTTGCCTTTGGTCATTTCCAACTTTAAGCGGTTCACGTCCATTGCGGAGATAGCATCCATGCGCTTTTCCCCGAACCTGGGGGATAAGTGCTTATTATAGTTGCCGTCATCGTCATCCCAGGTCTTCTTATGCTGCTTGGCCCATTCGAGATATTTTCCCATGACTTCATCAAGCGTTATGCTTTCCTTGCGAAGGCGCTCTTCTTCATCTTCCTTCGCCTTGCGTTTCTCTCGGGCCAGTTGTCTTTTCTCTTTCAAGGTAGCAGGGCCTTCACCTGTCCTTTGGCCCTGTCTCAGCTTCTCCCTCTCTGTAATCGCCTTAGTGAGATTCCAGTTCTCACTTGCCCAGCCAAGACCCTCTTCCACAAGTTTCCCGTCAACCTTATAGCGGATCGTGAAATACTTGTCAGGTTGCCCCTTATACTTCCGGGTTTCATGCTCCCTGTACCTGACACCCTTAGCGGCGCTTTTCCATTTTGTCATTTGTCCCACCTCATTCTGTCCCACCTGGAGAACGATCCTTTGGGATTCC
>SCLI03000025.1_pt1 | contig 16404 bp, 29 predicted proteins | sample 7268041 | NCBI WGS metagenome assembly SCLI03 (sample SAMN10721081, study PRJNA514188) | viral metagenome | isolation source: depth-stratified mine tailings core A | place: China: Fankou Pb/Zn Mine tailings | collected 2017-10 | reverse complement strand
CGCCACCAGAACTTGACCGAGTGGCGTTTGAGCCGCGATCTGGAGGATTTCGAGAACACTTGGGAGGCGACGCGCCGCAAGCAAATGCTGGCGGGGATGCAGCCGCCGCGCTGGAAAAAGATAGCCGTGTGGAGCGGCGTCATCGCGGGGTGCGCGCTGGCGTGGGCCGGGATCATCTGGACCGTGCTGGCGCTGGGCGACTGGCTGGCGGTGCGGCTGTGAGCGCGTTCAAAGTGGGCGACCGCGTGCGGGTGAAGCCTACGAGCTGGCCATACCCAAGACAAATTGGGCAAGTTGAATCCGTTGAAGTTGGCGACATTGAGGTAGCGTTCGACCGCGAAGACGGAACCGATTACATGGGCTACCGCGCGGACGAACTGGAGCTAGTCGAGGCCGCACCACAGGAGAACCAGCCATGACTTACCAACCAAAGAGAATGCAGGTGGATTTACCGGCTTTGGGCCACCAGATAACTAAAGATTTACAAGGCTTCGGCGACGGAAAGCCGCGCGACTACTTGAACGAAGCGTACTTAATCGTTCGCGGCGAAGGTCTATTTGGCAAAACGGCGCAACCGACGCGCGAACACTTGCAAGCGATGGCCGCGCGCATCAGCGAACTGGCGGCGCAACTCGAACCATTCGGGAGGCTGTGATGACCCGCGCGCCCCAACTCTTGCAGATTCAGACTACGGAGGAGCCGATGAGCGAAACAGCGACTATCGAGCGGTACAGGAAGTCCCCTGAGCAGCTTTGCGGCGAACTTCTGGCCGCGTTCGCCAACAGCGTAGAGAGCCAGCTTGAGCAAGGCCATCGCACGGAAGCGGAGCAGACGGCCATCGTGCAAGTCATGGAAAGCGCGGACTTGGCTATCCGCGACGATGTGGCAGAAGCCATCTTGAAACTCGAAGCGGAAGAAGAAGCTGGCAAGCAAGCGGCCAAGATGCGCGCCGATTACGCCAAGTCTCGCGGGGCACTGGCGCGGCGCATCAAGTGGAGCGTGCTCGAATATATGAAGGACAAGGGCATCACGCGCGTATCGAGTGAAGAACATCTTTTCCGCGTGACCAAGAACCCGACGAAAACAAAAATCATCGAGGCCATCCTGCCCGACGAATACAAAAAGCCGGAAACCAAGATGGTTCCCGACCGCGAAAAGATTGAGCGTGACCTAGACGAGGGCATTGAAATTCCCGGCGCATCCTACGAACAGACTGTGAGGCTCGATGTCAAATAACATCGTAGTCAGCAACGCCAAAGCAATCCAGACGCGCATCTTCGGAAGCCGCGACCAAATCCAGAAACTTCTGCCTGCCGGATTGGACGTTGATCGTTTCATGCAAATTGCTTGGGGGTTGATTCGCAAAAATTCGAGATTGCTGGAATGCACAGCAGAAAGCATCATCGCGGGCATCGGACAGGGCGCGCAACTTGGCCTTAGCTTCGATTCAGTCTTGGGCCAGATGTTTCTCGTACCCTATTGGAACTCCAAAAAGAATTGCCGCGAAGCACAGGCGCAAGTCGGCTATCGGGGGCTTGCTAATCTCGCCTACCGTTCGGAGAAAATCATCAAGATTTTCGCGGAGGTGGTACACAAGGACGACGAATTTTCCCTCACGCTTGGCACAGAGCCGAAAATACACCACGTTCCGAATCCCAATGTTGACCGCGAAAAAGAGGACGAATGGAAAGGTGTCTATGCGGTGGCCGTTACGAAAGAGGGCGCGACGTTTTTCAAGTACCTGACGGCGGCAGAGGTTTATAAGCGCCGCGCCGTGTCGCGTTCTACCGAAAAGCCCGATTCGCCGTGGAACACTAGCCCAAAGGAAATGTGGCTGAAATGCCCTGTGCGCGCCCTTGCCAAACTCCTACCTATGTCACCAGACACGGAGCAGGCTATCCGCGCGGCCATCGAGGACGAGTACCGAGACGCGGGCGAAGAGACGCCGGAAGCCATAGACGGCAGCATAGAGGTCGAAACCGCCGCACTTCCACCCAAGAACGGCCAGAAAGCCTCGCCTGAGCCGCCCCAAGCCCAAGAACGTCGCACCTACGCGCTTACTTGGCGCGACGAAAAGGCTGAAATCGCCGTCTTGCAGGCCGTCCCAAAGGAAGTGGACGAGCAAGCCAAGTTCCGCGACTTATTCACCAAGAGCGGCAAAGTCTGGTACACGACTCCGGCCTGCTTCGCCGATGCCGTCTCGCTCTTCGACGAATGCGGACACGACTTGATTCTTCCCCCAGAGGGCGCGGAGGCAAAGGCGGGAGTGCAGCCTTCCCCAACGGTCGCCGCTCCCGCCCCGTCCTTGCAAGAGGAGATTGGCTTCTGATGGCGGATGCGGAAAAGTTCGAGAGTTTCAGTGTCGGCGTGAAGCCGGAAACGAATCAGGTACGCCGAGAAATCATGGATGCTGTCGCGCTGGTGAATGGCCGCGAGAGCAGACTAATGAATCACACGTTTTGTTTCGAGCGAATGATGTTCGGGTTGCACAGCGTGATGCTCGACGCGCCAGAGAGCTTTGCTTTTCTGTTTGGCGATGGTGACCCAATAAGCAAAACACGCTTCATGGCGTGGCTGAAACTACGCGCAGAGGACGGCGGGAAGGACAGGGGCGCGTGAGGAGGGCGGCGGCAGAACCGCCGAAAGGTAAAATTGAATGAGAATTGTTTGCCCATGCTGCGCGAAGGACATCATTTTTGAACTAGAAGCGCTTAATCCCCGCGAATATGAAGATGGGTCGCGCGCCGATGGTTGGTGGAAAAACGGGCTGACGATTGAGCAGCTAGGCGTTATTGAAAAGGCACAAGCGAATGGAATGCTTGAAGCGCTCAAAGTAGCTGTGAGCAAAACGCCGATTCACACACCGAAATCAATGGAAAGGTTCTTTCTGACATTCCTGAAAACCGCCCGCCCCAAAAGAATACCAAAATTCGCGCTCGATGCTTTGATTGCCGAGTTTGGCGGGCAAATCGAATTGTGGTCAGCCCAAGGCGTTGCTGGCGTCATTTCGGATGGCGCGCTCGTTATGTTCGTTCCTTTGGAAATCCTCTGCGGTGCTTCTGTTAGCGCGAGCGGCGGCAGTGGTGCCTTTCGCGTAAAGGCATCCGAAAATGAATTTTATGCTTGGGTAAAAACCAAGATGGGCTATGTGCCCAGCGGACGTGGATTATTCCTAGAAGAAATGCGCCGCAAGACGATTGGGGAATTTGCGCGACCGGTACTTTAGGCCAGCGCAGCGGCTCCCAACGATAGGCGATGAGGAAGGCCAGATGCCTCAATGGGCCAAACGTGACGAATCGGCAACGCGCGCGGCGCGCAAGAACAAACGCTTCCTTTGCCGCCGTAGCTGGATTGGCACGCGCAAAAACGGCGACCTCTACCTCCGGCTGCACGGCAAGGACAAGGAAGCGCAGCGCGAACGGCTTTTGTTGGAATGGGACGGATACTGCCAAAATTGCTTCCAGCCGAAAAGGAACGGCGAAGTAGAACTTGACCACACCATCCCTTTGAGTCGCGGCGGCGATTGCCAAGACCGAAACCTGAGATTTCTTTGCCGCCCGTGCCACAGACAAAAACACGGAAGGGAAATACAGTGGACTCGAAAATCTTAAGAAGGTTCTGGTCAAAAGTAGATAAAGGAAACAGCCCAAATTGCTGTTGGCGTTGGGTCGGATGCAAGGACAAGCGCGGTTATGGTCGCATCTGGAACGGTAATGGCTTTGTGGAGTACGCGCATCGGTTGTCCTTTGTTCTCCACGGCGGCAAGCTAAAATTCAATCTGGAAATTGACCATCTTTGCAGAAACAAATCCTGCGTGAATCCAGCACATTTAGAGTTGGTAACTAGCGCGGAAAACACCCGGCGTGGGCCTGCGCCTTCCAACAAAGTTTGTCCTAAGGGACATCTCTACGACCAAAACAATACATATCACGCTCCGATTACTGCCCACCGCCAATGCCGCACTTGCCACAAGGAGCGTGAGCGCAAAAGAAGGAACGGTAAACAGTGGGTTCCCGGTGGGCCTGGAAGAGCCCCGACATTTACGTGTCACCCAGCGCTGGCTGAGGAGCGCGCATGAAGAAACCCATGTATGTGAAGTTTCGTTTCTCGCTGGAATCCATCGCGGACTTCATCTGTGAGTATTTGCAGGACGGCAAACGAAAGACGCAGCGCGACGTGCTGGATTGGTATGACTGGTTTGAGCGGCGCAAATGTCGCGTGCGGAAGTCGTACATTCTTTCTTTGCGACGGAGGCCGCGCGCATGAGCGACGTTGACCTGTACTTCCGCCTGCTGGACGAGTTGCGCGAAGTCATTGTGCGGCTGCACGGCGGCGAACTGTTCAGCAAGAAGCCGGACGCGGATTTGATAGCGAAGCTGGAGGACGCCGGCCGCGCGCTGAAGAAAGCAAAGAGGGCGGCATGACACCTTTCCAGAAGAGCGTGCGGCTATTGAAGGCGCGCGGTTATGAGATTGTGGAGCGCGTAGAGCATTGGAATAGCTGGGCGCAGTGCCGACAAGACCTATTCGGATTCGCGGACCTGCTCTGCGTTGATGCCTCTCCTTGGAACTTAGGCGAACAGCGGGGAAGATTCCTGCTAATCCAAACCACAAGCCGAGATAATTTTTCGGCACGCAAAAAAAAGATTCTTTCTTCTCAAAGAGCGCGAATTTGGCTGAAAGCGGGAGGGCGTATCGAGATTCACGGCTGGCGCAAAGGGGATTGCAAATCGCCGCGTATAGAAAGCGTGAACTTGTGACGCCGCTCACCAAGCGCCAGAAGGAAGTGCTGGACGCGATTGCCGCGTTCGACAAAGCGCATGGCTATGCTCCCACCTTCAAGGAACTGGCGCACGCGCTAGGCATCACTTCTTTAGCGGCGGTCGCCGCGCACATCAACAACCTCGAAAGCAAGGGGTATCTGGCGCGGAATGGCGGCGGCTACCGCAACATTCAGGTGCTCCCAGCGCAGGTGTGCGGCCTGAAAAGCTGCGCAGAGGGCCACGCGCTCTGCTACTTCTCTGGCGAGTGTCCGGCGTGCGGAATGCGAGGCGCGGCGTGAGCGAAAAAACCTACATTGAGTTTATCGAAATGCCCCGCATGTTTCCGAGTGAGCGCAAAACGAAGGTCTGGCGCGTGCAGAACAAAACGCACGGCGACAATCTCGGTGAAGTGAAATGGTACGGCGGCTGGCGGCGATATTGCTTCTTTCCTTTGGACGCGGTTTTTTCTGGAGGCTGTCTGCGCGATGTGGCTGTGTTCTGTGACGAACAAACCGCCGCGCACAAGGCGGAGCCGCGCCGATGAACCGCGCCTACGCCGATGTGGTGTTCGAGCGCGTGACCCGCGAGATGTCCGCCGCGCCGCCGCGCAAAGTCAAACCCGTCGCCACGGAGCAAGGCTATTTTGTGCGGGCGGCGCTGAGAGAGCAATGCGAATACTTTCTGGCGCGTGCCGCGAAACGGGAGCCGCGAACGTGACTCATGGGAGTTTGTTCGCAGGCATCGGCGGATTTGATTTAGGTTTTGAACGGGCAGGGATTGAGACGAAATGGCAGGTGGAGATTGACCCATTCTGCCAGAAGGTACTTGCAAAGCATTGGCCTAACACAAAGCGCTACGGAGATATTCGTGAGTGCGGAAAACACAACCTCGAACCAGTTGACATTATCAGTGGTGGATTCCCCTGCCAGCCCGTCAGTGTTGCAGGAAAGAAGCTGGCCCAGCAGGACGAACGATGGCTATGGCCTGAGTTCTATCGCATTATTTGCGAGCTACGACCTAGATTCACAGTCTTGGAGAATGTCACAGGGTTGCTTGCTGGATACGGGGGCATGGGGGACGTGCTGCGAGATTTGGCCGCGTGCGGGTTTGATGCGGAATGGCAAGTGTTACGCGCTTCCGACTTTGGCGCGCCCCATACCCGTGAAAGAATCTGCGTTGTTGCCTACGCCCACACGAGCAATGGGCAAACGCGGATGGGGACTGAGCAGAACTGGCCGCAAAAGATATTCCCCTCAAGTGTGGGAGAACGCCTTCCAATTTGGCTACAAGCCGCCAATAGATTTATTGGAGTGGATGATGGGCTATCCGCCGCAACATACAGAAATCGCGCAGGAACACTTGGAAACGCCATCGTCCCCCAAATTGCAGAGTGGATTGGAAGGCGAATTATGACCGCCGCCGCGCCCATTACCCCTGAGAGGACGCCGTGAGCAAGCTGCCAGGCTTTTTCTTCTATTGCGGAGATTGGTTGAAAGACCCCGCCCTTCGGCGCTGTTCGCCAGCGGCGCGGGGAGTTTGGATTGACATGCTCTGCCTGATGTTCGAGTGCCAAGACCGTGGAGTGCTTTCCGCTGGTGGCGTGCCGTGGTCAGACGAAGAAGTCGCTGCTGCCGTCTCTGGGGACACGACTGCGAATCTTGCGTGCATCCGCGAATTAATTGCGAAGGGGGTAGCTAACCGGAACGCTTCTGGGGCTATCTTCTCTCGACGACTCGTTCGGGACGAAAAAAAACGAACCTCAGACAGGGATAGGAAGCGGGAAGAAAGGTTGTCCGATGTTTGTCCGACCGTTGTCACAACAGAAGTCACGGCCATGTCAGAAAGAGAAAGAGAAGAAGATTCTGCTTTTAGTAGTTTCTGGAGTCTTTACCCTAAAAAGGTAGGGAAGTTTTCTGCGAAAAAGGCGTGGAAACGAATCCCGTCTGTTGAAGCGCATCTTCTTGAAATCATGGAAGGTGTGCGGAAATGGATGGGAAGCCAACAGTGGCAGGACGCGCAGTACATACCCTATCCAGCGACGTTTCTGAATCAACGCCGATGGGAAGATGAGGTTCCCGCGAATGGACAGCAACTTAGCAAGACCCAGCAGCGAAGCAGAAATAACGCGCATGTGCTCAACCGAGTTCGTGACGCAGTGGGTGGCGGCGCTCGCGGAGCACTACCGCCAAGAACTCAGTGAGCTTCAGGTCGCGCTGTACCTGAAGGGACTCGCTGATTTGGGGAACATGGAAGTGGAGCGCGGGTGCAGTCAGGCGCTGAAGGATTGCCGGTTTATGCCCACGGTCGCGGACATTCGAGAAGGTTGCAGGAAGTGGCGGCAAGAGTATCTCCCGCCGCCGTCGCGCCAACTCGACGAACCACAGATGAGCGACGCACAACGAAAGGAAATCGCGGACAAACTGGCGGCACTCGTGGCCAAGAGGAGCATGATTTGAGCGGCGCACACAAGCCGTTCTCGAAAAGTGAGGTGCGGCGATTTACGCGCTGGCTGGGGCGACCGCAAAAGAAAAGAGTGCGCTTTGGATTTGAGTTTGAGTTTTCTGGCGTGCGCGAGGACGACACAGTTTTGCTCTTGGACTTGGCCGACACGATAGCGAAAACAGCGATGGAGTTCCACGACGTTCCTGCTGTGCGGTTACGCGGAATCATGGCACGTTGGAATTTCAAAACACTTGGATTCAGAAAGAGGATCGTATGAGTGCCCATTGGTGCAACCCCGATGCGGTCATACTTGAGAATGGGGCAAAGACAAAAAGGGACGGATTCGGACATGAAAAGCCACACGAAGGAATCACAAACGACTGGATCACGCCGGAGAAACTTGTCCGCATCTTCGGGCAGTTTGACCTTGACCCTTGCGAATCAGACAGCCAGCCGTGGCCATGCGGAATACGAGGCTATCGCTTGGCGCGCGGAGAGAATGGGCTACTACTTCCGTGGGCTGGCCGAGTGTACTGCAACCCACCTTACGGGCCGCATGTTGGCTCGTGGGTTGAGCGCATGGCGGCGCACAGGAACGGAATCTTGCTAATTTTCAATCGCAGCGAAACCGCCGCGTGGAAAAGAGTCTGGGAAACTGGCGATGGTTTTCTTTTTCCTGAAGGGAGAACTTGCTTTTACTTGCCAGACGGAACTCGCGCAAAGAGTGGAACCGCACCTTCGGCGCTTGTGGCTTATGGAGAAGCAAATGCCGACGCACTAGCAAACGCAGGATTGGCAGGAGCATTTTTTCGCCGCGCGCAAATCTGCAAAGGGATAAAAATTTCGACGCTGTGAGCCACGCTATCCAGCCCAGCCTTTTCCCGCCGCTGGACGCGGCCAATCCCGAACGGTTGCGCGAGTTGCGGTCGTTTGGCGCGGCGGCACGCGAGAAGAGTCACAAGCTGACGCAATGCGACCGCATCTTGGCATTACTAGACGCGGCGAAGGGAGAGTGGGTTCCGTTGCCGGCCATCATGGATTTACGACCGCGCATCGCGCAATACAATGCAAGAATCTTTGAACTGCGGATGCAGGGCGCACGCGAGGGATTCTTCATAGACGGAAGATTTGAACGCGATGAGGAAAGCGGCGAGACGAAATCTTGGTATCGGCTGCGCCGCGCACCGAATCTCTAGGAGGCAGAAGATGAAGGCGGGAACGATTGTGCGATTGCCAGATGGACGCGAGGGAACGGTTGTCTATCACGGATTGGACGGTTATGGGATTCGCTGGGGGCGCACGGCAATCAACTATGAGGCAATCATGCAAGGCGACGGAAACACAATGGCGTTCATCGGCGGAAACGCAAAGGCAGCGCCGCAAGAGTTCCAAGACTTTCCTGAAGCGATGCTACGCGAACCGTATCCAAGTGCAGATTTGCCGTGCGTCGGAGAAGAATTTGAGATTGTCGAGGGCATGTGACCGCGCCTGAGCGCCGCGAGGAGGAAGCGATGACGCGCAAGAAGCAGCCGAAGTATGCGGTGGAGCAGGTGGTAGCGGTTTCGAGAGACAAGGGGCAAACTGAATACTGCGTGATACGAGCGTTTGAACTATGGCAGCGAAAACATGGTTATGCTATTAAAGCCCACGATACAGATTGGGAATGGATTCCTATTTGTAATTTGCGCCCGCTCACGGCGCGCGAGATTGGCCCGCTCGCGCAGCGTAAACGCGCAGGGCGAAGAAGGGGGCCGCGATGAAAGTCACCGCCGAGGAAATTGAGCGCGTGCTGGCCGCGCATCACGGCTGGACTACGATATACCGAGGCCGCACATCTGGCAGCAAGTGTGGCTGTGGCGCTCCGCTCAAAGGAGTACGCCCAACTAGCGAACTTCATCGCGCCCACGTCGCCGCGCACATCCTCAAGCTTCTGAGCAAGGAAGGTGAGAAGTGAGTCGCGGCGGAACCGGAAGCTACTCTCATCGTTGCAGGCAGTTGTACGCGGGCACAGAAGGGTATCCGTATGACAATCAAGAATGAAGAATTGGATAGGCTGGAAGCACTCTGCAACGCGGCGAAGAACTTGCTTGAAGAATGCTATCAGGCTGACGCCAGAGAAGAATTGCCATCAAACATTACCGGCGAACTGATGGACGCAGTGCGCGATGGTTTAATCGGCACATCGGAAGCCCTCCCTGCGCTCATCGCCCGCGTGCGCGAGTTGGAAGAGGAAATAAAACTCTTGACGGCGCGTAGCCTATGATGGTAGCATATTCGCATGAGAATCCATCTGCCCGTACTGAGGTGTTTGCGATGCAGCCACAAATGGAACCCGCGTATCCCGTCTCCTCCAATACGCTGTCCACGGTGCAAAAGTCCGTATTGGTCGAAGCCAAAGACGCGGAAAACCTAACTCGAATAGCCCGCCGATTGAGCAACGGGTGCCTAGTTCGACGCACGAAACTTTACAGCCAAGTACGACTCCAGTGTGGGGTAATCGTAAAGGCCCACAGACTGGCCTACTTCTTGGCCTATGGAGAGATACCAGAAGGGAAACAGATTGACCATCGCTGTCGGCATGAGCCGTGCATTGAGCCAACTCATCTTGAGGCTGTATCGAATCGTGAGAATGGACTTCGCGGAATAGGCCCGGCAGCAAGGAACGTCAAGAAGACCAAGTGTAAGCGCGGACATCCACTCAGCGGGGAAAATATCTACCAATACAAATGCGGGAATGGCGTGTATCGCCAGTGTAGAACATGTGCCCGCATGCGCAAAAAACAATTCTGGGAAAAGAACAAGGCGGTGATGATCTGGGACAGGCAGAAAAAGCGCTACTTCAGACTCGCCGCCGTGCAGCGCGAACTGGCGCAGGAGGAACCCAAGCCATGAGCGACCCGCGACAAGGGTGGTGGGGTGGCTGGTGGCAAGTTGCCAAGCCTTATTTTTGGATTGCCGCGATTGGCATGGCGCTACAGGCTGCGATTCTGCTCGGATATGTATTTTACCTGATAGGGAAGGTCCGAGGTGATACATGAGCGACCCACGGGAACAAGAATTAGTCAATACGATTGCCGAGCGAATTGAAATTTTAAGTCGCGTTGACATGAATCGCTTCTCCTTTGTTGAGGCGCAAATTCTTCCCCTCATTCAGCGCCACTGCGCCCTGCTGGTCGCCCGCGCCACACGCGACGCGCAGGAAGAATCCCAGCGGCTGGCGGAGGCGCTGGTTCCTTTCGCACAATATGCTCAATGTGAAGATGCGACAACTGGACACGCCGCGCCCGACGAGATACCCGTAATTATCTCAAATACATATCCGGTTAAGAAAACCGTAACTGTCACGAATGCGCTGGCGCGCCGACTGTTGGAGGCACGGATTGAAACGGCGGCGGAGTGTGAGCGACGTGTCCACGCAGAAATGCTCAAACCTTTTGACGAACGTGCCTACGACATGCCCTGCACAGAATATCGCGTGGAACTGCAAGTCCAGCTCGCTGCGCTCGACGCGCAGGAGGAACCGCAATGAACTGGCCCACAGCTATTACGCTAATCGGATTATTCATTTTCCTCGGATTCTGTGTGTGGTGCGGTACGCGGGAGGACTAGCCCGCGCGTGGAGGCAAAGATGGCGAGTGACGAACAAGATTTGCGGCAGCCGTCGCCACTGAAAGATGTTGAAAGTCGCACATCAGATGGAACCGCTACCTCACCGTATAGTTTTATTGTGCCGCCCTCTGTCGCTACCTACGAAGACGGCCTCGCGGAAGGCAAGCGGCTGGCGGTTGACATCAGAAATGCGCTCGCTGGATTACTTTTGGAATGGGATTGGGGCCGCATCTTTAGCGCGACGGGCCAGCGAGACGATAATGCAATGAAGGCAATGAAAGCCATTGCCAGAGCAAGAGAAGCACTTGGCAACTATGACTTGGCCGCCGCGACCATGAACGTACCACTGCAACCGCCCGCGCAGGTGCATAATCCGCCGCAGAGGAAGCCATGATGCTGCTTCTATATCTGCTGCTGTGGGCGCCCGCGCCAGAAGCCATCAAGCGCCCAACGTGTGAAGTGATTTGCGCGCCCGGGGGAACTTGCCGGCCATGCTCCGTACCGCGCCGGCCACCACGCGGGCCCAGAGGAAGGGGGCATTGATGCGTTGTCCAGATCAAAAGTGCGCAGCGCCGGCTGAGGTCATTGACACACGCCACCCAAAATCTCTTGAGAACGGCACCCGCCGCCGCTATCAATGTACCGTCTGCAAGCTCCGCTTCACCACCTATGAAAAGGCCCCAAAAGTTCTCTCCGCTACTACTAATAGACGAATCGCGCAAAAGTGACAGATTTTCCTTGCATTGTGGTAACGGCACAACACATCATCACGCCGAAGTTTGATGCGCGCAGCCCAGCGCCGAAACTACGGGTGCCCCGAACTCGCATAGGTTTCTCTAATCGCTTACGCGAAACACCGCGAAAGACAACTTGCAGAGATTTCCCGCACCGAAACCGCCGCTGCCCCAAAACCTGATTTCTTCCACGGCATTCTGATCCGCCAAGTGCATGTTCGCGGCCTGAGCGCGAAAGTCGGGGAGTACCTTGCCGAGGCCAGCCGCCGCGACAAAGAGCACGACAACTGGCCGTCAGTCATGCTTGCCGCTATAAGGCAGCAACCGCTCAATGCTTAGCGAAGTGTGGTGAAAACGCAACATGGACCCAGTTTCTAAGGCGCAGAATGAGGATTCCAACTCCCCTGCAAACAGGCGTCTTTCAGGACTCGCCAAAGGCATCAATACTCGTTTCAAGCCAGGCCAGAGCGGAAATCCTAGCGGTCGCCCGAAAAAGAAGCCGATTACTGAAATCTTCGAGGCCATTCTTGCCAAGGCCGCTAATCGAAAAGAGATTGCTGAGACGATTCTTTCCACTCTCACCAGCGGGCGCATGGCGGGAGTTCTCCTGTTACGAGAGATGGCTGAGAGAGTTGAGGGAAAGGTCACACAGCCTTTGGACGTAACGGGAAGCCTGACTGACAAGAGCGATGAGGAGTTGAAAGCATTAGTACAGGAACTACTCTCAAAGGTGTAGGGCGCGATCAACTACTTGAAGTAGCAGGAATCTTGCAAGAGTTGGAGCGCCGTAAGTCGCAGCGCAAACTTCTCAGCTATTTCCCAGAAACCGGACCTCTTCGCCGAGAGCTGTACCATAAACATCAAGAGTTCTTTGCCGCTGGCCCTGACTACCGCGAACGGTTGATGCTGGCAGCAAACCGCGTGGGTAAGACAGAGAGTGTGGGAGGGTACGAGCTTACCCTGCATCTGACTGGCTGGTACCCCGACTGGTGGATCGGCCGGCGCTTTGATGGGCCTGTGCGCTGCTGGGCTGCTGGCGACACTTCCAAGACCGTTCGCGAAATCCTCCAACAAAAACTGCTGGGGCCAATTGGAAGCTGGGGTACTGGACTCATCCCAGCCGAGACAATTGAGCGCGTAGTGCGTTCCACCGGTGTTGCCGACACGGTTGACACGGTTTTCCTCAAGCATAAGAGGGGCGGGTATAGCACGCTGGTATTCAAGAGCTACGACCAGCGCCGCGAAGCGTTCCAAGGCACAGAACAAGACGTGATCTGGCTCGATGAGGAGCCGCCGCTGGATGTGTACACGGAATGCCTGCTTCGGACCATGACCAACAAAGGCATGGTTATGCTGACGTTCACACCTTTGCTGGGCATGAGCGAAGTAGTGCTTCAATTCCTTCCTGACGGTCAACTCAAAGAACAAACCGAAGGCAGCAAGTTTGTGGTGATGGCGACATGGGATGATGCGCCGCACCTTGATGATGCGGTCAAGGCTGAATTACTGGCGTCCATCCCTCCCTTCCAGCGCGATGCGCGTTCCAAAGGTGTTCCCCAGCTTGGCGCGGGTGCCATTTATCCTGTGCCTGAGTCTGAACTGTTAGTGGATGCTTTCCCAATTCCTAAGCATTTCAAGCGCGGCTATGCGCTGGATGTGGGCTGGAAATGCACGGCAGCACTACATGGCGCGCTGAATCCAGAAACCGATGTTTTGTATCTCTACCATGCCTATAAGCGCGGCATGGGGGAGCCGGATGTCCACGCATCGGCCATCAAACAGATGGGAGTGTGGATTCCAGGCGTAATTGATCCCGCAGCGCGAGGCCGCAGCCAGAAAGACGGAACGCAACTCGTAGAACTTTACAAGGATTTGGGGCTGAAACTCGATTGCGCGATGAACGCAGTCGAAGCCGGTCTGCATGAGACTTGGGAACGCATGGTGACGGGAAAACTCAAGGTGTTTCGCAACCTGAGCGAGTGGCTATCTGAGTTTCGTTTGTATCGCCGCGACGATAAGGGCCGTGTGGTGAAGGAAAACGACCACTTGATGGACTGCATGCGATATCTGGTGATGAGCGGGGTTGAGCGAATGAAAGTTGAACCGCCACCGACCAGCACAACAGAAGGAATGGTCCGCGAACGGCAAGACGGACTCGATTGGATGGCCGCGTAAATGGCAGAAGACGCCAAAGCGAAGAACACCGTCATCGAGCAGGCCAAGGCTCGGCTGAAGAAGTGCCAGGAGGCCGAGCAGACAGGTCGCAACCTGTCGCGCGAGGACTTTCGCTTCTACAAGGGCGAACAGTGGCCGGAGGACATCAAGAGGCTGCGATCCCGACAGGGTGGGCTCGCGGTCTGCATGACGGTGAACCTGTGCAAGCCGGCGGTCAAACAGATCACCAATGACCAGCGGCAGAATCGCGGGGCCATCAAAGTCAGTCCAGTGGACTCAGGAGCCGACCCCGAAACCGCGCAAGTCCTTCAGGGCGTCATCCGGCACATCGAGTACGACTCCAACGCAGACATCGCCTATGACACCGCGAGCGACCACCAGGTTATCGGTGGCTTCGGCTGGATGCGCGTGCTGACAGAGTACGAAGACCCGCGCAGTTTCTACCAGTGCATCAAGATTACGCGGTTCCGCAATCCCTTCACCGTTTACCTGGACCCTTCCAGCACCGAGCCGGACGGCAGCGACGCGAAATTCGGGTTTGTCCTCTCGAAACTCTCGAAAAAGGAATATGAAGACGAGTACCCCGACAGCGAAATGGCGAGTTTGTGCGAGGCGGAAGACGCGAACCTACAATTTCCTGATTGGGTGGACGATGGCGGCGTGGTCGTTGCGGAGTACTACTACATCGAGGCGAAAAAGGACACCCTCTATCAGTTGAAAGATGGCAGCGTGAAATTGGGGAGTGAACTCGGCGGCGAGCCGGCGGAAGAGGAAATCTTTGACAAGCGCGAGGTGGAGATTGAGCGCGTGAAGTGGTGCAAGCTCAATGGCGCGGAGATCCTCGAAGAAACCGACTGGCCCGGCAAATACATTCCGCTGGTGAAAGTCATTGGCGACGAGCTGGAAGTGGACGGCGAGCTGGTGTTGGAAGGACTGATTCGCCAAGCGCAAGACCCACAGCGCATGGTGAATTACTGGGAGTCCAAGCAGACTGAGGCTATCGCGCTGGCCCCCAAAGCGCCTTACGTCGCCGCGGAGGGACAGATCGAGGGCCACGAGAAGGAATGGCAGCGCGCGAACATTGACAATGTTTCCGTGCTGACTTACAAGCCGGTGGATTTGAGCGGGCATCCGGTGCCGCCGCCGCAACGACAGGTTGCGGAGCCCGCTATCGCTGCCATTACCGTAGCCGGGCAGAGCGCACGAGAGAATTTCAAGTCCGTCACCCAGCTTTTCGAGGCGTCTTACGGCCAAAGGTCGAATGAAAAGAGTGGCCGGGCAATCCTAGCGCGCCAGCAGCAAGGCCAGACTGGAAACTTCCACTTCGTTGACAATCTGAGCCGTTCGCGGCGCCATCTGGGACGCATCCTGATTGACCTCATACCCAAGATTTACCGCGAGAAGGGCCGGATTCTTCGCATCATCGGGGAGGACGGCACGCAGAACAGCATCACCGTCGGGCAAAAGTCGAAATTCGGTGGCGTGGAACGCATCTTTGACCTTTCCACTGGCCGCTACGACGTGATTGTGGAAACGGGTCCGAGTTTCGCGACCAAACGGAGAGAAGCGGTCGAGTCCATGATGGAAGTCATCTCTGCGTTGCCAAACGTGTTCAGCATCATGGGCGACTTGCTCATCAAGAACATGGATTGGCCGGGCGCACAGGAAATGGCGGATCGAGCGAAGTTCCTGTTGCCGCCGGAGCTGCGCCAAGACGACAAACAGCAGCCGCTTCCACCCGCTGTGACTCAGAAAATGCAGCAATCCGCGCAGATGATTGACCTGCTGACAAAGGAACTGAACGCGAAGAACGACCTCATCGAAAACAAGCAGATGGAGCTGGACAGCAAGGAACGCATCGAAATGGCGAAGATTCAGGCACAGATGTTGGAAACGCAACTGAAACTGGATAGTCAGGAAGCTATCGCCGCGCTGAAGGCGGAAGTGGATTCCATCAAGGCGGGGATGCAGCTTGACGCGCAAGCCGCCGCACGCGCACAGCAGGCGTCGGAGACGATTGAATCCGCGCACGCCTGAGTAACACACGATTTTCGAGCAAGACAGGCCAGCTTTCGGGCTGGCCTTTTTGTTTGGACGCCCACCGAGCGGGCGTAAACGCCGGGATAAATCCTTCGGGGAGAAAAACCGATGAGCGAAGCAGCCAATGCAGTAGCAGTATCCGCCGAGTCCACCGACCAGGCCGCAGAAGAATTGCGTAAGGCCGGAAGTGACGGAAGCGCCGCAGCCTCGGCAGCCGCGGAAGAAGGCGAACGCGAACCAGCCAAACCTTCCGGAGAGGGTGAAGGAGCCGAGGAAGCCAAGAAGCCGCAAGGCAACTTGCAGCGGCGGATCAATGAACTTGTCCGCGAGGCGGCGGTAGCCAGAGCAAAAGCCGAGTACTTCGAGAAACTCGCGCTTGGAAAAGGCGACGGAAAGCCGCCCGCGGATTCTTCCGAGCAGCCCAAGGCCAAACCCAAACCGGAAGACTTTGAGACGACTGGCGAGTATCTCGACGCGCGCGATGCCTGGGTAATCGAAGAAGCCCAGCGTAAAGGGCGCGAAGAGATACAGAAAGCGCGTCAGGAGGACGAGCGGCAAGCGGAGCAGGAAGTCGCGGCGGAGGAATGGGAATCACGCGAAACCGCCGCACAAGAAAAGCCCGCTGACTTCTCTGGCGCGAGA
>SCLI03000021.1_pt1 | contig 16799 bp, 35 predicted proteins | sample 7268041 | NCBI WGS metagenome assembly SCLI03 (sample SAMN10721081, study PRJNA514188) | viral metagenome | isolation source: depth-stratified mine tailings core A | place: China: Fankou Pb/Zn Mine tailings | collected 2017-10 | reverse complement strand
ATCTCTGGTAGATTTACAGAATTTAGAGAATCACTAAAAGAATTTAATATAACCTTAAACACAATAAAATTATGCAGAATGAATTAAATCTTAGAATCGTTGGTAAAACAGTAATACTTACTGTTGGAAAAGAAGTACTTAAAGCAAATATGGAGAAAGAGCAAAAAGATATTCTTAGACAACATATTGAAAAGTATAATAAAAAACCTTCTGAATTTTGGATGAAGAAGATTACCAAAATGTTTGAAGCATCAAAGAAAGAACTAGATGTAAAATCAAAAGCTTCTAAAAAACTTGAAAAGAAAGAAGTAAAAACTAATAAAAAAGTAGTAAAGAAAGCAGTTAAAGAAGGAAAAATAGCAAAGAAAGTTTCTGAGACAGTAGGAAGTATTGTAGAAGGAGTACGTTCTAATAAAGAGCTTGAAGAAGAGAATGCTAGACTTAAACAACAGTTAAGTGTTAAAGAAACTGTACAAAGTGCTCCTTCTCAAGGTTATGCACGTAAAGGTGAATATTAATATTTATGGACTTTGATAAAATAGAGTTAAGGGATTATTTATTTAATCCTTTAACTATTTTAACTGTTAGAGATAAAGATAAATTAGAAAAAATAGATAAATTACTTCCTTATTCTACTGGTTTTGAAATCGAATGTTCTATTAAAAAGAGTTATAAAGATGCTAATTTTGAAAAAATTCCATTTATAATGGATGTTGGTGGGGGAGAGGGAGAAATTAGATATAGGATTCCTAATGGAATAAAAGGATTAATATGCCTCTATTTTATTTCTGAACAGTTAAAATTAGATGCAATTTTAAACCCAGGTAGTGGTATTCATTATCATATAGACTGTGGTGGAGCTGGAGTTTTATATGAATCTCTTAAAGATTTACTATATCGCTCAATACATAGTAGTGTTATATTAAGAGATTCTATTCTTACAGAACTAGATACTTGGAACTATAAAGGAACGTTTAACACTAGAAATATTGGAGAAGGATATCATTATATTAGATTTAATTCAGATTTTCATACTATGGAATTTAGAATTGGTGAAATGACTTTTGATTATAATATTTTAATTAAAAGAATATACCATGCTAATAATATTGTATTGAATGTTAAAAAGGTAATTCTTATTAATCCTTATAATAGTTATATTCCTTTAACAATAGATGATTTTAATAAAATAAAATTATTTATAGAATGGCAAACAAATTATCAAGTAAATTCAATTAATGTTTCTAAAATTATATCACAGCCTAAAGTAAATATTAATAATGTTATACAATCAAGAGTAAAACGGATATGAGTGTAACTAATGCAGAGCAAAAGTTTGATATATTAAAAAACTGGTTACTTCAATCTGGTGTAGAAACTATTGATGAACAGAAGCTTAAAAGACAAATAGTAGGTATTTCTAAGTGGCAAGAAAATCATTGTAATGGTGCTATTGAAGCTGTAACAGGTTTTGGTAAAACATATAGTGGTCTTTTTGCTGCTTATTTAATAACAAGAGCTAATCCTAATGCTATTGGTAAAGTAATTGTACCTTCTAGGAAATTATATAGAGACTGGACAGCCCATGCTATTAAATTTAATCTACCTAATCTTAAAGCTCATATTGTTAATTCTTATACTAAAGAAGAATTTTGGAGTAATCATTGGGATTGTGATTATTTAATTTGTGATGAAGGTCATAGATATTTAGGTAAAGAGAGTAAATATTTTTCTAAAGTATTAGAAATTACTAAAAGAAAAGCTACTCTATTACTTAGTGCTACACTTGATAAAGAAGAGAAACAAAGATTAAATGAACTTGGTATTAAAGTAGTAGATGTAGTTACTATGTTAGAAGCCAAGAGAATGGGATATGTAAGTAATTATGTAGTCTATAATTTTGGAGTTACTCTATCTGAACAAGAACAAGAAGCTTATGATAAGCTAGATAAACTTCATAACAATATGTATGGTAAGTTTGCTTTTTATCCTTACAGAGATATGAATTGGGCTTTAGCTAAAGCCTGTGGTATAGGTAAAGATAAAAAAGCGAAAGTAGGTGAAACCTGGAGAACTGGGGATGGTTGGAGAAATTGGTATGCCACAGAAATGGGGTGGGATGGCACTAAAGAACACCCGTGGAGTCCTACTAATATAGGAAAATATTCTGCGCAATGGAATTATAGTATGACACAACGTAAAAGTATGTTATATAAAAGTCAAAAGATAATAGATGTTGCGGCTGAAATAATAAAAAAATTTCAAATACCTACTATAACTTTTAGTGAAATAGTTTCTACTACAGAAGAATTGCATACAAAATTAGGAGATATATCAAGAGTATATCATTCTAGTATGAAAGGTGATTTTACTAAAATAGATGAAACTAAGTATTTCTCTACACCTAAACCTGCTGATACATTTGCTAAAAATAATAATGGTAAAGCATCTTATAATGAAGATTTAGGTAAATATGAAGTTAATTATGAAAAATTAATTAAGATTGGTAGTGATAAAATCAAAGTTAAAACACTTGATGATTTTGAAGAAAATAAGTTTTTAGCTCTACTTACTGCAAAAGCATTAGATGAAGGTTTTAATGTTGAAGGCATAAGAATGGCACTGGTTTTATCGGGAACCTCTAAAGAACGACAGCGTATTCAACGTACTGGAAGAGCAATTAGATTTGTTTTTGGTAAAACTGCTATTATTATTTATATGTATATTAAAAATACTAAAAGTCAAACATGGTTAGAAACTAGTCAAAAGACTGAAACTAATATTAAATGGATTGATAGTATAGATCAAATAGATATGTCATTAATCAACTAATATGGGTAGTTATACAAGATTTCAATTTAAGGCTAAATTATTACCTTCTACTCCATTAATAATTGATGAAGTTATAAATAGGTTTGACAGAATAGCTGATTTTTTAGAATATGAAGTTATAATGTCTCAAAATAATAAAGCAAATTTAGTTAGTAAAACTAATACTCATCCTTTTTGGAATACTTCCAGATGGGATATGTTATTTCATTCTTCTAATTGGGATTCTAGTATTAAGCCAAGTACATTCAATGTTAAAGATCGTATATTATTTATAGATTCTGAATTTAAAGATTATGATAATGAAATAGAGAAATTTATTGATTATATTACTCCTTATATTCAAAAAAGAAGAAATAAATTATATGTTGGTTATTACAAAGTTGAAGATTATCATAGAATTAATTTATATGTAAATACTAATTATGGAAGCCAAAGAAAAGTTAAAACTAAAATTATCAGTAATAATGGTTAAATATGGTTTAACCTTTATACATTTAGTATCTGATTTTCAAAGTAAGTTATTAATTCATTTTAAAGAACATTATACTGATTTTGAAATAGGTAATGCTTTAAGAGAATTAGAAGAACAGTTTTTAGATGCTCCAGAAACAATCATGGAAATACCAGAAGATTTTGAACTAAACGAAGTAACAAGATGAATGAATATGAAAAATTAATTGATAAAATTAATGTAGTTAGTAGTATTTTAGATTATTCAATACAATCTTTAGATATTGCTAATAAAATCTTGAAATTAGAATTTAATATTAAATGATTGACAATATAGATAAATATGTTGAATTGTTATGTGATTTAGAAATTAGTGAGCATCAATTTTTAATTCTATTTTTAATTAGTAATAAAGATGAAAAGAATATTATTAGATATAAAAATACGTTTAAATCTTTTAAAATAGATGAACTTCTTGATTTAATTGATAGAGGATACATTGAAGATTTTGGTATTGTTAGAGATAATAAACAGTCTTTTAATATTTATGATTTTTTAGTAACTGATAAATTTAAAGAAGTAGTAACTATTGATAAAGATGATGCTATTGAAGAACTATTAAGTGTATATCCTAAATGGTTTGAAATTAAAGGAATTAAAGTTCCTGCTATTAATTATGGTGACAATGTTACAAAAATGTATCATGATGTTATTAAAAATAATAGAATAAAGCATCAAAAAATAGTTTCTATTACTAAAGAATATCACGAAAAATTTACTAAAGGACTTGCACAAAAGAAAATAGAAGATTATATTAGTGGTAGAATGTGGATTTTATATGAAGAAGCATTAAGTGGTTCTGGAAATAATGATTTAGGAACAGTAATATGATATTTCAAAACTTTTTAGATCAAGTTCAAGACGGTAAAGAAGGTAAGAATAGAGGATTAATGACTTCTCTTTCTGCTATTAATAAAATATTATATGGTGTTCAAAAAGGAACTTATTATCTAATTGGTGGCGAAACTGGTACTGGTAAAACAGCATTAGTAGATGAGTTATTTGTACTAGATACTTTTGATTATGCTAAAAAACATGGTAAAAAAATAAAGATATTTTACTATAGTTTAGAGATTTCTAAAATTCGTAAAATAGCTAAATGGACAGCTTTAAAAATATTTAGAGATCATGGTATAATTACTAGTATGACAGAAATACTAGGACTTGAAGAAACTCCTATTAGGCCAGAAGTAGAAAGACTTGTTAAAACTTATGAAAGTTATTTTGAAGAACTTTTAGAATCTGTTATTCTTATAGACGAAGGTACTAATCCTACTGGAGTTTATGTTATGTTAGATAATTACTGTAGAAATGCAGGAACATTTAAAGATAAAATAAGAATAATAAAAGGAAAAGAAGTTAAACAAAAAATTTATATTCCTACAGATAGTACAGAAACAGTAATGTTTATTGTAGATCATATAGGTCTTATGAAAAGAGAACATGAAAAAGATAGTAAAGTTCTTTTAAACAAGAAACAAAATATAGATAAACTTTCAGAGTATAGTATTATTCTTCGTAATACTTATGGAGTTGCTCCAGTTTTAATAAGTCAATTAAATAGGGATTTATCTGATATAGATCGTCAAAGATTTAAAGAATTAAAGCCACAATTAAGTGATTTAAAAGATACTGGAAATCCATCAGAAGATTGTAATGTAGCTATATTATTATTTAATCCAGAGAGATATAATATGCAAAAATATGGAAATAATAGATATGACATTACAAAATGTGGTGGTAGGTTTAGATCAGTACATATTGTAAAGAATCGAGAAGGTAATGATAGTATTTTAATAGGACTTAATTTCTTAGGTGAATCAGGATTATTTAGACAATTTCCTATACAATTAGACCATAATAATAATGTTTTACCATTAACAGATCAGATTTATGAACAAGCTAGATTATTTAAAGAATGGAAGGTATAAAAGTAAAATTAACAAAATTAAAAGAAGCTGATAATCCTCTACACCCTAATGATATAGAAGTAGGTTATGAGAAACATGGAATAATGTATGAAGAGCCAGTAGTGGGACAACATTTTAATTTATTTCCTAATTGGAGAACAAGTAGAGTTCAAGAGATTATTGATGAAAACACATTTAGAACGTTCAATAGTATTTATAAAATAGAAAAAATAGAATGAGTTATACAAGTGAATTAATTGCTATTGTAGGAGAATCTGGTACTGGTAAAACTAGATCAATAATGGGTTTACCACCACAAGAAACTTTTATGATAACTATGTCAGGTAAAAAACCTAGTTGGATGGGGTGGAAATCAAGTTATAATGCTTTTGATGCTACTACTAAAAAAGGTAATTTCTTTTATGCAGATAGTTATTCTTTATTATTACCTAATACTCAAACAAAGAGCAGAGGTTTATTAAAGATGGTTTCAGAAGATATGAAGCATATCAAAAATTTAATAATTGATGATTATCAATATTTAATGGCTGATGAATTTATGCAACGTGCTTATGAAAAAGGTTGGGATAAATTTACAGAAATAGCTCGTCATGCCTATGATGTGTTAGATATTTCTCGTAGATTAAGACCTGATCTTAAAATCTTTGTATTATCACATGAAGAAACTTTAAAATCTGGTAAGAGAAAAATGAAGACTATTGGTAATCTTTTAGATGATAAAATAACATTAGAAGGATTATTTACTATAGTTTTATTTACTCATGTTTTAAAAGACCCATCAAAAGAAAGACCTGATTTTTATTTTCAAACACAAACTGATGGACTTACTACTGCTAAATCACCAGAAGGTATGTTTGATAAATTTCTTATTGATAACGACTTATTGACCGTTTCAAAAGCCATAGACAAGTATAATAGTTAAAAATATTTCAATTTTTACTTGACAAAGGCATAGTGAATATGCTATCTTGCAGAGCATTTCAGTTAGATAGTTTATGAGTTTACACTTTCTCTATTAAAAAGTGGATTTTTATTTATTATAGTTTAATTATTAATCAAAAGTAAAATGTTACAATTCGGTAAATTGAACCAAGTTAAAACGATGTACAGCCGTGAAGGTGGTGCGACAAGAGAACAATCTTATAATGGAATTAAATTCCGTAAAGCTCTTTCTAGTAAAGGAAAGAAAAAAGCAGAACAAGAAGGTAAAGAATTTACTCCATTTGTGGAGACTACATTCTATGTTAGTAACGCATTATTCAATAAATTGAATCTTGCTGAAAATGGTTTTGCTGTTTATGATGATGAAAAAGGTGTATATCTTGCACTTGTTTCTGATACAGATGAAGATTGCAAAATCTTCCGTAAAGCCCGTGGTGATAAGAAAACCCCTTTGTTCTCTGCTCCTAATGTAGAAGAACTATTGACAAAACTTGGTGTTTTAAGTACAGCAGAAGGAAATCAATTCTTGACTTTGACAGAAGTTCAAGTTGAAGAACTACCTGCTAATGTTAAAGCAGTGTATCAAGTAGTTATTGATACAACTGTTACAGAAGAAGATAAAGCTGCTGAAGCTGGTGTTTCTTCTGAAACTGAAGATGAATTTGGAGGTTAATCTTTCAAATTAATTAAATAAGAGGGAGATAGATTAAGTTCTATTCTCCCTTTTTCTATTTAAACTATTTTAAACAAAATCGTAAAAACAATGGATATTCAAGTAAATAATGCTAATAAAGAAGTAGTTAAAGGTATTCAGTTGTATACTGGTGTACATACATTTAATGTTGTAGCTGTTAATCCAGATATGGCTGCGTTAAAAGCACTAGGTTATCAACCACAACAAGAACCAGCTTATATTAAGGAAGGTGAAGAAGGACAAAAAATCAGAATTGATTTTTATCTAAAAGCTGTTAATCCTGATATAAGAACAAAAGCTTCTTATTGGCTAGAAAATAAACCAAGAACTAATCAAGCTGGTGATAAAACACAGTTTATTAATAAATATGGACTTACCACATGGGTAAAAAATAAAGAAGATGGTAGTTTTGGTGAACCAGTAGCTACTGATCGTTTTTCATTAGAAGGAGTTCGTCCTGCACTAATAGGTGAAGAAGATTTGCATAAATTTATTCATGGTATTGCTAATATTGAGTTAGGAGTTAACAAATGTCAACTTTCTAATCCAGAAACTATTGTTGCTGGAGATATTAAGCAATTAATTGATGTTGCAAATATGTGTAAAAATAATCCAGTTAGATTGTTAGTTGGAGTAAATGATGGTAAATATCAAGTAGTATATACTAAATATATTGGCCGTGTTTATGAGAAGAATAACATGAAATTCAAAAATAGTCTTGAAGGAGATTATGGTGCATTTAAAAATGCAGATTATCAAAATGATTTAAATCTTCGTGTGTATGAAGCTAAATTAGCTTCTCCTGATACACAAGACGGGGGTTCATCTTCTGCACCAAATGGTGGTCAAGCGTTAGTATTTTAATAAAGAGGGAGCTTCGGCTCCCTTTTTTAATATATTTATATGAGCAAAAGATCGAAAATATACAAGAATGTAGTAATAAGACAAATTAGTAGTTCTGCTAAGGAATTAGGTTATTGTAAAACAAATGTAACTAAATTTCAAGGAGTTAAGACTATTAATTATAATAATTGGTTTGGTCCTCTAAGAGATACTGAAAGAGAAGCAGCCATAGATGTAGATAAACATTTAATAATATTAGGTTTAGAACCTGTAAATATATTAAAAAGAAAATGATAGAAGTTAGAAGCAATATTACTAAAGAATTTATATTTGAGAGAGTTTCTCAAGAAGAAATATTTGAAAGATATATGGGTATTAGACCCGATCTTACTATAACCTATGTAAATCCATTAAGGTCTGACCCAAGTCCAGGATGTAGATTTTATTATAATGATAAAGGTGTACTAAGATTTAATGATTTTAGTCAAAAATGGAATATAGATTGTTTTGCATTAGTTATGCACATAGAATCTTGTTCTTTTGGGCAAGCACTAAAAAAGATAGCGGAAGATTTTACAATTGATAAAAAAGAAGTTAGGTATGATTTACCTACTCCTAATAACTCTGCTGCAACTATTGAATATTCTTCTGATATATGGAAGAAGAAACACATTGATTTTTGGAAACCCATTCTTCTTTATGGGGATTCTAATAATGATGTTATAAGAGTTTTGGAACATTTTAAAGTTAAACCTATAAAAGCATTTTGGATTAATAATATTAGATATAATATTAGTAATAGAGAAAATGCTTTTGTATATTTAATAGGAAATAAATTAAAGATTTATTTACCTAATAGAAGTTATAATAGATTTTATCAAAATGGTGGTACTCTTACTCAAGGATGGGAACAATTACCTGAATCAGGCTTATTTGCTCTTATTACTAAAAGTTATAAAGATGTAATATCATTATATACATTTGATGTTCCTTGTATTGCTCCTGCATCTGAAAATACATTTATATCTAATGAACAATGGGATTCTTTTGATAGTAGATTTACTAATAAATTTTTATTATATGATAATGACTATCCAGGAAAGAAAAACATGGTAAGAAGATTAAAAGAACATAATAGTTTAATACCATTATTATTTTCAAAAGATTATGAAAAAGACTGGACAGATAATCTTATAAAATATGGCCCACAAGAAATGTTAGATATATTAGAGACTATAAAGGCAGAAATGTTATGAATATAATACCAATAAATTTTTCTAATTTTAATCTTGTAGAAATAAAAACAGATAATAATTGTAAGCCAACTCCTCATTGTAAAAAACACGGAGCTATGAATAAAATAAACTTACTTGAAGATGGTGGAGGATACTGGAGGTGTATAACTTATATAACAAAAATTGATGATACTCCTTGTAGAGCAGGTTGTTGTGAAATACGAAAATAAATAATATTTATATGATAAAATGGTTGTTAAAATATTTATTTGGAATATATAAAGATACAATAAATGAATATTATGCTGGTAATGACCCATATATAGAAAATGATAAATTTGTTTATACAGTAACATTTATAAGAAGTGTAACGAAATATTATTGTTTTTGGATACATTATGATACTGTTTGGTCACCAATAAGATATATAAATAAATGATAGAATTACAAAAAATAGATTGCAATTGTAATGATTGTATATTTATGATAAGAGATATTGAAAAAAAGAAATCTTTTGATTATTTACATAAAGGGCAAGAAAAAGCTAGTCATAGATTAAGTTACGGATATTGTGTAGAATTTGCTAAAAATATTTCTTTTATTCCTAATATTTGTCAACCACAAACACAATATTGTTTTCAACATAGAAAAGGATAAATATGAATTTACAAAAAGCATTAGAAAACAGTTTTTGGAAAAATCATAAAATAGGTGATATTTATTTAATGAAAAATAGAGATAAAACTGTTGAAGAAGTTAAAATTGTTTATTATCCCTTAGAAAACTATAATGATTTTACAGCATTGGTTGAAATTGATAAAGGAAAGTATATAGATTTTAGAGAAGTCCCAATTAGATTTTTAAATAAAGTTTTATGAAAGATGATGAAATAGTAGTAGCTCAATATTTTGGAGATAAAGGACTACTTATAAGTTTTAAGAGTATAGAAGAGATAACTGGAGAAAGTGGAGAAAGATATTTTAAAAGAAGAGGTAAAAACACAGTAATAAAAGATGAAATATATTCTGTGTATGTAAAAACTATTGAAGATTTAACTACAGAAGAATTACAACTTATATTATGGAACTTATGGAAATTATCTAATGGTATAAAATTTCCACTTCCTGAAATTGAACTTAATAAAATTGAAAAACCTGATATAAAAGCAATTTTTGCGTTTTTAAAACCAGATTAAATGGAAAGAGGAAGTATTATAGATGCACAAATAGAATTTGAAAACTGGCAGAGAATCTTTCATGTTATGATATTATTAACTCCTTATAAGGAAGAAATTATAACTAATGATAGATATAAACTAGCTAAAGAATTTATTGACATTAGAAATGTGCAACCAAAATTAGATAAACATTTTATTAAATGAATAGTATAATAGAAGCACAAATAGAGTTGAATAATCAAATATTTCTTGAAATTGAAAGATGTAAAGACCCTATATATTATTTTGAGAATTATTTTACTTGGAAAGATGAAAAAGGTAATATAAGAAAACCTACTAAATCTATGATTGAAAATGCTAAGTATTTTTGGAGTAAAAGATCAAGTCGAATTAAATTAAGAAGAAATTAATGAATTTATTATATACAATAGAAATACCTAATTATATAAGAAAATATTTAGCAGCTAAATCAATTAGACCTAAATATTATGTAAAGGGTAAAAATGAACCTAAAGCAAAAAAATATTTATCAGCAAGATATAAATATGTAATAAATTCATCTGATAAATATAAAAGAGAAATGTTATATGATACTGCTTTAAATGAATTTGTATTAGCAAATCCTACTAAAGCTGGTAATGAAAGATGGAAAATAATTAATGGTGGCAATGCACAAGATTATGATAGAGGAAAATCTATGGAAGCTATTAAATCATTTTTTACACCATTTGTACAAGCTATTATAAAAGAACCAATTACTCAATTTCCTTTATTAATTGAAGTAGATCTATATGATTATGTTAAAGATGATATATCTAAAGGACAAGATTGGGATATAGGAAATAGATTATATATTCATAACAAAGCATTTATGGATTTATTAATTCCTAAAAGAACTTCAAAAGAATTAGGTCTAGGATTAATACCTGATGATAATATTAAATATGTTATAAGTGACCCTAGAAATAGATTTATACCTATTGAAACTGGTATACCTAAATTAGTGTATAGAATATATCAAGATATAAGTGAAGAAGTGAAAATCTTAGAAAAATATAGGAAAAATGTATAGCTTTTTCACTTTTTCTATTAAATTTGTTAAATTTTAAAAAAATGTTACATGGAAGAAATTTTAGATTATTACAAAGTTGGTAATATTAATGATATAGTTATATCAAATTCTGCTTTAAATACTATTGACCCTGAAATTGGTGGCTCACCACAAAAGTTCTTAGAATTTTTTAATTCTGATATAGAGAAGAAAAATTCACATTCTATGAAAACTGGTAGTATTGTACATGAATATATTGAAAAGCCATCTGAATTTGCTGTTGCAGAAATAGATAAACCAGAAGGTAAAATTGGCGATATTTGTGATTGGATACTTGCTAGACCTGAAATACAAAATATTGAAGCAATTACAGTATTAAATGAAGAAGAAATATTTTATTTATTTGGTGGTGCTAGACAAGTTATTGATTATTATGCTAATCGTACTAATGAATCTACATGGAAAACCTTTAAAGAAGGACGTGGTTTAGATTATCTTGATTTTGTAATTAGTAACAAAGATAAAACTATTCTTACCAAAAATGATAAAATAGTTTTAGAAAATGCTATTTCTAATCTTCGTAAAAATACATTTACTAGAGGTTTATTTTTTGAATCTAATTTAGATGTAGTAGTTAAAAAAGAATTAGAACTTTATGTAACTATTGACGGAATTAAATATAAGATCAAAATAGATAACCTTAGAATTGACCATCTTAATAGAACAATTTCTATTATAGATGCTAAGACTACTTCTGGAAATGCTTATAATTATGTTAAACTTCCACAAGATATAGATGTTGTAAATACGTCTTTTAATAAATGGAAAGTTTTTAGACAGTTGTCTTTATATACTAAAGTTATAGAACATTCAGATCATCCTATATTTGAAAATACAGAAAACTATGCTATAGAATGGGTAATTGTTGCTATAGAGACTAAAGATCAATTTAATATGGTTCCTTTTGTTATAAAAGGAGGTGCATTTGAAGCTTATTATATTGAAGGTATTACACAAATAGGTAACTTAGTTAGAAGAGTAGAAAAGCATAAAGCTTTAAATAATTGGACAGATCATTTAGAAGTTATTGAAAATGGGTTTATAGAAATATGTTAATCACTATAACAAAGGTATATTTAACTGTAGAAGAATTAAAAGACCATCTAAATAAAAAATTAAATCTTAAAGGTAAAGATAGTATATCTACTTTTACTATATCTCATTGGTTAAAAGATATAGAATTACTTAAATTATATTATATTAATATTAAAAATAAAAATGGAAAAGCCCATAAATTTAATTTAGAAGTAGTTAAAATATTTGAAAAAGTAGCTTATTTATCTAAAATAAAAAAATGTAATAAAAATAGTATTAATTTTATTTTTCAATTAGATAAAAAACATGATTTTCAAATAAATACATTAGTAAATATGTTAAGAAAAGATAATAAAACTTGGAAATTTGGTAATTTTAAATTAATAGAATATGTTGATTGATGTATTAGCAAAAAGATTATTTGGAGTTGATGCTTTTATTAAAGAAGCGGGAGACAATAAAATTGAGATTATTAAAAAAGATATTACAGGTCAATATAATTTTAAAATTACTTTAGATTATAAAGGTAATATTTATGATATTGAAAAAAGACATATAGCAGGAACTATAGCTAAATCTAAAGATGATAATCCAAATGGTGATCTTATATGAGTGCCTTTGAAGAGAAGTTAAAAGAATTATTAGGTGATGAATGGTTTCAAGTTTTAAGAGAAGAAGTTAATAAAGAATATTTTATTAAATTAGCTAAATGGATAGCGTATGAGAGACAGTCTCATACGATCTATCCAGATAGTAATGATCTTTTTAAAGCTTTTAAACTTACTCCCCCTACAACAATAAAATGTGTTATTGTTGGACAAGACCCTTATTATGATGGAACTGCTAATGGTTTAGCTTTTGGGTATAAAGATAGTATTAAACCTCAAGGAAAAGATAAATCTCTTGATATTATATTTAAAGAAATGGAAAGAGATATTAAGTTTGGATTATATTTAGATCAAGATTATAGTCTTGAGTATTTAGCTAAACAAGGAGTCTTTCTTTTAAATACTGTTTTAACTGTACAGAGAAATAAACCTGCTAGTCATAGTGATAAAGGAATTGGATGGCAAAAATTTACAACGGAAATATTAGAAATATTATTAGGTAGTAGAAATCCTAAAGTATTTATGCTTTGGGGGAATCATGCTCAAGAATTATTTAATGGACTTTTAGGATTTAAACAATATAAAGATGGAGAACATTATTATAATTTTAATACTGGTCTTAATAAGCATTTTATATTAAAAGCTAAACATCCTGCTGCTGATATTCATCAAAAAGAAGGATTAGAATATAAAGTAGATTATCCTAATACATTCCTTGGTTGTAATCATTTTAGTCAAGCTAATGACTTTTTAAAGAAAAATGGAATAAAGGAAATTATATGGTAATAATAAAAGTATTCTTGTTCATATATTTTCTATCTATTATATATCTTTTAATAAGAGAAGAAGTAATTATAAAACATTTTAAACAAAATGAGAATATAGTTATTTTTCAAATACTTATTATTATTCCTATTTTTAATACTGTTTTTGTTATTCTTGATATTCATAATATTATTACAACAAAATATTATGTATGGAAAATTAAAAGATTATTAAAAAAGGTATCTAATAAGATAGAAGATAAAGATGTTAAACAACAAATTAAAGATTTAATAAATTAAATATATGGTAGAAAAATTTGTAATTAAGTCACTTAATCTTGAAAAGATAGGTTATTATGATAGTGTTAATAAAAGTTTTGAAGCTTTAAAACAAGCTACAAGATATGACACTTATGATGATGCTAAAACTCGTATTGAAAAATTAGATAAAGGTGTTTATCAAATAGATAAAGTATTTATAGTATGAAAACAAATGCAGACTTTCACGAAGAAGATAAATTAGCTTCTAAACAAATAATGGGAAACGATCCTGGAGATGAAATGAGTGAAGAAGAAGCTAATGAAATTTTAGAATTTGAAGATTCAGAAGATGATTATGATGATGAGCCAGATCAACCATGAGTAATAAAAGAAAATTAGCTCAAGATAGAAATTGGAGCAAAAGAAGAATAATGGGTATTCTTATAAATATCAATCAACTTACTTTAACTGATAAAGAGAAAATTGAATTTCATAAGATAAATAATCTGTGTTCTAAAATTCTAGAAAATTGGGATAGTAATTCTAAGATATTAGGACTAACTCCTAATCCTGTATATAAAATACAATGTCTTGGTATTCCTGATCTTATTACTAAGAATAAAAAAGAAGCAGATCTATATAAAGGAGATCCACAATATTTAGTAACTAAAATTTATATTTAATATGGAACAAATTAGAGAAGAACTTGCAAACAATATTAAAGTAACAAATATTAATACTGGTAAACAATATTTTATTACTAAATGGGAACTAGAAAATAGAATGCTTCCTAAATTATTTAGAACAGTTGAAAATATTTTTGATGAAATTCAAAAAGTAGGTAGTTTTAAAATATTAGAACAACCTGGAGTTCAATTAGCTCAAAATGATGGTACTAAAGGAGAATATTATGCTTCTCAAAACACTAAATTTAGATTTGAAATGGTATTAATATGAAAAAAAATAAAATAGAAGAAGTAGTAACTACTTTCGTTATTATATTACTTACTTACTTATTTTTAAGTTTATGTAATTGGAGTTTTAGTCCAGTAGAATGGAACGGAATAAGTAGATTTTTCTTAGGATTAGTAGGAGTTATAGGTATTTTAAATTTAAGTTAATATGATTATAGGTATTTCAGGTAAAATTGGCAGTGGTAAAGATACTGTAGCTAAAATTATACAATGGCTAACTGCTAAAGATCATGAGAAATGGCCACAAGAATTACAAGGTAGTTTTAATACACTTTCTTTTTATGAAACAGATTGGAAAATAAAAAAATTTGCAGGAAAGTTAAAGCAAATAATATCTTTATTAACAGGAATATCTTTAGCTGATTTAGAAAGAGAAGAAGTTAAAAATAGTTTATTACCAGATAGTTGGCAAATATGGAGAATATTTAACTGGGGTAGAGAAGGTATTATATTTTATACAGAAAAACAAGCTATAGATTTTTGTAATACAAATTCAACTAGTCAAACTAATTTTACTTATAAGAAATCTGCAAGAACTTATAGATGGTTATTACAACATGTAGGTACTGAATTATTTAGAGATATGTTACATGAAAATGTACATATTAATGCTTTGTTTGCTGATTATAAGAAATATCATGATGGATATAATATTCCAGAAAATAAAGAGAAGTTTGGGGAATATCCAAAATGGTTAATTACTGATCTTAGATTTCCTAATGAATTAGATGCTGTTGAAGAAAGAGATGGTATAACTATCAGAGTTAATAGATTAAAATATAAATATATTGATGGTATCTGTGTTCCAATCCAAAAAGTTCCAATGGAAGAAAGAGATAAATATTTAGCAGGTGTAAGTAATTCAAATGAGCATCCTTCTGAAACAGGTTTAGATAATGCTAAATTTAAATATACTATTGAAAATAATGGTACTATTGAAGATTTAATAGAAAAAGTAAGAGAAATATTAATATTAGAGAAAATATTATGACAAGAGAAATAATTGATAAATTTGATTTAGAGAGAGGTTTTGAAGTTCAAAGAGAGCAATTAAGTCGTTATGAAAAAGTTTTAAAACCGGAGATATTTCTTAGATTAAAACAATTCTGTGATAAGAAAAACGATGAATTAAAAGAAAGTTATAATCCTAGTCATACAGGAAATGGTTATCTTGTATTTAGAGGTTCAGATATAGATATGTTTGTTCAAAATAATCTTATGTTAAACAACAGACATTTTAAAGAAGACTAGTATGGAACATTTACAAGAACTAATAAATAAAAGAGCTGAAAAAATAGTAGATGCGCAATTAGATAGAATTGTAAAGTTTCTACACGCTGAAGCTAAAGATATGTTTGAATTAGGTGGTAAAGTATGTGTAGTTTATAATACAACTAATGGAGAAATTAAAGAAGATTTGAGACATTCTATATGGAGTGAACATTCAATTATCTTTAAAGAAATGAAAGAACGTATGCTCCCTGTTGAAATAGAAAAACAGTCAAAATATTTTTTAAATAAAGTAGAAGAACTTTCCAGAGAAGTAGAAGATTTAAAATCAATGAACTATGATTAATATAGATAATAAATCTTTTAAATATGATAAAAAATGAAATACATTTAAATAGTATATATCAACATTATAAAGGTGAATATGTTAAAGTTTTAGAAGTTGCCTATCATTATCAAGGTGGTATATTACATTTAGATGATAGAATAGTAATATATCAAAAATGTGATGAAAATGGTATTTATAAATCTATAAGAGATGAAAATAATGAAGTTATGCAGCCTCAACCATCTTATAGATTTTTAAATGAATTTTTAGCAACAATAGTAGATATAACAGGAAGTAAATCATACCCAAGATTTAAATTTATAA
>SCLI03000020.1_pt1 | contig 16805 bp, 25 predicted proteins | sample 7268041 | NCBI WGS metagenome assembly SCLI03 (sample SAMN10721081, study PRJNA514188) | viral metagenome | isolation source: depth-stratified mine tailings core A | place: China: Fankou Pb/Zn Mine tailings | collected 2017-10 | reverse complement strand
ATGGAAAACTTCACAATGATTGATAAAGAAGGTAACGAATATATTCCTTCTTTAAATGAAAAGCCTTCGGCATAATTACATAATGTATACTTATGTTGAGTCTATTAAGACTCACAAAGATTTGTCCATTCACGCGTCCCTGGGCTAAGTAAGATCTAAGGTTTGGTTAGCTCATACGCACCAACCCATGAAGCACTTACACGCCCCTCCGCCTGACCAGGCGATTGTTGACGATTACTTCCAACTACTCCATAAGAAGTCTTTTGGACAAGCTGCCTGGCTTTATGGTATGCTTGCAACTTATGGTGTACATCCAAAAGAATTAAAAGGTTTTACCTGGAACGCAGACAATACAATTAGTATTCACTCAAAGAAAAAGAAGATTTATCCCATGCATCCTCAATGGGTTATTCTTTTTCAATTAAAAGAAAAGCAGCCCTCAAAACTTGAGAACTGCTTTAAGAGTATTCAAGAGAAACTTGAAACTAGTATCAAGAATAAAGTAATTACCTTAAACTTGACAGACTTGATTCTTTCTTACCGAATCAGGAAGGACTTTTATCAGATGAAGAAAGTGGATCAGCAAATGCAATCCCCTGCTTACGCAGTGCTTTCCGTACGCTAGTCACATTCCAACGGTAAGAGTCCCTCGAAAAGGTATCCTTAAAAGCTGCGAAGTGAGGACCCAATTTCAGGGTGCCGTCATCTCGCATCTTGAACAGTTGTTTTTTGTCGAGTCCAAGAAGCTCGCACGCTTTATTGGCTGTGACCCAGCCGGTAGAAGCCGTCATAAAGAACAAGAAGTGTTCAGATATACACTACCGACAAACCTCTACGCGTCAAGGATTTTTAGCAAATCTTAAACTTTGGAGCTTGGTTTAGCAATCTTAAAATAAGGTAACGGCAACTTAAGAGTATGTTCAGTGACGAGAACGCACCACTCGCCCTACTGATCGAAGTAACTCCAAGGTTAGCAAAAAAACGGTTTAGAGATGATATTTATAAATCCTGGGATTACAAATGTGGCTATTGTGAAGATGTGGCTACAAGTCTTGATCATATTGTCCCAAGGTTTAAATCTGGTTCTAGCAATAGAAACAATCTGATTCCAGCTTGTCGTCGTTGTAACAGCAACAAGGGAAGTACAGAAGTAGAGACCTGGTACAAACAGCAAGATTTCTTTACTCAAGCTAGGATGGAAAGAATTAAATCTTGGATGTCGCAAGAAGTTATCGACATCTTTTCTTGTCAATTAGAAACTTTGCAGGTGGCTGTTTGAGATGGGACTTTCATATGATCCAGGGGCACGCAAGTGGAATTTAGTATATGAAAAAACGGATTACAAAACTGATAATCCAACGAATCTTCCTGAAACTAAGTTAGTTCAAAAAACTTTTGCAGATGTTCTTTCAGATCCCGACATTCATGTTTTTGAAGACGAGTACGGAGGAGCAAGATATTTTAGTAAATCTCGGGAAAGTCTTATCTTACCGGAAGAGCTACAAGAGCGACAAGAAGGTACAAAAACCGTACCAGATGAAGACAATATAGAAACTAATAAACGAAATAAAGAGTTAAACGATTTAAATGCTTCTTTAAATACTGCTAATACAGCTAGAAATCAAGCATATGATAAAACATTGCAAACAGTTAATTCAACCCGTGGTGGCGATTATGTTGCACAACGTGATTTGATTAGAAATATTGAAGGTATTGATAACACTTTAAAAACAGCTTTAGAAGATTATTACAAAGCTTATTACAGTAACGAAAAACTTCAACAATGGGATTCAAATCTTGGAGCCAAACCACCTTACGGTGAGTTTGATCCTTCCTATTACAAAGCTCAAAATCCAGTTGCTGCTCAACAATGGCAATCCGCTGTAGCTAATGATGATATTGACATTACTCAAAGATATGGTGAGAATGGTTTTTATTTAAACCACTACACAACACAAGGCAAACCAGCAGGTGCACGTGGTAATAAAGAAGAAGCGCTTGTTGCAGCAGAACGATATGTAGAACGCAAACCAACTGATGCTGATTTAGAGCAAGCACGTACAATTCAGCTTGGAGTCAACACAGATACTCAAACAGAACGTCTTCTAAAAGTACCAGAGATTGCCTCTGCCTGGGAAGCCGCTAAAGCTGGTGATTCTTACTGGAAATCGAAAGGAAAAGAATTCTTCTTGGATGTAAATAAACCAGATGAATTTGCCGTTCTCTTTCGGATGTCAGATCGGCCGGAAGATAAGGAAGTTGCTTTCAAATACAACATTAATGCTGGGTACGGTATTACAGAATTAGAAGACGCACTCAATGCTGCGGTTGGTGAAAAAGCAATTGTTGACGTTAAGCGTTTTGGTGCATTAACTCAAGACGTTTTAAAAGAAACAATTGAACAAATGAAAAAAGCTAAAGGCATGGAACAAGAGCTTGCTATTTTTAGCAACTTTGATGCCTTCGGTGAAATTACAAATATTAATCAAGATTTAACAAGTTCAATTCTCGGTGACTCTGGTATTGGTGGCGTTCTCTCCTTTATGGGTGGTAATAAAACACAAGAATCATTAGAAAAATCTTTACGTGGAATCACAGGTATTAATAACGAAGTAACCTACAATTGGCAGCAATGGTTTGATAACACACTTAAACAAAAGTATCAAACTGACTTAGAGCTGGGCCTTACAAAAGAAGAAGCAGAAGAACAAGTAAAAGTACAAGGACAATTTGCACGTGATTTTATTGATCAATATTTGATTCCTCGATTTAATGAATCTAAATCAATGAATGAATTCGTTGATTATCTTGACGTGCGTCAATCAGAACAAAACCCGTTCCAAACACAAGATATTCTCAATGCCGTTAAGCTGGTTGCCGATATAAAAGCCAATCAATACATTGAAGAATTACGCAAGACACCAGAGCGTTATTTTGATTCTCAATTCTATTTCAATCCAACAGGAGACAAAGCCAGGGAAGCTGCTTACACAACACAAGCAAACACAGTAAATGCTGATTGGGAGGCGGCTAAAGCTGGAGATCCCTATTGGAAATCACAAGCGTATCGCTTTGGTATAGATGTAAACGATAAAGATGCTTTCGCCAGGATGCATTTCCAGGTAAAAGGACAGGGTCAAGGTTATGATCCAGCAGATGATATCCTTACTGCTTCTAAAGTTAGTGACTACATCTATACAAAAATTCTTCCGGCACTTAACGAAGAAGCTTTGGCACAAGGAACTGTCTTTGGTCAGTTTTTAAAACCAGAAGAATTTGCTGATGAGATGTTAAAAGGACTAGATCCAGCAGATAAAAAAACTTGGGACGAGGTATTAAAAACATATGGCCTTAATAATTTTGGTGGCTCTATTGAAGAGTTAAAAAATTACATCACAGAAGCGGTAAGAACAGGTTCGGCCCAGGACATCAGAGAACAGATCAAGTATTTAAATGAAAAAAAAGAAAAACCAACGCAAGAAGTTTTAGGTGTCACTTATATCCAAAGAGAAGAAGACTACAAACCAGCTGAAACAATTGAAGGTGAGTCCCAGCTTTACAAGGTGTTTCAATCCGCTGGTTATCAAGGAACAGAGGATGAGTTTTATGAAAACTTTTTTCCGGATTTAGATAGGTCTGAGCAAGTTGCTCTTACCAAAGCAGGAACTAATCAAGCACTAAAAACAACTGGACTTGATTTTTCTGACCCCTTTGCTTCTCTTGGTACCATTGAAAGTTTCTTTGGTGAGAACAAAACAGAGGAAGAACCAGCAAAAACTAGTTATTTTACAATTGATACAGATGAAGATCTTCCCACTAAAACAAAAGCTGGGCAAGGTTTCTTAGATGAATTTACATCCATGTTTAAAGGGTTTGGTTGATGTCAGATAAACATCAAAAAGCAGCAAAAGCAGCTAAGCTAGCTAAAGATGATATGGCTTGCAACAAGCCAAGGAAAACACCTGGTCATCCCACTAAATCACATGTGGTTAAAGCATGTAAAGATGGAGAAGAAAAAATTATTAGGTTTGGCCAGCAAGGCGTGGAAGGTGCAGGTAAAAACCCTAAGACTGAAAAAGATAAAGCCAGACGCAAGTCTTATTACGCACGTCATAATGCTCAAGATGCCAATCCAGACATCATGTCGGCAAGATATTGGAGTCATCGCGTTAAGTGGTGAATAAAGTAAAATGGTAATCTAAATGGGAAAAGTAAAAGGCAACACTTTAATTAAAAAAGAGTCTCGTCCTAAGTTAACAAAACAAGGACAAGGACAAAACTCCAAACCTTCTCATGGACGCAAAAAATCCAGGGGACAAGGCAAAGGCTAACAGTTTGTTTTAATTAAGACTATTATGGGAAATAGCTGAACTATTTCTCATGTCCGATTTTTCGCGGGCAATTAAACTTATTAAAAAATATGAGGGGTTTAGCGAAAAAGCTTACCCAGATCCTTGTACTGGGATAGCTCCCTACACTATTGGGTTTGGTACACAATATTACCCCGATGGTACACCAGTAAAAAAAGAACACTGCTGCACAGAACGCAAAGCATTGGAGTATTTGAACCATGAGGTAGAAGTCATCAATGATGAATTGATGCGACTTAACCTTGGACTTGATGAGTCAATGCTTAATGCGTTGATTTCTTTTGTGCATTCCATCGGATGGGAACCCTTTTTGTATAGTCCCATCATTGACGCAATTGAAATTGAAGATTGGCGTGAAGCGGCAGAACAAATTACGCAATGGGTATTTGATCCTTATTACAAAGTAGTTGGTGGTCTCCTGGATCGACGCAGAGAAGAATCTTCACTTTTCTTATCGGAAATACGTTCTTCCTTGTCGCCCACGGGAGGCATCTTACTGAGAGCTTTCTCAAACTTTGGTGGTGCTGAGCATCAAATCAAAGCTGTTGAAACCTTGGAACAAAAAATCAATCCTTATGTACTGGCTGAATTCGCCAACCAGTACGATCTAGAAACTTGTTTTGATTTTTGCCGGGAATATCCATGGAAGGATTCAGTATTCGAATCTTGGGATTAGAATATTTAAAGCCAAACGAATGAAATGGAAAACTCAGTGCAGCCCCGTGAGTTAGAACTTCCTCTTCAGTTGCAGTTTGCAATGCGTAAAGCTGAACTTGAAGCCCAGGAAATGACCTGGGATGGCTTGTATACAGCCCTTCTAAACCTTTATCAACGCCGTTTGATAGAGTGGGCCGCTATCAAAGACATTCTTCAAGACGAAAACATTGAACTTGAATTTGATTGCCCAACTCAGCTTGAACTCATGGAATTGGCCATGATGTGCCAAGACGATGACGATGATGAAGACGACGACGAAAACAACGAACCCTTATCAGTTTTTTGACAATCTAATTGACCCGGCCAAGTTTTATTTCCTTTAGATAAATTTTCTGATATTGTTAGAATTTGAAGGTTTGTTTCTACATGCAATCCACATAAAAAAACAGATTGCAAGGGGTAGATATGATCTACGTGGTGTTTAATTCCGGTTTCTTCGGATAAACGGCGAGCCTCTTTATAAAACCAACTTATTTTGTTTTTATCGGCCCAGGGGGGAACTGCTTTTCTTTTCAACTGCTGATAAAAACGTGAATACGCAACATATTTGTGTTTGTTTTTATCTCTATATTCTTTACATTTTTTTAAAGTTTTATCTTTATGTTTAATATAGCGATACTTACTTTTTACGTTTTTGACCTCTTTGTTTTTTTCGTAATACTTTTTATAGCTATGTTTTATTTTTTCTGAATTGTTCTCGGCCCAATTTTTTCGTGTTATTTTTCTACATTCAGGACACGTTTTTAAATGGTCTGCATAAACATGATTTCTTTTTCTACATGTTTTCATTATTATTAAGCAGGCGATTTAGATACCACTGAGCTTTTTTGAGGGATTCAACACCACCCTTGTGACGCTCCCTCCATAAATACTTTACGCAATTTCCTTTCAGATAACCACGATACTCTTCTGCGGTTAACTGAGCTTCAATCGCTTCAATACACTCGATAACACTGTTTGCGTAGTGCGGGGGGTGGTTCACCACATCCACAACCTTTCGTTGGGGCATTGGACAGAAACCGTCCTTGCATTCGTCCTCCGAATCTACCGGGTCAAACCACGTCTTTTCTTCGACAATTCGATCTCGCTCTCCGGCATCCCCTCCAGCTCCAAGACTAAAGACCGGGGCTTCGGATTGGCGCCCATCTTCATCCCTTCTTCCATACTCGGAATATACCCCGTCAGTCCGCATCGTTCTCCTCCTTCAAGTTGTAGGTTCTGGCGCTCACGACCTTCTTGAGTGAGCACTAAACCCCGATTATAAAGGTCTTGAAGAGGAACGTCGTGTTTTTCGTTATCCAGCTCCTGACCAAAATCCATCAGGCTTAAACACCTGTTTTTTACTTCATCATTAGTAACAATGAAGTTATCTAAGAAGTCGCTCATAGATGACGCAGCGTGCATCATTGTTATATCTTGGCCTGAATTCCTTCAAGTAAAATAATAACATGGCAAGATTTTTAGACCCCACATACGATCCCAGGAATCAGTCCGGTACCTCTGGAGCTGAGGTAACAGACCTTAATCCTGAACAAGCGTATGATACCGATATTCGTCGTCTTGATGAAACAGGACGAGCAATTGCAGAAGAGACTGACGTAAGAAATGTTAGGCAACAAGAACGAGTTGCCAAGTTTATGGCAGCAGCTAAAACCGCTGGTGCATATAAACAAAAAGCTTCGATTGATGAACCACAGATCCGTGGTAGAACTCCTAGAAACGAAGCAAATATTGATGGTGTAGTTCTTCCCAGCCAGGGGGACTCCGGTGGTAAAGCTGGTGGTGTCAGTTACGCACGGAAGCCCCAACCATCCGCTGGTACTTTTAAAGGATTCAGTTAAACCTGACTGAATACAACTTCTTTCTTTTGGTCTTGGTACTTACCTTTTCTCATTTGGTAATCAGTTTCACACTCATTACCACGGAAGAACAACAACTGGCAAATACCTTCATTTGCATAAATACGATTAAAGAGAGCGGTGCAATTACTGATCTCAAGAGTTAAGTGTCCGCGCCACATGCTTTCCGCTGGCGTTATATTCGCCATAATTCCCGATCGGGCATACGTACTTTTCCCAACTGCAACTACAGTCACATCTTTAGGGAGATCCAGATACTCTTCTGCGACGCCTAAGCAATAGCCAAAAGGGGGAAGCAGGAAATACTGACCCTTTTCATCTTCCAGTAATTCGGCTGGCTTGAGAATATTTGCATCAAATGCTTTAGGATCACAATCTCCTGACTGTGTACGACCAAAAATTAAACATTGTTTAGCCGAGAGCCGGATGTCGTATCCATACGAACTCAAACCGTAACTCAACAAGCGGCGACCATCTTGCTCGTTAATCAACCGATCCTGGAACGGCTGAATCATCCCTTGTTCAAGAGCAAGTTGTTTGATTTCTTTGTCTGAAAGAATGCTCATAACGTCAACTAAGCTTTCAAAGTGTAGCCTACTTAAACAAGAACGCGGCCCTTGGGACTGTAAATCTCAACAAAATTTTCCGTCGCTTCCGTCACGTTTGTCTTGGGTTGAAGATATACAACAAAAGAAGCACACGTGTTCCTCACTTTGATTTCACCTGTGTTAATGAAATGCTGATGTAGCATCGGTCTTGTCTTTAAGATACAGACCGGATGATCAAAAATGTCCTGGCAATACAAGAACATATCAGGTGCATTAGCAAAATAAACACCTTGTTCAATTTCACCAGAAAGCCACTTTCTTTTCAAAGCTCGCCACCAAAGTGCATAAGCGGAAGTCAACGTGGGAGATAAACCTCTAGTCATCTTCCACCGCTGGGACTTTTCATGCCAAAAATAAGAATGGCGTGGTGGAAATACGTACACATTTCCGTACCACTCCATTTCGTTTAAACCATCCTCCTTAGGTGTATAGAATTTTTTTGCATTGACATACTCATTTGCTTTTGCTGAACTTGCTGGATCAAGATCAATACCTCCCATAAGTAAATGGGCGGAGTCAATCATGTCACGATTGCTGATCCATTCGTAATTTTCAACTTTTTTGTTACCGAGAAAACCAGGCATTAGTCTTTAATCACTCCATCTTTAGCTTGGTCATATGCTATTTCCAAATAGCGAATACCATCTTGATCGTTTAAGACGTAACCAGCTTTTTCTTCTGGATCAATCTTTTGTGCGGCATTAAGAATGCGCCTGAAAGTCTCGGCTAGGTCACCATTATTCTCGCGTTCACACTCTTCTTGTGCAGCGTGAAGCTCCTTAAGCGTCAAATAGAACATAGAACGTTCTACTTGCTGCGGCTGGAAACACATAACCCCAGGTCCTTCCGTTTCCCAAAACTTTGCAAACATACCGCCCATATCTCCAAGAATTAAACGGAGAGTTGTATCCAGCATCTTCGCTTTATCTTCTTCCAGCTCTGGGCCAATCACAGAAGCAATTAATTTTTCACGTCGATTCATTTTTTTACCAGTCCCTGACGAATAAGTGTATCACGCATCTTGGGTAATGGTTGGTAAATGACCACCAACTTACCAAGAACACCGCGTTTCTTTAGTAATTTACCGTTTTCATCCCTCATCTTGTCAAATTCTCCAGCCCTGATGAGGTATTCCGCTACGCAACGTAATCTTCTTTTTAAAGGAAGATCTGCATTAGGGAATTTTCCGCAGATTGTATCAGGTGTCATGTCCTGGAACGCCATTCGCAACCTGTTTGCCAGAGTCATAGCAAAACTGGGGTCTTCTTCTTCATAATTTTTTAAGTTTTCCAAGTATCTGCGTAGAGTCGGCTCATCAAAAGAGCCTGAGGGAGGCAGAAACATCTCAACTTGGACCGCAAGAGACTCAGGTAAAGTTTCTTTATAATTTTTTAAGGTTACGATGCTGATTTCTAAGCCTGTAAAACGGTTCTTCATCAACCCTCCTCGTTTAAATCTTCATCAAAATCTGGGGTTTTAGGTACCGTAGGGTCTGGGATGTGCTCGTCTTTCCGATCTCGGGCGTAAGTATCGTATAAAGTGTTGCCACCACTGCCCGAAAAAGTTAAATAACTTGGTTTTGTGTCTCGAATAAACGTTTGAATCAACCGATTCCAAGGAATACGGATCGTCTGTTTGCGTCCCTTGGTAGCTTCAATATTGATATAGTGAACGCCATAGATCCAGCCTTTTTCAGGATTTTTTTTACCAGCAAGAATCCAATTACGAATTGTTTGGTCTGAAATACCCAGCCTGCGAGCGCATTCTTCAGTAGAAATGTACTCATCTGCGTAAACTTCAGGGGATATACGGTCGGTTTCTCCGTCTTGGTACCGTGCATGCCACATAGCTGCAAGAATATGCTTAATACTTTGAAGCTCATGCGCAATATCTTCAAGTCCTTTCCGTAATCCGTGTGTCATACCAACAATTAATCTGATTAAATGCTAGTCTTTTTACAGATAATCTGCTTGTTTCATGGAAGATCTTTTTTCCGCCCCTACCAATAGTCAAGAGCCGCCGCAGTCACAGATTCCAGTTGGAGCGGGCGTCCGATTTGACGGCCGTGCCGTACCCAGTCAAATCACTCCTGAAGATCTGGAACGCATGAAACAACAGGCCCGTGAACTAGCTGTGGCACAGTATTACGCTCAACAGCAAGCTCAAGAGCCAAAACCCAAAGTTGCATATGAAATTAATCAGCCGTTGCAGATTCCCGAAAAAATTGTTTATGTTCGCCGTAATTTAACGATTGCAGAGCTTTTGGTTATTTTTGCAGTCTCCTGTGGTTTGGTTTATGGTGTACCAGCAGCCTGGAACTTTGCCTCACAAAATTTACCGCAAATTGAAGTACGCGTAAAGTAAGAGGTTGGACCTCCTATAATCACTTATAAGGCTTCGTATTTTTATAAGTGGCAAACAGGAGAATTACCGAACTGCCCTCAATTGTAGGAGCAGATTTAAGCGAGTTAGATCTGCTCACTCTCGTTCGGGTATTTGAGGTTGACCCGACGTTAAAGAATAAGAAAATTACTCTTTCAGAATTTAGTAATTACCTTAACACAAAATATTTAACGCTTAGTGGCGGGACCATGACTGGTCCGCTCACAATTAACGCACCATTAACGGTTACTGGTCTTACCACTCTTAACACTGTCACTTCTACTGGTGTTGCCAACTTTAGTGGTGTTTACGTTCAAACAACTCTTAATGTAAGTGGAACTCTAAGCGGTGTCACGATTACTGGTACGACAGTAAACGCAACAAACGCAACGTTCCAAAATCTGACCGCCAGTGGACACAACATTCAAGGAGATCTGACCGTCTCTGGCACCCTGTCTGCACTTGGTAATTCGTTCTTCTCCTCTGGAGTGACGGTTACTGGCACTTTGACAGGCACCACGATCACTGGTGCGACTGCCAACTTCTCTTCTGGTGTCTTTACTGGACAAGTCTCTGGTGCCGCAATAACAGGAAATACGGCCAATTTTACAAGTGTCACAGGCGCGACTGGGGTTTTTACTTCGTTCCTGTCAGGTCAAACCATTACCGGAAATACGGGACAATTTACAAACATTACTGGTGTATCGGGAGTTTTTACTGATCGCATTTCTGGTACAACCATTACTGGAAACACTGGTCAATTTGCAAATATCACTGGTGTCTCTGGCGTATTCACTGATCGCATCTCTGGCGCAACCGTAACTGGTAATACGTTTCTTGCTTCTACAGTCACTGGTGCTTCTGGTGTGTTCACCAGCCAAGTCTCTGGTGCAACCATTACCGGAACCAACGTCAATGCAACTACAGGCACATTTGTAACTCTTATAACTAGTGGACACACAGTTCAAAACAACTTAACTGTTTCCGGGAATCTTTCGGTTCTTGGCTCAGGGTTCTTTACTTCTGGCGTCACAATTACTGGCACCTTAAGCGGAACCACTATCACTGGTACGACTGCAAACTTTACTTCTGGCAACTTTGTAAATCTCAGCGGAACTACGATTACTGGTAATACTGGACGCTTTAGTACTGTCACTGGAATCAGTGGTGTCTTTACAGATCAAATCTCTGGTGCGACTATTACTGGAAACACGGGTCAGTTCACGAATATTACGGGTGGCGGAGCAGGATTTACCACAATTACAGGTACAACTGTTACCGGGACCACAGCTAATTTTGTTTCTGGTGTTTTTACAACACAAATTTCAGGCGCAACTATTACCGGAAATGTCGGAAGGTTTACGCAACTATCCGGAGTTTCCGGAGTGTTCACAACTGTCTCAGGGGCGACCGTCACTGGGAATGTTATTAACGCAACTTCGGGTGTTTTTCAGTTTCTTACTGCAGTTAACCAGGCATTTGCTTCCGCTACAATTAGTGGCGATCTTTTTGTTGTAGGCTCTGGTTATTTTGGTTCGGGTATTAGTGTTACTGGTACTGTTTCAGGTCAAACTATCACTGGTACTACTGGTAGGTTTACTTCTGTAACAGGTGGAACCGCCGGTTTTACTACGGTTACAGGCACGACCGTCACTGGAACTACCGCAAACTTTGTTACGGTGTCTGGTACGACCGTCACTGGTAACGCAGGGTTATTTACAAATATCACTGGAAGTACGCTACATATAACCACGCCTTCTGGTGTTACAGCAGCAATTGTGTGTTCAGGAGTTGTGTCTGGCAGTACCAGTGGCTTTGTAATTCAAGGGCCTTTAATTATCTTGCCCTGAGTTACAATTAAATAAAGATTTTGTAGAGAAAAATGCCGTACGGTATCATCAAAGTTGATCAAGTTACGTTTACTAACGCTGGCGTAGATCAAACCATTTCTGTTTCTGGAATTGTTGCTTCTATTTCTGGAAATATCACGGCTACTGGAACGATTTCTGGTAACGTGATTCGCGGTGGTACCACAGTTTCTGGTGCAACTGTCACTGGTACGGCCGGTCAATTTGGTACCATCACAGGTAATACTGCAGGATTTACTACTGTCACCGGAACGACCGTCACTGGTGCCACGGCAACGTTTACCTCAGGCGTATTTACCAATATTAGTGGTGGAACTCATACGATTACCTCTGGTGTGTTTGCTTCGGGTACTGCTGCTAACCCAAGTATTACTTTCCAAGGTGACGTTAATACCGGCATCTACAGCCCCGCCGCAGACCAAGTAGCCATCAGCACTAGTGGGTCTGGGAGGTTGTTCGTGGATGCGAGTGGGCGGGTTGGAATCAATAGTGCCCCATCACTTTGGTTGCTTGAAGTTAAACAAGACTCAGCAAGTTCCGCGGGTGGAGCGTACCCAGTTATTCAGGTCAACAACCCCAATGCAAATGGTTATGCGGGGGTTTATCTCAACGACAGCACAGCTCAAGCAGGATTAGAGACTCAAAGAAACACGGGGCATCTTGGGCTGCAAGCAGGTGGCAGCGAACGCCTGCGCATCACATCCGCTGGTCTCGTAGGCGTGGGGACTAGTTCGCCTGCTCAAACACTAGATGTCAATGGAACTGTTAATTTCAAACCCGCCGCCGGGTACAACGTTTTATTCCAGCAAAGTTCGACTTCGCTAAGACTCAATTATCTAAACGATGCAGGCTCGGCAAATGTTTCGGCTGCATATCGTGCCACATCTTATGAGTGGCAAAAGGGAGATGGTGCTCCTGTAGTCAACATTGATTCCTCAGGCCGACTGGGCATAGGGACTTCTGCGCCAAGTTCCGCTTTGGATGTGGAAGGGATTGTTACCGCCAAATCTGGTGCTTTTGACGCAGGTGGTTTTCTAAATAAATATGGAGGGGACGCCAATAGTCGCTCCTGGTGGATAAAAAGTGATACACATAGTTATGGTGATTTTGCGATCCGCCAGTCTACTACGCAAACGGGGTCGTCATATGACACCAAGTTGTTAATCGATGCCTCAGGACGCGTAGGGATTGGCACTACGAGCCCTAGCGAAAGGCTTCATGTTGCAGGAACCACTCTTGCCTATGGAAATGGAGCAGCTCCCTTTAGGTGGGGAAATACTTCTTCTGTTGGCACCTTAACTTATTCTGGTGATGATGCCCTAATCCAAACATCTTCTGGCTCTGCAAGTCTGGTTTTTCTTCGTAGTTCTGCTGAAACTGCTCGCATCGACAGCTCCGGCAGGCTTTTAGTGGGCACGTCTTCTGCCCGGGCCAACTTTTACAATTCAACCGTCAATTCTCAGGTATTACTAGAAAGCAATTCCACTAGTTCTGGCGAGCGCATCCTTGCCAACGTTCATAACAGTGCATCTGCCAATGGACCTATTTTCCTGCTCGCCAAGAGTCGTTCAGCATCTATCGGTGGCAATACTGTTGTTGTCGATGGTGATGCCTTAGGAGCCATTGACTTTCAGGGTAACGATGGCTCTGAGTTTGTTCTTGGCGCAAGGATTCAGGCTGAAGTAGACGGCACCCCCGGCGCCAATGACATGCCGGGGCGTTTAGTGTTTAGCACTACGGCCGACGGGGCGAGTTCTCCGACGGAGCGGATGAGGATAACGAATGGGGGGCGAATTGAGGTTTGGGGTGGAAGTAATGTAAATAGCATCAATCTGGTTACACCGGTAACAGCAGGGACAACGTATTACTTGATCTATGGTGGCTACAGCTCTAGCAGTCCAGGAAACTACGGAACCCAAAGCTTTGGGGTCTGGTCTAATGGCAATGTTGTTAACACTAATAATAGCTATGCAGGCATCTCTGACAGTAAGCTAAAGGAGAACGTTGTTGATGCCACCTCTCAATGGTCCGACATCAAGGCTCTCCAAGTTCGCAAATACAACTTCAAAGAAGGCCAGACCCACACCCAAATTGGCCTAATCGCCCAAGAGGTAGAACTCGTTTCCCCCGGCCTCGTCAGCGAGTCCCCTGACCGTGACCAAGAAGGAAACGACCTTGGCACCGTCACTAAGAGCGTGAATTACAGCGTGCTCTACATGAAGGCGGTCAAGGCGCTGCAGGAAGCAATGGAACGCATCGAAACCCTTGAGGCCAAAGTTGCTGCGCTGGAAGGCGCGTAGTCCCCTTCACCTGTGACCCTGGCTCGGTGTAACAAACCATTTTGTTGACCTTACCAAAATGGTCTACCGGGCCCAGTAGTCTTTGACGTTACCGATCAGGATTAAAAGCTATAAATCTTGGTACAAACCTAAAAACTATTACCGTTCAGGAACTCCTAATTTGGTTAAAATTAGGAGGTAATTAGGAGTTGTTATGAACGATCCTATCGACGATCTTCTCAATGATCTATTTGATATGTATGCAGAACCAGGGACATTTGGCCTGGAAATGAATCGAAACGAATTTATTGCTGCATGCGAAGATCTTCTGGAGCGCATTAAAGATCTATGACTGAACAACAAAAGGCTGTGCTGACCGCCGCAGTAGATCTTGTTAACGGTGGGCAAGACATGGAAGAAGCACTCGGTTGTTATCGGGTCATCTCCCAGTATGTACTGAATACCGTACCGCCAGACGCAGAAGACCTTGACGCACTAGAGTTGACCGAGTAGTGTAAACCACTTTTATTTAAGTTATACTTATACAGAGGTTTTGTTTTTCTATGGCTACCACAACTACCTGGCACATTTCTCAGCTCGAGAGGGAAACGAGTGACGGTTACGTTTTTACCGCTCACTATACGATTGATTCCAAAAATGAGGCTTACAGTGCGGGAGCATATGGAAGTATTGGTTTCCAGCGCCCAGAGAATCTCATTCCATACTCAGATTTGACTGAAGACCTGGTCATCTCTTGGGTAAAAGAAGCTCTCGGTAACGACAAAGTTACTGAAATTGAAGCTGCTCTCCAGGCCCAACTGGATGAACAAGCTCATCCCACCAAGCAAGCAGGTGTCCCCTGGTAATCACTAACACATAATCAAGTGCGGTCCATAAGGGCCGCATTTTTTATTGGTCATTTTATAGTAGTAATAACTTGGCACAAGAGAATATGACTATTAATGTGCTGGATGCTGTGCGTTATTTTAAAGGTCTGCCGCACCAGGTAGATGCTTTTGTGTGGGTAGATAAACAACTAAGCCCAGAACAAAAAATTGAATTTGCGCGTCTATATCGAGAAGAAAAGAATCCACCTAAAGAAACAGTTACCAATGATTGGGCAGGAATTTTAGGAGCTGCGCGTAAAGCTGGCGCAAAATTTCCAGAAGTTGTTGCTGCTCAATGGGCACTCGAATCAGGATACGGAAAACACACTTCAGGAAAAAATAATTTCTTTGGCTTGAAAGGAACAGGAAGTGCAGTAGGAACTAAAGAATTTATTAATGATCGTTGGATTGAAATTACAGCAAGCTTTATTGATTTTCCAACCATTCAAACCTGTATTCAGTACCTTATTGATCGCTGGTACAAAGACTATAAAAATTTCAAAGGTGTTAATCGTGCTAGCGACAGGAATGAATGTGCACAACTTCTGGTAACAGAACGTTATGCAACAGATCCTGACTATGCAACTAAACTAATTCAGATCATGGATCGAGAGCTTGGTACAGTCCCAAGCAAACCTGGTGTTGTCACAGAAAAATCTTTAGTTGTTCCTTATTTTTATCAACTAGATAACTCAAGTGGCACTGGTTATCGGGAATGTTTCTCGTCATCTTGTGCGATGATTGCCGCTTATTACGGTTTAATCGGCTCAGATGACGAATACAACAGTATTCGTAAAAAGTTTGGTGATACAACCGATAACACTGTCCAATTAAAAACACTCAGGCACTTGGGACTAACAGCAAGATTTGTCACCAATGGAAACTCTGCTATTCTTGAAAATGAAATTCGCAATGGTAGACCTGTTGCTGTTGGTTGGTTACATCACGGGAATGTAAGCAGGCCAACAGGTGGCGGACATTGGACAGTAGTTCGTGGATTCACACCAACACACTTTGTTCACAATGATCCCTATGGAGAATGTGACATGGTAAACGGTGGATATATCTCAACCAAATCCAAAGCTGGTAACGGGATTAAATACTCGCGTAAAAATTGGTTACGTCGTTGGGAAGTCGATGGTCCTAGTACAGGATGGGCAATTCTTGTAAACAAATGAAAGTAAAAAGAGATCCACCTATCAAAGTAAATATCTGTTGGGAAGTAGGTGATGAAAAAAAATGCGTAACACTTCCAAAAGAGGAAGCGTACGCAACAAGGGATTGGGCTGAACGAGAAGGTGGTGTTGTGTTTTGGTTTCAACCAGTTAACTAATCAGCGTTGTTTGGCACGTCCAATAACAAGACCAAGAACTTCAATTACTTTGTACAACTTACCAACCAATTTATCATCGGAAGGAGTTGGGGTCAAGGCGCAAATAGCAGATGCTGCTGCATGAATAGCAAGAGCAACTTCTAGGTATTCATTAAGTTTATGCATGAGTATTCAGTAACTCTTCTTTTATTCTACGTACCTTTGTTTATAGAAGGTGTAACACTTTAATTCTGGATTTCCAACCCATTGGTACTGAGCATCTTTACGTGCCAGCCATTTACCCCACACCCGATACTGCTTATCAGGATTAGCACTCTCACAACGGAAAGCAATCATATCTCCTGGCTCCAGTTCTTCACACCATTGACGAAGAGTATCAATAACAGTACGGTAATAATGAAGAGTAACTTTACCGGTCAAATTTAGTCCCAAGCGCCTTACGCATGTTCTCCTCCCACGCTTCTCCAGCCAGTCGTTGATCTGGCGCATACTCTTTCCAGTG
>SCLI03000490.1_pt2 | contig 16891 bp, 17 predicted proteins | sample 7268041 | NCBI WGS metagenome assembly SCLI03 (sample SAMN10721081, study PRJNA514188) | viral metagenome | isolation source: depth-stratified mine tailings core A | place: China: Fankou Pb/Zn Mine tailings | collected 2017-10 | reverse complement strand
GTTGAGGATTTAGGGGGAGAAGATTTAGGGTTCTTCCCACAAACTTCACGAGAGGGTAATCATGGAGCCAACCTATGAGCTACACATTAGTACCAAAACCAACCAGTTCGTATTCTAAAGTGCCTGAAAACTATTCTGGATTTATCGGGCGTTTTAGCATAGGAAGATTTGGTATGGCTCGTTTTGGCGTATTAAGTCCATATACTAAGATAATGCTCTCTATCTCTTCATATATGAAAGATCCTCTAGTATCTGTTGGATCACGTTTCGGTATTGCAAGATTCGGTATGGCTAGATTCGGTTCATTTGATAATTATAATCGGGTTCCAAAAACAACATCATCATTTACAAAAATACCCCTATGAGGAAAGGTTCTATACAATACATTTTACTTGGTCTATTAGGTATCGCTGCATTAGTCGGAGCTTCTTTCTATGCAATGAAGACTACCGAGAAGACACAGGCCCCCGTACAATTACAGCAAATCCCCCTCGTAGGCATATCTACACCTGCTTCTCCAGCCTTTCCTACCTCTCTTAATAACTTTCAAGATGGAGATGTTATAAATTCTGGAGATTGGAATGCTATAGAAAACACCATAGGGGTAACAGGAAGCAACGCAACTTCTTCACTTACCTATAAATTAACGAACGCATCATCAACAAGCCCAGGACACAAGCACTCCGGTTCTGATATAGCCACAGGAACAGTAAGTGTCTCTAATGGTGGAACAGGAACGAGTACACTAACGGCTAATTCCTTATTAGTTGGTAACGGCACTTCTTCTGTATCTTTTATACCACCTGGAACATCGGGATATATTTTAACCTCCAATGGTTCTTCATGGTCCAGTTCTCCAATTCCTACTTCAACTACTCAATTTGCTATTAACTCAACTTTCACCGCTGGAGATACACTCGCTACGGGAACAGCAGTGTGGATATCTGAGCCATCAACGACTGAAATCATAGCGAGTCAAGAGACTGCTACGAGTAGTACAGATAACTTTTCTCAATTAGGAGCGCAGTGCTGGCAAACATTCACTGCTCATGGATCACAACTCGCGTCCACTACTTTATGGTTTGCAGCGAGTGGAGGTATACAGACATATACATTATGCACCTTTGGAAGTGTAGCCAGCCCTTGTGCATCTACCGTTGCCACAACGACAACTTCTCTAGCAGGAGCAACGGGAGCGCAAACCATAAACTGGGGGGTTACCGTTACGCCAAATACAAGATATGTAATAGGAATACGGGATAACCAGAATGCTGGGCAAATAGCGGGAAGCGCGACAAGTTCTATTTTACTCACGGGAGAAGTAGCGATATATAATAACGCGACATCAACGAATGTTGGGACTTGGTATATCATTCCTTATGAGAACAATGTAAATGGTGTATTCAAGACCACTACTTCCAATGGAGGAGTAAACAAATCATATAGATATAATAATTTTATCGGATTCTCATCAGCGAGTTATAATGTAGGTAGTACTGCCACGATTCAGACAATAGGTAATGCGCAGTATTTCTCTAGTTTAGTAACGGGGAAACAATACTATTTACAAGATACAGCCGGTACGATAGGTACAAGTGCGGGGACTAATTCATTCAAAATTGGTAGAGCATTATCAACCACGACTCTAAAGATAATTAGTCAAAACCCGTAGTATGAATCCAAAGATATTAGCCATTTTAATAACTATTGCTATATTCTTACTCGGAAGTGCATTTACAACCTCATATAATGCCACTGTGAAGGCCGACACAGCAGCAGAGAAAGTATCTGCCCTATCAGCTCAAATAACAGGCATGGAGGCGAATATAAGTGGTATACGGGAGAATACAGACCGTATTATGGACTATTTTAAGCTAACTCCAAAAGATAAATAAATACATGGCAACAAAGAAATTACCCTACATTTTATTTCAAGAATTTAACGGACTTTCAGATTCGAGAGTATCCGGTGTTAAAGGTAGTTTCTATAAGTTTATAGGCCTTGACGCACGTTCTCAGCCGGGCCTATTGACAGTACAACAAGCACTCGCCAAACATAGTAGCACGACTATCACCGAGTTTTGTAAAGTATCTATCACGGCAAGTGATGGATCTCATCTCTGGTTTTCATCAACTTCAGGGAAAATATGGCGCGAGGTAAGCGGAGCATATACTTTGGTGTATACAACCGTACCAACATCAGGAAGCGCGGGATGTCAGGGCGCACAAGAATATAATGGAAATCTATACTGGGCTACCGAGAAATATCTACATTTTTGCACTATAGCAACGCTATCTAATTTCTCAGGAGTTACCTTAAACTGGCAATTATTCACCAATGGGAACGCTTCATATCATCCTATGGTAGTTCAAAACCTTATGCTCTTTATAGGCGATGGAAATATAGTGCATTTTGTGGATAGCTCTAATAATTATGATGTAGTCAGCTCTAGCCAGAATTTTCTTACACTTCCAAAACCTCTTATCGTAACAACCATGATCCCGTTAGATATAGATTTAGTTATTGGAACAATTATAACTTCTGATGTAAATTTCTGTAAAATAGTGCGCTGGGACACGATACAAGCACAGTATCAATTCGCAGAGCCAGTATGGGAAAATGGTGTAAACGCGCTATTTTGGGATGGAAACAATATCATCGCTAACTGTGGAACCTACGGAAAACTTTATAAATATAATGGCCAGTATCTTGAAAGCTACAAGAGAATACCAGGAACATTTACTCCTACAGCAACTGCGATAATAAATCCGAATGCAGTTGGTCTATTTAAGGGATGCTCTATATTCGGATTATCTCAGGTAACTGGAAATCCATGTGAACAAGCTGTATATGGACTCGGAAGTTATGACCCAAAGTACCCAGAGATCATGAGTATAGATTTTCCTATAAGCACAGGAAGTTTAAGCAACGTGCAAATAGGGGCTATTTTAGTGGACGGATTGAATGTCTTTGTTTCTTGGTATGATCTAAATACTACTTCATATGGAGTAGATAAACTGGACTGGAGTAATAAATACGCTTCTGCATATCTTGAAACTATTAGAATCACATTTGATCCAACAGAGATGACGGCAATTTTTAGAATGTGGGCGAATTATCAGTCGTTGCCAACTGGATGTAATCTCGCATTCAAATATTATAAAAATCCTGATGATGCAACCGTTGTTACTCCTGGAAATTCCAACATACAAGATACATTTTTGAATCAGGTTTATGTCGAGGAAAACATAGAATCTCGTACAATTAGAGAGAGGGTAGAGTTTACTGTATCGGGAAATAACGCTCCTGTCGTGGAAGCTATCGGAATTTCACCAACAAACCCATATGTTGTCTAATGAATTTAAGGAAATAAACGAAGTCGAAGATGTTGCTTCTCCGAGACTACCTGCGCGAGATGACGGACGCAGATTGAATAGAAAAGGAGTAACCGCAGATAAAATACAGACATTCCCTACCGTAACTCAGGCAAGTATAGCATCACAAGCAGTCGGAGTTGCACAGCTAAAATATGAAGCTATAACCGTAACTATAACCGCAGGACAGCCATCAGGAACAGCAAGCGTAACATCGGGAGACGTGGTACTAGGATTTAGACAAATAGCAGTCGATCAGGTAATAAAGTCAATAGTGGTAAGTGGCACAACATTAACGGTTACCCTAAATGCAAATGCTACCGCACAGAACCAGATACAAGTAATTTTATTGAAAGTATAATATGGCACCAACAAAACAAATCGCTGGATACTATCAAGGGAAACCAATCTACGCAGGTAGCGATGCGTCTGTATCCCAACAGTATCAAGCTATAGCTAATCCACAGAAAGCTCCTACAAGTACACCATCTGCACCTACACAAAAGGCGCAATCTTCTGGTTTGTCTACTCCAACTACAACTTCGGTGTCTTCAGGAAATTCAGAACGGGCCGATCTTAGAATCAATCCGCTAAAGAACGGTACATGGCAAGAGGCAGCAGATAGATATGGGGTAAGCGTAGAAGCACTTAAAGCTGCAAATCCAAATCAGATAAGCTCAAATAACCCAGCAATCGTCGGTAATTCTGATGCGATATTAAATATTCCTAGGGGTACATCAACAGCGCCGACCACTTCTAGTGCTCAGGCAACACAGACCCCTACACAACAGAACATATCCAATCTCACCAAGCGAACTAATGAGTTACTCGGATCTACTGTGTTTGATCCCGTTACTGGACAAAAGATTGCTGCAGGAAGTACTGCAGGACAGGAAATGACTCCTGACGAGAAAATAGCCCAAGCACATGCAGATGCTCTTAGCAAGGAGAGATCTGATGTAGAAACAAGATCTAGCGCACTTCTAAAGAGTAGTATGGAGAAGGTATCTGAGAGCAAGCCAGAAGCTCCCAATCTAGTAAGTACATATGATACATTAAAGACTAAATATGGTGTGAGTGCCGCACAAGACGAATATAATGCCGCTAAGGAAGAGTTAAGAGCCTTACAGGACACAATATCAAGTGATAAATATAAAGCCAAAGGAGCACCCGTTTCTAGCGTCTACGCGGGGCGTAAATTAGCATATATAGACCAAGAGACGGCAGATGCCTTAAACAGGGCACAGACGAAGGTACAGAACGCTGCAGACCACTTAGACACGCAGAATAAGATCGTTTCAGAGTATATGAGTCTCACAGATAAGGACTATACCAATGCTTTGAATGCATATAATAGCAATTTTTCACAATCGCTACAGCTTTATAACATTGTAGATAGTGCACAGACTGACGAATACAATCGTACAAAAGCGCAATTAGACTCTCTTATTTCAATGAAGAAAGACAATCCTGCAGCTTTCATAAACATAACAGACACTACGAAAGCAACCCTCAATAGCCTAGAAACAAAACTAGGATATCCTCAGGGAACTATGGAAGCGTATTTGACCGCATATCCAAGTCTTGAATATAAGTTTAGTCGTAGCGATGGAAATGGAAATGTAACTATATTCGGTGAAGATCCAGTTACAAAACAGATAAAAGTTATGAGTACCTATTCAGAAGGTACTGGAGGCCAAGGAAGTGGTAAGGTAGTTAAGAGCGGAAGCTTCACTACTACAGAGGGTGAAATAGCGAGGATTGCTCGTGAGAACCTACAGAGAGGTCAAGACGGGTATGCAGGTACTGATAAGTATCTGAAATTGAGAGATAATTGGCTTGCTGCAGGAGGATTAGAATCAGACTTCTTTCAACAGTATCCACCAAAGACATATTTGAATCCAAACGATACGTCAGTCCCAGCGTATATACGAAGAATGATGGGAGCAACAGATAGTGGCGCATAATATATGGCAACATTTGACCCATTAGAATATACAAAAAAGTTCAGTACATCCTCACAACAGACGGGTGTAATTGACAATCCTTTTCTAAAACCAAAGAGTGAGTCAAATCCATTCCTAGGATCTGCATTAAAAAGTGGTGAAACAGCGCAAGCATTGCAACAATCTCGTACACCTATTACATCAGAACAAGTGAAAGGAATACCAGGAAGAGCACAGAAGGATGCAGAAACATTACTCGGAGTAGGAAAAAAGTTATTTATAGATGTACCAGCGCAATCAACTGGTGCATTGATGACTGAAGTTCAGAAGGTGGTACCAGAAGAATCTATTGCTGGTAAATTCCTATCTGATGTACAGAAGAATATAAAAACGATAACTGGGAAAGAGAAGACCATAAAAGAATATGGAGATGAATTTAAGTCAATGGCAGATAGTCTACCAAAAAATTCAATTGCTAAGAATTTTATACAATCGTTAGATTCTAATGCGGCTGGTCTTACATTATCCATAATGGATGTAATCTTTGGAGGAGATATAGCTAAGGCAGGAATTGATGGTACTATATCAGTTGCGCGTAAAGCAGCGAGTAGCTTACCAGAAGAATTATTATATAAAATAGAAACATCAAATATACCAGCAAGAGATATTATAACCACACTCACAACTGGAGAGGTATCACCAGAGGCAACTAAATTTGTACAATCACTATCCAATGAAGAACGTAAAAATATTTTTTCAGTTGCGAGAAACGCAGAAACAATACAGACAAAAGTTGTTACTGGAAAAACAAAACTAGGAGAATTTGCTGGAGTGCCTGATAAGACTATGTCTGAAACAACTCCTATAAAAGGACGATTACCTGGTATGGCTACTATGGGAGAACCACAACCTAAATTTGGTATGCAGATACAGCCGGTAGAGCCAGTGGGGTATGGTGGTGAGTTAGAGAAACCTATAGTAAGTGGTGCTAAGGACATAGAAGAAATACCATTTACGAAAGCACAAGAACAGATGGCTAAAGAGGGAGAACTAGGTGCCAAGAGAGATATAGCCAGAGAGGGAACTGCAACAGTTGAGAATAAATTTGAACAAGACCAGAAGCTAGTTAGAAAAGCAAATGAGCCACAGAAACAGACTAAGAAACCCTCGTTCTGGCAGGAACTCAAGGTCAGTTTAAGTCCATTCAAATACGCCGATCCTATTACAAGAGATGCGTGGTCCAAGAGAGTAAAGTTAAACTATGTTGCGAATGAACTTGCAAATAGAGAGTTTATGAAACTGGAGTCCATACCAGCGAAAGATTCATTCCAAACAGTCCTTGATTATCAAGAAGGAAAGGCGAGTCCATATCGTGAGAAAATACGCGAGGTTTTTGATGCAATGTATAGCGAGGCAAACGAGAGAGGAATTGAAGTAGGATATTTAGAGAACTATATACCACAGATATATTCAAATACTGCCGATGAAGTTATCGGAGCAGTTGCAGAATATATGAAAGATAGTGGGGTAGAAGATGAACTAATAAAGCAGTATTTTGAAGGGAAAGTATTACCAGAAGAAGTATCTAAGACATTAAAATTGAATCCTTCATTTGCACGAGAGAGGGCATTCCCAGATTATAGAACTGCTATAAAATATGGATTGACTCCTAAATATTCTCACCCAGCACAATACGCAGCTCACTATAGAAATGAGCTAGAAAAAACACTAGCAAACAGAGAATTTATTACTACCTTAAAAGAAGAAGGCGTTATCATGGGTGCAAAACTACCTGGATACAAACCGGTGGATTTGCCATTTTCAAATGAAGAATTATTTGCAAAACCAAGAGATGCAAAGGCATTGAATGAATATTTTAGAGATGAGGAACATCTAGGCGTAGGGGCTCGCATAGCTAAATTTGGAGCTACGGTAAGCAGGAGAATGCAAGAGTTAGTATTATCAGGCGGTATGCCTAGCACCAATATAAACTTCTTCACCATAGGGCAAGCTATAAAGGATCTCACCGCAGCAGAAACTAAAGTGCTTGGTAACTTTGCAAGAAGCAATTTTGACTCAGCAACAATGGGATGGTTCAGAGCTCATCAACCATATATTGAAAAGATGGCAGACGAGGGAATCAGCCTATCTAGTAGAGTGGGAAATTGGAATAAAGCATATCAGGTAATATCTTCTAAGAAAGGACTCGGTAAATTCATAGAAAAGACAGGACAGAAATTTGATGATCTGTTTAATAAAAAGACATTTCAATCATTTATGCCAATGCAGACGGTGAGCGTATTCAAGCAGACATACGATAAAGCATTAGAAAAAGGAATGGATGTCTTAACCGCTAGAAAACTTGCAGGAGATACTACTAAAGCGTGGGCTGGAATTATCGAAGACTGGGGAAGAGGAAAGACAACACAAGATGTAATTAACTCATTGTTATTTGCTCCACGATTCCGCGAGAGCTTGGTTAACTTACTCGGTAATACATTAAAATCGTTCACTACTGAATTTGGAAACCCTTCATTTGCAAAGAATAGAAAATTCCTTATAGGCGCCGTAATAACATTCATCGGATACAATTTACTTAACAAGCAACTCAATGGAAATTACATGTGGGAGAATGAGAGTGGAAAAGAGTTTGATTTGAAAATCCCAATTGGTAATGGTCAATATACATACTTGGCGTTCTTGCCATCTGTATTATCATTTCCTAGAAATATGGCATCTGGTCTTATCGCAACATATAAAGGTGATATATCGCTAGCAGGACAGAAGTTCGGTTCGTTACTGTCAATGTCTATAAAACTACTCAGTGAAATTGCATCAAATAAAGATTATTTTGGACGCGAAATATATGATCCAGCAGGAACTCGAATGGAGAAACTTTCTACTATTGCAAAATATATAGGTATTGATAACTATAACCATCCATATGTTCAGGGAGCATACAATCTAATTGCAGGGAATAAGAACTGGTATGAAGTAAGCTCAAAAATGCTAGAGCTTCCGTTTAAGTTTAATTCACAGACCAACATAGAGAAGGGGCAATACTATGATGCTCTAGACGCACGTAAACAGGAGAGAGCAAAAGAGATGAACAGAGTGCGGGATACATATGATAAGTTACAACAGATGAAGGCAGAAGGTAAAACTGACGAAGCAAACCTAGAATATTATAAGTTATCAGATGAAGATAGAAAGCTATACGACGACATAAAGACATCTGAAAAAACTAAGAAGACTAATTCATTGAAGGCAAAAATGTATCCTGTATACCAGCAACTCCAAGAATTAAAATCTCAAGGCAAAAATGATTATGCTAATGAAATATATAATCAATTAAGTCAAGAGGAAAAACACGCATATCAACTCATTAAAAACACATTCCAATAAAATGAACGAGAATACTACAACAGGAATATTCGTTTTAGTTATGATAGCATTAACACTGTACTCATTTATCAGCTTTTTAGTAGACAGAAAACTACCATATTTTTTGCAGGACCATAACCAGAATACAATTTATATAGAACAATAATATGAAAAGAAAAATTATAATTGTTACTCAAGACTTCTCAGGATTGGGATTTGCAAAAATCTCACATGATCAGGGTGATGATGTTTTAATTGCATATAAACCATCCGATAAAGAAGAGAAGGATGATTTGGAGAAATACGAAACTGTCGGAGAAGGAATAGTAGATAAAGTAGAGCTTGACAAAGCCATTAAGTTATATAGGGGCAAGGGATACTATTGGATATTCGACATGAACTATCTATCTGAGTATTCAGAAAAACTCAAATCTATGGGAGAGAAGGTATTCGGAGCTTCTAAACTGACCGATGACATGGAACATAAGAGGGAATTTGGAACTGAAATTGCGAAGAAAGCAGGACTACAGATACTCCCCACATTTGAAGGTAAAACATTAGAAGAGGGAATAGCATTCCTCGAACAACATAAAGACGAGGCATGGGTATTCAAACCAGACGAGGCGGACGAATCTGATTTGACATTTGTTCCGAGCAATTGGGAAGATGAAGATGCAAACAATGAGTTGCAGAGATATATGAAGTCTCTTGATTATTCAGGTACATATATCTTACAGAAAAGAGTGAAAGGACTTGAGGCAAATGTAGAAGTATGGATATACAAAGGTACTCCGTTCTTTGCGTTTTCCACCCTCGAGAATAAAAAGAAATTAAATCACGACGCGGGAATGGCCGTTGGATGCTCTCAGGACATCTTATTCACTATCCCGTTAGATAGTAAACTTGTCAAAAATACCGTTGGGAAGATGTTCAGCTATTATCAGAATATTCGTTATACTGGATTTGCAGACATGAATGTGATCATACAAGACAATAATTTCTGGTTCATAGAATTTTGCAATCGTTGGGGATACAACTCTCATCCAAACTTATTTATAAATCTCGCAATAGATAATTTTGGGGACGTTATATGTGATTTCATAGATGGAAAGATACAAGACTTCTACAAGCATTTTAGATATGGATTTGGTGCTTCTATCACCCTATACATAGATAAACCAAAGCCAGCGTTACCTCTATATATTAAGGATTGTATAAAAAAAGATTTCTTTCATTTCGATACATTTGCCATAGACGATGAACTATATCTAGCAGGATACTGTAAAGAAGTTGGTATTATCTGTAAGCATGGATTTACTATAGAAGAGGCGGCGGGAGAAGCGCTTGCATGTATTGACACATACGAGGAAATATCATATCCGAATATCGCCTACAGAAGTGATCTTAGTGAAGATAATTGGCCTACATCTCCACGAAGGAGATATACCGCGCTTAAATCCATGAATCTTATATGAAGAAAATCATAGAAACGATACCTTATAAAGATCAACGATACGAAACGCTAGGAGATTATTATGAGGAAGACGGTGTAATGAAGTTCAAAATATCTGATGTCGGTAATAAACTCATGGAATTTGCTATAGGAATACATGAGCAAATCGAAGAGTTTTTCACCCGCACCGAGGGCATATCAGAAAAACATATAATGGAATTCGATCTGATGTTCGAGGAAGAACGAAAAGCTGGTTTACACTCGGATACTGACGAGCCAGGAGCAGATCCAAGATCTCCGTATCGGGAACAGCATGAATTTGCGGAGAATATAGAACGGTTAATCATTCATAGAGGAGGTCTAAATTGGAACGATTACACAAAATATATAAATAGTCTATGATAAAAATAAAAGAAATAGCGCCTGAGATACTCGATATACAACAGATCCTCGCGCAAAAAAATCAACCACAGTCGAAACTAAACGAGCAGGATAGAGTCCAGATTGATGACCTCATTAGCAAGGGAGTATCGAAAGAAAAGATACTCAAAGCTATTGATATGTCTGAGATGGACAATAAAGAGCTCGCTAAACAATACGTCCAAAACGTATAATTATATATGGATTTATCTCAAATCATAGCAGAAATGGACAACCAAATGAGCGATGAAGATACCAAAACATTGGTGTCTATATTTGGTAAAATGTCTTCAAAAGTCAAAGAGGCAACTGATGTAAGTAAGCAATTCTCTAAATTTATTGAGTCTAATAACGAAGTTATCGGATTATTAAAAGAGCTTGTAATTCTACAGAAACAAATGATGGCCGAAAACATAAAGACTCAGAAGAACACCGAGAAGTCAAACGAACTTCTTAATGAAATACGACTTAGACCTGATATTGAAATACCCGAACAAGTTAAAATATCCAATTTTCCCAAATTTGAATTCCCCAAAATAGAGATTCCAAAACCAGTATCCGCTAAAGAAATAGCTACTGAATTAGCAAAATCATTAGCTCCATTGTTTAAGGATATATACAAAAAGCTAGATAAAGAACCAGCTATTATTGATACTCCAAAGACGTCAGCCGTCAATATAAAACATCCAAAGATAAAGTGGATCATAGATAGCACTAAGAATGGTAATCTATTAGGTACTATTGATGGATCAAATACCATTTTCTATACATCACGATCTCCCGTTAGAAATTCAGAAGAGATAAGACTAAATATGGGACTCCCTTTATCAGAAGGAATCGACTATTCAGTATCAGGAAACATGATAACTTTCGTTGTTGCTCCACAATCAGGGGCGCAAATACAAATTAAGTATCAAGCATAGTATGAAGAAAATATTATTTGCGGCGTCTATATTGGGTCTATTTATTCCAGCTATTTCAACTGGAGCTATATCTATATTACAAGGCTATCAGGGTGGAACGGGAATATCTACAACAACTGCTGGGAACGTGGGATATGTACTATCAATATCGTCAGTAAATCCACTCACATATACATTTATACCAGCTGCGAGTGGAGGGACTGCAACAACCACCATAAATGGTGTAATGGGTCCTGTATTCTTGTTCTCTGCTACTTCGACTGGATCTACTGTCGGGTATTCTACGTCTACAGGAAGTGTAGTATTAAACATACCAAAGAATATATCATTCTTCACGAATGACGCGGGATACGCGACATCTTCTTCTGCTGCTACTTGGGGTGGGATCACAGGTACATTATCTAGCCAGACTGATTTACAGAACGCCTTGAATGCAAAACTCTCTACGACGACCGCCTCTACGACTTATGTTCCCTACACAGGAGCAAGCGCCAATGTACTTTTAGGAGTAAATAAACTACAAACTCCAGTAATTTTTCCCGCATCTGATTCCACCACAGCTCTACAATTCAACAAGGCAGACGGAACTACTAACGTTCTAAATATAGATACTACGAATGGGCGTGTCGGCATCGGGACGACGGCTCCATTGTCAAAATTGGGAGTAACGGGTTCTGCCAGTATTGGTGCAACCTATGGCGCGATAGCGGCGCCCACCTCGGGAATGATAATAGAAGGCAACGTCGGCATCGGGACGATGAGTCCGACATATAGAATTGGTCAGGGGCATTTAACTGACTATCCAACAAGGACTTCAATAATCACATCTACGGATATTCCAGAACTTGTTCTTGGTACAACTGAGGCGACGAATAGATATTCCGACCTAATTTTTGGCGCTCAGAATAGCGCAGGTTTTCAAGTTGCGTATGCAGGTTTAACTGCTCAAATGACTACTAATACTACAGGAGGCGAAGAAGGTTATCTGAGCTTTCTTACAAAAAACAATACTAATTATTTTGCGGAGAGAATGAGAATAGATAAGAGCGGCAACGTCGGTATTGGAACAACAAGTCCAGGCGCAAAACTAGATATTCAGAGTGCTAGTGGTATTTTAGAAGGGAGGGTTTGGCAAACTTCAGGAAATGCAATAGCAAAACTAAGCGTAGGCTCTGGCGACTGGTGGAACTTAGTTTCCAACCCAACATCAGGAACTAATGCTTACGGTTTTGAAATACAGAAAGCGGGTTCGGCTAAATTAGTTATTGATACAAATGGCAACGTCGGCATCGGGACGACGGCGCCAAAAGCTAAGCTATCTGTGAATGGCTCTCTAGCTACAAAACTTCGTGAAGTTTCATCTGCCACTACAACTACTATAACCGACAGTATTATTGGAGTTATTTCAACTTCTTCACCAATAACTATAACGCTTGCAGACGCTACCACACTTGATTCAGGACAAGAAATCACCATCAAGGATGAAGGAGGGAACGCAGTAGCAAGTAATATCACAATCGCCACAACCGCATCTCAAAAGATAGATGGTGCTTCCACGTTTACTATTGGTACTAATTACGGATCGGTTACTCTATATGGCAATGGCTCAAATTATTATGTGAAATAAACAAAATAAAAATATGCAAATACAAATCGTTGATACAGCCTTAACCAATTAATTCTCTGCACCAATAACACAGTTCTCTTATAGATGTGATGGATACTAAATAAAATAAACCAAAATCCATAACCTAACATGGAAAACAATGTACTTAAAACAAAAAATACTGTCGCAATCGTAGCTGTATGCGTAACTATATGTACTGTGATAGTTGGTTTTCTCGTAAGTAGGGACGCACAATTTAATATCGGAATATCAGGAGATGCGAGTAATTGGTATCTGAATGGGCAAGTAGACGATGTTGAGTTTTTTTCACGTGCGCTTTCTTCCACAGAGATTTCTAATATATACACCAATAACTTTAGAAGATTTAAGGGAAATGGTATAATACGGAGATGAAAAACATAATAAACAATATAAACTTCATATTGGGTCTGGAGAATAGTATCTCCTTCAAATTCTTATATCTGCTAGATAAGATTGTCGGAAAGTTTTTAGGAGACAATAAGCAAAGATTTATAAAAGGAGATTACGTTCTCAACTCAGATTTCTCGTGGACTATAAAATCCAATTCTGATTTTGACTATATAGCAAGACCGAATTATGAGAGTGAGCTTATACCCTATTTCACATGTAATGGTATATTCTTAGATGTCGGTGCGCACATGGGGAAATGGTCATTGTATATGTCTCGCATAGCATCAGAAGTTTACTCATTTGAGCCGAACCCAGATACCTTCAAATATCTAAACACCAATGTAATGATAAATGGTATAAAGAATATACATACAATAAATAAAGCAGTATCTAACAAAGAGGGAACGGTATGTTTTAATGCAGTCCCAAATGATACGGGAGCTTCAATGATTTCTCAGGATGGCATAGAGGTACAATGTACAACGCTAGATACATTCACAGAATCGTTTGAGAGAATCGGACTTATAAAATTAGATACACAAGGAGAGGAATGGAATATACTTAGTTCATCACCAAACACACTCAGAAAGACAGATAAGATAATTTGTGAAATATGGGATAAGACAAAAGAAGAGATGCAACAGATTTTTGATTTAATGAACAGTTTTGGATTTAAGATTGAAAAATTGCCGACAGACATAGATTATCTATTCCAAAAATAATATGCAACCACAATTTATACAACTTAAAAAGAAGTGGGATCCACGAAGATTCAAAGCTCATAAGACGGTGGGTACATTTCCCATATCTCAAGTTCCAAATACATTTGGTGATAGGCCTAACGTTATTAAGAATCAGGGTGCTACGAATTTCTGTTCAGGATTCACGGCGTCATATATTCTCGATAGGAAACTACAACTAGAGACTTCACCTGAATATGTCATTCAGAAGGAGTCTTTGATGTATAATTCAAATCCAAAAAACTTTCTAGGAGTACCAGTAGACGTAGCTCATAAGGCATTGTGCAGATATGGATCTATACCAGCTAACTTGAGCCCGTATAAAGTTGGAGTAACAGATCCATCTATCATAGCCGATCCTCTTCAATGGGATGTAAACCTAGATGATAAAGCATTAGTACCATTCGGATCTTCTTTTGAAGTTACTAAAGACGGATATATAGATTTATTTGATGCTGCTCGTGCTATAATGTATTCACAAAATGTCTGGCTCGATTGTTCTGGTTACTTTATACCAGAGTGGATGTATGCACCAAAAGGTATTATTCCAACTATATTTAAGAAGCAAGAAGTAAACGGACACATGTTTACTATATGCGGTAGTCAAGATATAAACGGTGTACCATATCTTGTAATTCCAAATAGCTGGGGAATAGACATAGGAGGAAAGGTTGATTCTATGGGGATCATACAGGATAAAGGAGGATTCTTCTTCGCCCCTAGAGAAGCAGTAAATACTTTATTCGATATATCTGTTATACTTGATAGAGATCCAAAAGATATAAAGAAAGAACAGTGGAACGCAATGCAGAAGATATACGATAAGATAATTACTATATTAAAGTTTCTCCAAAAAATTGTATCTTCATTTATAAAATAGTATGTGCTTTTTTAAGAAACCAAAACCTATGCCACAACCTGATCCAATCCCTACACCACAACCAGAAGTACCAAAATATGACTGGAGTAATCCAACTACATCAAGACACTCTGTGAGAGTCATTTGTGATGAAGAGGGATTAACATTTGATGAAAAAGAACTTATATGTGCAACAATAGAGTGTGAGAGTGGATTTGATAAAAACCGGACGAATAAAAATAAAGATGGGACGGTTGACTATGGTATCTGTCAAATGAATACTCACTGGTATATCGGAAAAGGAAAACCGATCGCAAGTATAGACGAGGCAATCAATGATTGCGAAAAGTGTGTGAGAGTAATGATACATGCGTATCAGGGTAAGCTTCCTGGGTACAGACTAAAAAATTGGGTATGTTTTAGCGGGAATTATTTTTTGAAATATTATAAAGGTAGTGAAGATCTATTAAAAAAATTAGGGAAATAGTTATGCACATATCATTCGTACATATGTGCTATACTAATTAAAAGGTCATAAAAAAACAAAAGTCTTATGTTCTCAATTACACAAGCTGGAGTATATGCATCCACGATAGGAGCTGTACTAACATTCTTTCATATAAACATAGCGACTCCTGAGATACAAAGTTTCCTTGAGGCGGCCATCACCATTGGGGGACTCTTAGTTGCATGGTATGGAAGATACCGAAAGGGAGATCTGACAATAGTAGGTACACGTAAGAAATAGGGTTTTTAGTACCCTATTTTTGTCCGTACAATTCGTTTTAAGGCATTTTATGTCTAAAATGATAGAATGTATACATAACGCATTATCTCTTCGTATACGTTATCACAGTAAATTAAAACCCCGCTTCCTAGTGTATTTTGGATATAAGCGGGGTAGAAATCACCGAATTGCAATTTCTAATTAGTTTATACAGATATTCATGACATATCTATATAATAAGATAACGATTATAACACGAATAGGTTACAATATCAAGTGTAAATAAAAATATGAAAAGTATTTATAAAAAGTTACATATCTTATTCTATTATCTATCGGAGATGACAGGACAACTTAGATTGCTAGTAAGGTTACGTTCATATTTCTGGATGAAAAGTTTATAGCTTCCCTATTCCTATGGGCGACGAGCCCAAGAATACGCAAGTATGGCGTTTGAATTTCGGAATGTTCAAACGTCCATAGGAGTATAGAAACTCTAACAGAACATTAACAAATGGAGGTTTATATGAAACGGTGTTGTAATTGTCTGTGCGAAATGACCAAAGCACATGGTCAATTCATATACGAGTTTCTAGTTTACTATTTCCTATGTCAGTGCGGACATAAAACTATACTAGATAGGGTGGGTTATGAAAGTCATAAAATGCCAAATATGTGAATGGACGTATGGCTGTCAACTCGTAGAGGGTTGGGAGTTCATATACTGTGAATCATGTGTCATACCTAAAGTCTGTAACAGATTTTGTTCACCCATAGTAGATGGGTTCAATGAATACATATATCAACCATGTCCCATTTGTAAGGAGAAAGGATATGAAAGCGAACTGGAAGAACACTCGGATCATAGTATCGGGTGGCATAACTAAGGAAGAATTCGTATGCAACGAATGTAAGTTGGATATATTCAGTCCTTGTTATAAGACTTCTGTTCTGGGGGATGAGCCTAAAGACTGCATCAATCAGGACAAGAAGCATTTCAATAAACCTCTTTCCGAGGTCTAACAC
>SCLI03000018.1_pt1 | contig 17112 bp, 34 predicted proteins | sample 7268041 | NCBI WGS metagenome assembly SCLI03 (sample SAMN10721081, study PRJNA514188) | viral metagenome | isolation source: depth-stratified mine tailings core A | place: China: Fankou Pb/Zn Mine tailings | collected 2017-10 | reverse complement strand
TATTGCGCGCACTAAAACGATCACCGCAATATTTTTCCACTCTTTTTCTGAAAAAATATTATCGACGCCATAAAATCGATGCGATTTTATGACGCAGTATTAGAGACGGCTAATATGTTGGAATCAGGGACCTAATACCTAACAGTTAGTGTTATGTCGGAAGTTGGATGTCGGGGGAGGCTAGAGCCGCGGGGCGGCGGCCGCGGCTGAGGGGCGGCGGCCGCGGCAGGGAGCGGATTATGGTAAGTCGCAGCGGCCCGCTCTGAAACTGTGAACCAGTACTTGCTTTATCGTATGCGGTATGGGAATATAAAGCCGTCGGATGAATCACTGGAGCACTTGCAATGAAACATTCCGGAACATCTCCCGCCAATTGCCCGTTCTGTCTCAAGGCCATTAACGCGAAGGGTCCGGACACACCAAGCGCGGAATTCCTGTCTTTCGCCAAAGCGCAGCGCGCCAAGCATTTTGCCGCGCTTAGACGCGCGGAGCGCGATGATGCCATGCGCTCGTTAGGACTTAAGAAAGTTCGCGGCGCGCTTGGCGGTACCTATTGGGAGTAATCATAACAAAAACCCGCCTCGGCAGGAGTAACCGGGGCGGGTCAGTGGCACGGCTCGTAGCAGGGGGTTAAAACCCGAGCCGGTAGCGAGTCGGATAAGCCCGCTACAGTGCGAGTCTACCCTGCCGTGGCACCGACTGCAACGACTGCCTCAGCCGCTCCCAGCGTGCCGAGGTGTACCGGTCCCGAGGATCGCACGTAGGCCTCAATCGGACCTGGACCGGCTTCTCGCGATAGCAGAATGCGTGCATGTACAGCGTCACAGCCTTACACATTGTCGCCTTTCGATTGAACATATTTCTTACTCCGTTTCCGAGAGCCTATTCTAACAGGTTCAATCTTCGGCGTCTCGCCTACCGGGAACCCCGATTCGTCCCATATAATATCGTTGGTTGCTTTTTCGTAGAATCTGGCTTGGGCATTCAACTGTGCGCGCGACGGTGGAATCCTACGTTTCATATCTTCACCTCAACCTGCCGATATTTCAACTGTGACAGAATCAACGCCGACCCGCCCGGAGTGATTCGATAGAGCGGCATTGTCGGCATTGTGCGTTTCGCGATACCGGCCCGTATCCACGACGCGGCGGCGAGTTCATCGCAGAACCAAGCCGTGCGATGTGTCCAGTTATGATCCCGTACTTGCCCCGTCACAAAATGCCAGATAGCGCGGACGTCGTATCGCTTGCCGATTTGAGCCGACAGAAACCCCATTACCGTCGTCAACTGTTCCGGGGTGCACTCGAGCGCGTACCAATCAATCCGCTCACCTGCGAGGTATGACAGTGGCCTACGCTGAACCCCGCCGTTGAGTCTTGCATCGATGACGTTCTGTCGGTCGAGGCAAAGCGTCGTCACGTGGGAATAGTACGATGCCCCGAACCATTCTATGAGCCGCGATGCTATACCCCGTGCGCGACAGAACCCGACCGTGACATAGGCAATGTCAGGTCGTAGCGTTTGCGGACTTGGCGGCATTCTGAATCGCGCTCTGGATTTCCGTGTTGACCATGCTCGCCAGATCCTTGCATACCGTCGTTTCCAGCGTTGGGAGTGCGGCGAGCGCATCGACTTGAAACTTGGTCAACTGCAACGCGACATTGAGAGGTGTCGGGTTGGTCGCAATCTGAGTCGCGGTCTGCCCCGCGAGCGGGAGGATTGCGAGGAAAACATCGTACTTCAGAGTGGCGAGAAATTGCTGGAAGTTCATGGTTACTCCTTACGTAATGGTGATCGTAACGGTACCCGGCACCGCACTCGGAAACATCTTGCAGACCACGTTGCTTGGTGCTGACATTGTTCCGTGTGCATCCACGACGGTCAGGTCGAAATAGACCGTTGTTCCGTCTTTGAGTCCCGTATTGACTGTGACCGGCGAGCCTGTCAGACCCTTGGCGACAGGATACAGCGTGCTCGGCGAAGTACCTTCGAAGAGGTCATACGTGAGCGGGGTGGCAATCGGCGTCCCGTCCGTGTTCGTGGTCGGTGCGGTGAATGTCAGGGTCGCGGCAGGCGCGAGCCCTACTTTCCCGACAACGCATGTCGGACCGGCGAATGCGAGCACGGGAACGAGTAGCGCAAGGATGCCCAGTAATGTCGCTTTCATGATGACCTCAATGTTGACTCACGCGTCTCATGTTCTCGCGGAAATTCTCGAGCCGCGTATCGAACGAGTCCTTTGTCACGAATCTTTCGAACATGAAAACTTTGAGTTCCGCCACGTCCGACTTGATTTTGAGCCCAACAAAAAGTAACAGCAAATTCGTCACGGCAAGCAACCCTTCAAGGATCGCGCGCACAGAGACGACATCCATTACTTTTTCTCCCGCGACTCTGCGGCCATCACTGACATTTCATGCGCGCCGTATTTCTCGCGCCCGGCCTTCGCCGCGACTTTCGTCGCGTAGCCTTTCGAATAGCCTTTCTCGCGCAGTTTCGTTACTAGTTTGGAAAAGCGGCTCATGAGTCTATCCTACCACGGCGGCGGTCTTTGCGGCGGCTTCAGACACGTTCACGATCGTTTGTTTCTGAGAAATCATGAGTGCGCCTACAGTCATGACAACGCCGACGATTACGAGCAAGATATTTCCGGCATCCTTTTCAATCGTCGTGAAAAACGATCCCTTGTATTTGCTGATCGTTGCGGCGGTTGATTTTGCCGTTGCGCTTGCCACGGCTCCTGACACGCTTCCGCCCGATGATATGAGACTTTCAATCGGCGTGACGACGGATTGCAGAAGGCTCATGAGTAATACGTCCCTTGCGCCATCCCGGTGAACCCAAAGAGCGGGATGTACTGATTCGACAGCATATTGAGGCCGGGATTCTGGATGTTCATTTCCAGCTTACCGATTGTCGGCGGCAGGTACGCCTGCGGGTTCGGAGTCGGGAGGTTCAGACTTTGCGGGAACGCCCCGGACACAACGCCTGCCGGCTGCCCGGACTGCGCGTGCTTACGCGTCCACCAGTACCACGCGAAGAGCGCAATGGCGACGACGACGGCGAACAGGGTGAAGCGTTTGTCATCCATGGATCTATACCATGATTGCCTTTGTGGGTTGATAGGATGGACTCATCGTCGATCCTAACATACCGCCCATCATCGCGCCCGCGCCGCCCGCGAACGATCCCGCAACGGTCCCGATTGTTCCGAGCACCTGAGAATTGAATTGATTGCTCGCATAGATGCTTGAATTCGCCGCTGACGCACTCGCAGCCGTTGAACTGTTCAACGCCGAGGCCAACGAATTGAACGCCTGAGCCCCGCCCGATCCCGACACGGCTTGCGCCATGGCACTCCACGGTTGCTCGGTGGCGAGGATTGCCTGAGACGCGCCTTGTACGCTTCCAGGCACAGCCGACAGCCCCGCCGCCGCGACTTGGGCAGCCGCTTGCAGGGTCGATTGATTTTGCGCCGTGGCGGCGTTCATCGCGGCAATGGGGAGGGCCGACTGTGCGCCGATCACACTTGAGAGTGTCGAACCCGCCGCCTGCACGCCCGCGACCGTTTCTTGCATTTGAGTCGCGGCGAGCTGTGCGTTCAACTGATTCTGTTGCTGAGTCGCGGCCAATTGCTGCGCGTTCGCTTGCAGCGCGTACTGTCCGGCTTGCTGCGCGTACGCGTTCTGTGCGTTCAATTCCGCCGCGTACTGCGCTCCGATTGAATTAGTGGAACTCGATGAACTGGATCCGCCGAGTAGATACTCGTACACCAAGTACAGTCCGATCAATCCGCCGATGATCCAGACGCCATACTTTTTGAGGAATGTTTTAGTGTGCTCTTCCATTACGGATTCTCTTTCCGAACCGTGAGCACCATGCGGCGATAGATCGAAAACGCGTTCTCGTTCAATTTCCACTCAATCGCCAAAAGAGCGGGCAGAATGAACCTTGCATAAAGACTCGCGCAATAATACTTGGCGTCCTTTCGCGCAAGTATTTTCTCGCACAGGTGCGGGGCGGTGGCGTAGTACTCGCGAATATGCGCCTTGCCTGCCTCGGTGCGCGCGAGATACTCATCACGAAACCTGCGCAACGTTTGCAGCGTCTCGCAATCATCCGGCAAACCAAGCGTATCGCAAACCGCCGTCGTGATGTAACAGCTACCGGCAGACTGCGCCGCACTCTGTGACGCGGCAACGCTCGCTTGCGCGACCTGCGACTCGGCGGCAATCGCGCCCTGCCCGATGTTATAATTCTGATTCATGAGGTTCTGATACATCGACGGCAATTGCGTATTGTCGAACGTCATTTGAGTCTGCGCGCTCTGAATGAGCGGTGCCGTAAGACCCGCAACCAAATTGTTCGCACCAACGATTGCACCGCCCAAAAACGCGGCATCGTTGTTCCACGAGTTATTCAGGAACGCGGCGGACTGTGCAGCGAGCGTTGAAACCGAGGGGCCGAGATCATAGTTGACGTTCACCCCTCCTAAATTCATGGACAGCGTCCCGGCCCCGGTTCCGGACGTTCCGCCGATCTGCATCGCGGTACTTGGTGCGGTTGTGGTCACTTAACCTCCGAAGGGGTTTTTCCCGAGTCCCGGCATCATGACGCTGTATCCCGGCGCGCCGCCGGCAAGCGCATTATTGAACACAGGCAGAGTCGGTCCCAGTTGAAATAGACCGAGGTTCCCGACACCCCGGAGCGGTACCCTGTATGTGACCGGCCAAACTCGCGGGCACGCACCCTGAGACTCAAGGTTTGTACGCGGCCCTGCCGGAAATCCAGGGTTGAAAACCTGCGGTCCGATGATGAACCGTAAGGGATTCGGCGGGAGTCGGATGAGGCCGTCCATGACTCTACGCGAACGTGCCGCCCGAGAACCCACCCATGGGGACCGGGCCGCTCGCGGCTCCCATTGCGGTACCGAGGATCGATGAGAATCCGCCGGTGGCAGAGTTCAGTACTCCGACCGTGTTATTTCGATTCGAAACCAACACGGCCACGATTGCGACACCCACGATCGCCATTAGGACGGCGGTGATGTCTTTCATTGTTTCACTCATGGCGCTTTCGTCTCCGGAATCTGCACATTAGCGGGCAGGATTTGATCTAGTTGAGATATTACCTGATTCCAATTGATGAGCACAAACGTCAGGGCCGCAAGTGCAATGAAGGGTTTGACAGCGGGTCGCAAGGCCGGGACGTTGTAGAGTGCGCGCAATACCAGAACCGCCAGAATCCAGACCAAAAATTCACGTCCATTGTCCTCAACGATTGTGAGCAACCGACTCGCGTTTCCGTGCACGCCAACGAGGATGAAGTAGATTCCGTATGCGCCGACAAGAGCATAATTCATGGTGCTGCGCTGGTAGAGGGCGGCGAAGTCGTCACGTTCGTGGAACTCTTGACGGCAAGGTCCGCGAATTCCACAAGCTTCCCCTTGGTCGCAAGATAAAGGAGCCAAGCCAGCGCGATGATTGCAAACGTGTTCACGATTCCACGAGCCCTTCAATCGTGACTTTGTGCGCCGCGATCAAAAGAATCAGCGCAAAGATGAAGGCTCCCTCCCAAAAGTAGGGCGAGGATGTCATCTTGGAAAACCATGAACCCATAAATCGCGCCTCACTTGTGAAACGGGCCGGCCGAGTTTCCAGGGCCGGCCCGTGGGGTTATCAACCCCTCCCTCACCTCACACCCAAACTGGGTGTCTAGACACCTATGCCTGGATCACTCCGGGGAGCGGCGTGCCGGACAGATACGTCGATTCGAACTGGGACTGAATGTATGTCCCGGCGGCGGCCGTCAGAACGTCCCATTTGGTCTGTACGTTGCCGTAAAGCTGAGTCGTAATCGGTTGCGTGCGTGCTCCCATGTAGTACACACCTGAAGGGAAGTCCCATCCCAACATGTCGCGTTGCATGAGTCGCATGAGCGGCGGCGTGTTTTCGCGAACGTTCGTGTTGCCGTTCACGAGAAGCGTGATCTTCTGAAGGTCCGTTCCGTTCAGCGTCCCGCCTGCCGCACCCTGATTGAACATGGCGAGCATGCTCATTACCGCACGGTTGTTTGGCCAGTTCGTATATTTGGGATTGCCGGCGCTGATGTTCGCATTGTCGAACAGATTTCCCTGGATCTCGTAGATCGTAGAGAGATCGATGAGCGGAAGATTCTGCGGCGACACCCCGGCCTGCGGCATCAGGTAATGCTGGAACGCCTGCACGCTGATTTGTTGGCCGGCCTGCAAGGTGGCCGTGCCGGCAGTGTAGGGAGCAACGAACGGATCACCGCCCACGAGCGCCGGAGCGAACGTGACCGTAATGTAATGCTCCCCGCGATCCGTTTGCGCCAGCACTGCGCCGCGAAGGTCGGAGCGCGCGTCATACGCAAGCGGCACGTACAGCGCAAAATACGCGTTCGCGTTCGCAACCGCTGTCGGGAGGGCCAGGATGTCCGTGTCGATTCCGGTTTCGGACGACACGTAACCCATCATTTTGTGAGCGTTGCCAATTGAACGGAAGGCTTTCACCGCATTCAGCGCGTGCAGCTGCCATCCCGTAGTCTGAACGTGAATCACGCCAGCGAAATCGACGTACTGCAATTGCTGCACGATGTTCCACGGTCCGAATGGCGATTGAGTCGCCGCGGCCGTGACATCGATAGGCACGGTGAAAAGCAACGTGACACCGGTCACGATTCCCGTGCGATCGAGCGGAATGCGGACCTGATTCCCGAGCACGGGCACGCCTTGCGTGATTCCGGGCAGGAGTTTGGTGAATGCGAGCCCCTGTTGCAGCAGCGCCATACGCGCCTGCAAGTTCGCAACGGCGGGGTTCTGAGTCGTAGCGGTGGCGGTTGTCATGTCAGGTACTCACGCCTTGTACTGGGACAGACCCATGGCCGCAAGACCATGATTGATCACCCAGACACCGATAAATGCAATGATGGCGATTTCCGCCCAACGGATGAGTCTATCCACGGTTCAGGCTTCCCAGGTTTGAAGGCCCGCGTAGCGCAAGGCCCGGTTGATGATGAAAACCCCGACAAACGCAATGAGGGATATGGTGATGATGTTGGCTAGATCGATGCGGACCATGTTATCTCACTCTACCGGTACCGGGGCGAAGAGGATTATGTCATCTCGGGCGACGTTGTACCACAGCCATCTATGACCGTGCAAGCGATTCATAAAATGCTCGCTCCCTGTTTCCGCGCGCATTCTTTTGCGATCATCTTCTAACACTAAATCCATCGAGCCAATATAATCAGCCTCAGAAAAAACGAAGCGTGAAATAAACGCCGGCCTTTGTGTCAATCCTAAAAACGATTGTTTTAGTTCGCGCCCACGGGTCAGCCATCCGATAAGCCCGTCTCCCGCGCGACCCGCCGCCGAATGCATCGTATAAAGTTCGTCGCAACACACGCCGATATTTTTGACGTTCTCGTGGAGCCAGTATAAAACTGCATCCATAAAATCGGCGTCAGCTTCCGCGCCGCGAAAATTCAAGACTACAAATTTATGCTGACGTAATTTTGAGAGGATTCCGCGTGCGTCGAATTTTTTGAACACGACGGAATCCTCCAGGCTCCGATACGCTCCCGTATGTTTCGGATTGAAAATCACCCAATGTTGCGAGGATCGATTGAGAAGCCAGACGGCGAGCGTTGATTTCCCGCTGCCCGTGCGTCCGGTGATGATCGCCCGCTTGCCGGGATCAATTGAGGGGAGGGCCGGTGACATCGGGGCGCACTTCCTCGGCGGTTGAATTCACGGTCTGTCCACGCGCTTGCCGTTGTTTTTTCAGCCGGCCCGCAATCTTTATGACGCGCGGTATGTAGATGAATCCCATGACGCCCGCAAGTTCGAGTCCTGCCATCACTTTGGGATTAGGCTCAAAGTCGAATTCCCGCGCGAAGTTGACGAACGCAACCGCCAATTGATTCGACTCATCGTCGCCGAGCATCAATTCGGGCATTCCGGTGGCAAACGCCACGAGGCCGTGCGTTCCTTTGATTTGACGCGCGAGCGCGGCTTGATCTATCTCAAAGTGCACCTTGCGCGGTCGGCCACGTTTGGGCGGCGCACCGTCAACGGGCGAGGCTTCCGTAAGGCCCGCTGATTCCTCACGCGGACGATTCTTGCTCCCCGGCGGCCTTCCGCGACGTTTCGGCGGGTCGGTCACCTTGCCGTTGATTTCAGGTCGCGCGGTCTGTGACGGCATCGTTTCGTCGGACATGTCGGACTCCTGTTAGATCCGGATGAAGGTACGCTTACGCTTCTTTGGCGTCTCGGTTGACGGCGGAATTTCCGTTTCGATCAACTTGTCATCATCCTTGCGGGGTTCCGGAGGGGTTTCTTCCTTGACTTCCTCCTTGACTTCCTCCTTTACTTCCGGCGTCACTTCCTCCGCGACTTCCGGGGTTTCCGTAACGGTTGTTTCCTCGGACATGGTTTCCTCCACGATATCAGCGGCTTTTTCCGCAATTTCTTCCGCCGCCTCGGCGATTTCCTCGCTCGCCTCGGCAACCGTCTCGAGCGCTTCCTCGGCTTCCGAGTCGTCGATTTCCGCGATCCATCCGAGGATTTCCGCCTGTTGATCGTGCAGTTTCGCATGACCCTCGGCAAGCTCGGCGAGTTTGGCGATGATTTCCTCCTGCCGTTGATGAATCGCGTTGATCCGCGCGGTGGATTCGGTGATGAAGCTTGCTACTTGCTGCCCCGTGGTTTCGAGGTTAGCGAACACATCCATCATACCCATGTTAGTTTACCTTCAACCAAAGTACGCGTTGATATCAAGCTCACCGGTGGCGAGCGCGGTCCCGACCGTGACCACGAGCGATCCCGCCGCCCCGGCATTCAAGCCGAGTTTCGCGAAATCGAGTGTCCGCGTCCAATACTCGGCAAGGTTCGTCGCGGCGGCGGGAATGTAAACATTCTCTTTCCATATCACGGTCCCATTCAACGTCGCGGTGATGAGGTTCAATCCCGCCGCCGTGAGCGTCGTGTTACCGGTGAGGGAAAGGATGAGTTTGCGAAGATACGTGTTCGCCGCCGGGGTGATGTTGCCGCTCGAGGTCGCGGCTCCCGTGATCGTGTTATTGAAAAACGGGGTGACAGTGACCGGGACTTCCGTGTTCTGATACGGGACTCCGCCCGAATTGACCGTGGGCGATGTCGGTAGCGGATTCGGAGAAACGATATCGACGTTGACCGTGTTACCGACCGTGACATCGTTCCCCGACGGTAGCACCGGGAAATCGACGAATATGACCGTTGCCTGCCCGTCACCGGTAATCGTTGCGCTTTGCCCGTTCGGGGCTGGAAAGTTTCCCGATTGCACCGCGCCCGCAGGCACAGTGAAATTCCAGTTGAGCGGCTGAATGTTGATAACGAGCGGACCTGCGCCTTGGCTGTTATCGACGAACACGCCTTGCGGCTGAAAGGGAAACTCGTCAACGCGAAACTGCCGCCAGTCAACGTACGTCGGCTCAGCGGTGAACACTCCGGTGAATGGGACCGCATGCGTGGCGCCGCCCGCCGGAACAAGATAATTGGTTGTGGTCGTTGCCGACCCTTGGGGAACTGAAGTCATGACCTATAGGCTCCGGTTAGGGAAATGGGACGCGCGGAATTGACAGTCACAAAGGCAGATTGCAATTGACCCGTCGGGGTACGGACGATGCCTGGATTCGGGGCGATGAGGATTGCAGTCGATCCGTTCGGAACATCCGTTCTGCACGATGCGAAGAGGTACTTTTTCGTGAGCGCGGCATTTTGTATCTCGTAATAATCCGGCGCGGCATAGGGAAATTCGCACTGAAACGCGCTCAATCCGTCCGTGTAGAACATGCAATTAGTGTTCGGAAGCCCCGGATTCTGATACGTACACGCCCCGACGATGCCGGGGATGTTGCTATCCCCTCCCGTCGATTTGTTCGCATAGTATATGTTCGCCCCGATGCTGCAATTGACGGACGCGCTCGAGTACGTACTGACGGAAGCGCCACAGGGCGTGCCGCAATCGGATTGCACCCCTTGCGCAATGTCATATGAGACGTAATCGAGAACCAGTGCGTTGTCTACGTTTGAAACCTGATTCAAGAGATAACTTGCACCGTTGGAACATGTCCCTTCCCGATACAGATTCGGATTGCTGACAATCCCGGCCCGTACGAACGGATCGCCCTCACTCGTTCCGACGAATCCGGTACTGAGCAATGTCAACTGGGAACTCGAGGGGCGATATATGCTCGTCCATACGGATGTCGGCGCGCCGCCACCGCCGCCTGAATAGAAACCGACACCTAACAGGTTCTTTGCCGCGTCGTAGAAAATTTTTGGGTTCGCTCCATAACAGGGATTCGTGAGCGGCGAAGGTGAAGGTTTCAGCATAATCGGCGTAGCGTTGTTCAACTTGGCATTCGCGACGCGCACAAAGAACGTCGTATTATTGTTCATCACGAGCAAAAACAAACCGGGGCCGAGCGGCACTATATTATTAATGAAAGTCTGTGCTTCCATTGGCGCGCTGGCGTAGTATGTCAATGTTCCGCTGACGTCTACAACGTAAACATACAACGTTGTATAATAAGGCGGATTTCCAGTGGTCGTTAATGAGGTGAACAGAACACAAGAATCATCATTCAAGGCGAACAATAAAGAGGCGCATTGATACCATGTAGGATTCGCCAATTGCGGAACAACCGCAATCTGATTGAACGCAAGTTGTCCGAACTCTACGAATCTCACAGATTCAAACTCCTGGCCGCGTTTTGCATCGCTGTCACGTATGCTTGTGGATTGCCGGGTCCGTTGTAGACGCTCGCGAACTTCAACAGTTTTTCCGGATCATTCTTCAACATGTCCCAAGTTTCATCGATCCCGTTCTGTCGCAAGAACTTCGCAAATATCGAATTCTGCGCGGCGATATCATCGACAAAGTCAAAAATCGTTTCACTGTAACCGAGAGAGTAAATGTTGAATCCCATTAACTGATAGCGACCAAAACTCGTTGAGAAAATCACGCGCGCCGTGTTGAAGTCGCATACGTTACAGCGTCCAATTGCATCGATTAGAGAAAGCTCGTTCGCGTTCGGTGCGAAGTTTAGATACGTCTGCGGTTCGAAGCGTATGGCTTGGCTGTTACCGTTTGACTCAACTTTCATGATGATGAGTGAAAGGTCATAGTCCGCGCCGGGTTGTGTTGACGTGGGGATCGATATGGACATACGCTCGACTCCGCCGGTCCGCGACCGGTGAAAGGTCCGGGGCGGCTGACACCGCCCCGGCAATGTTGGCGGGCAGACAGGAAAAATCCCACCGTGGCGATGCGGAAAATACCAAGGCTCGAGAAAATCCGCAAGGCAAATGAAGCCAAGGCGAAAAAATACAGGGAGGTTATGAAGGCAGCAAAACAAAAGACTGCACAGAAAAACGAGAACAGAAAATTAGTTGCGCAATGGCGCGTCCTGAAAAAACTAGGCGTTTACGATAGCAAAGATAATCCGGCGCTCTCAAAACTCACAAAAGGGCGTCGCGAAACAATTAAGAAGAAATTTAATGAAGTTCAAAATCTGACGCGGTACGAGAACGGCGAGGCTTATAGGCCGCTGCACTTTGTCTCGTACGATAAGCCCGTCGTCAAATTGGACAAAATGGGACGGGTCGTCAGCCGGGGCACGCGGCACGTCACACGATACGACATCGATCGGGATCACTTCGAAGTCGTCAAGGGGAAACCGAAGCAAAAACTATCCGACTCGCTGAAAACAAAAGACGGTCTGCTAGTGGCAAAAGGATCTAACGAAAAAATTTCGATCACAAAAGACGGCAAGGTCGAAGTGAGGGAGGCGAAAAATGCTCCGCGTACCGTCTTCTCACGAGAGCCTCTCTCGGGTCCGGTTGAGTATCTGACACTCATGGACGACATCCGCTCAGGGAGGCTGAAACTGAAGAAAGGTGAGGGATTGCAGATCATCTCAAACGGCATTCGCGACCGAACGATTTACACAGCCGGTACGCTGCACCTATTACTCGCTAAGCTGGAACGCTACATGGCCGGCGGATTGATCCCTGCACATGGTGGGCAAGGAAATTTCGACCAATGGGCAAGCAATTCCGAAATCGTTAAAAGGAGCACGCGTTGAACTATCGATTAGAATCTGAACTTAGACGCCTAGCGCGACTCTCGCCGCGTCGAAAAAAGAATCACGAAAAAGTATGTTGCTGCGAAGGGTGGTGGTTTCCGCACAGAATCGGATCGCGCGCATCGGAATTCACGCGGCTTACGTTCGGGACCGACGGCTGTATACACGGGAAAAAGCAATCATGCGAATCGCTACAATAGATTTAGAAACGGACCCGTTCAAGCATAACCGCACGCCTGCCCCGTTCGCAGCCGGATTTTACGACGGAGAAACATACCGCGATTTTTGGGGTGATGATTGCGTGTCGCAATTGCTGCACTTCCTGGAACGCTATCCCTTTGAACTCACGATTTACGCGCACAATGGCGGGAAGTTTGATTTCTGGTACTTGGGACATGCACTCTCGGAACCGCTTCTCTATATAGACTCGCGGCTCGTCCGCGCTAAACTGTTTCATCACGAGGTGCGGGACTCGTACAAGATTCTCCCGGTTCCGCTCGCAACGATTCAGAAAGACGAAATTGACTACCGGGTCATGGAACGTGACAAACGGGAGAAGCACAAGGAATCGATTCTCAAGTACTTGCGGTCGGATTGTGTATATCTCTACAACGCAGTCTCAAAGTTCATCGATCAATTCGGCGACGTGCTCACCATCGGCGGTGCCGCGCTGAAAGAACTCCACAAGGATTACAAAACGCCTCGCATCTCACCAGATGACGATGCGACCTACCGGCAGTTTTTCCACGGCGGACGGTGCGAGGTTTTCGAAGTCGGGGAATTGCACTCTAAGAAAGGTTGGAAGTTATACGATGTCAATTCATTATATCCCTATTGCATGTCAAATTTCCCTCATCCTGTCGGAGAGTGCGATAAAATCTTGCATACCTTACCAGACGCTCCATTCTACCTTGCCCATATATGCGCCAAATCCAAAGGTGCGTTACCGGTTCGGACAAAACTTGGGCTATCCTTTCCCCACGGGCACATTGAGTCGTACTGCACGAGTCACGAAATCAGAATGGCGCTTCAACTGAAGTTGATCGAAATCACGCAGGTTATGGAGGTGTACGCGTGGAATGAAACCGTGACGTTTGACAGATTCGTCAATCGCTGGAATGAACGCAAGATTGCGGCGGAAACGGCAGGGGATTCAACGGGGCGCACGTTCGCGAAACTGATACAAAATAATTGCTATGGAAAGTTCGCGCAGAATCCGGAACGGTTCCGAGACTTCAAACTGTTCAAGAATGAAAACGCATGCGTCAAAGCCGGCTTTGCCGTGTGCGGCGAACTCGGTCCGCACATTGTCGGATCGAAGCCCACAGACATAACGCCACAAATGTACAAAAACGTTGCAGTCGCGGCGAGCGTCACGGGCGCGGGTCGGGCTGTGTTCATGCACGCGTGGGCGGCCGCGGAAAGGTGCGCGCTCGGGGACACGGACTCTAGTTGGTGCGAGTCACTACCGCTTGAACTCGATGCACTCAAGCTCGGCGCGTGGAAGCTCGAGGCAGAAGCGGACACGCTTTACGTGGCGGGGAAAAAACTATATGCGGCGTGGAAGCGTGATTTTAATGAGCCTAAGCACAAATCGCGAACAAAAGATAGGTATATCGAGGGCTTTTATAAAATCGAGCACGGGAAACGAGTGCCGCTCAAGTGCGCATCGAAAGGCGTACGGATGGCACCGGAGGAAATTGCACGGGTCGCACGGGGCGAGGTTCTAGAGATTCCCATTGACGCGCCGAGCCTCAGAGTCGGACGGCAAGCGAAATTTATCGCCCGATCCATTGCGCGTACGGCTCAATGCGCGTAGATTGTCTGTGCGGTTCCGTACTCTGTGGGAAAACGCACAGACGGAACGGGGTGATCCATTCTAAACTCAGGAGATTTACATAATGCAATTCGTGAACAAAATCACAATGAAAACAATCGACGCGCAGCCGAAGGCTCGTAGCGTCACAAAGCCAGAAGTCCTGTGCCACATTTTTGGGGTTGCGCGAAACTTCAGGCTCGGATCTAGCACGTTCGGACTGTTTCATTCGTTCATCGGCGATTTCGAAGCCGTGAACCTGAAGACCGGAGAGGTGACCAAGGCCGGTCGCATCCTGCTTCCAGGGATCGCCGAGAAACTTCTGATCGAGCGAATGCTGGCAGCCGGCGCGACTCCGGGCAAGGAACGCACGGCAACCGAGAAAGAAGAGGACGGGGAACCGACGAAAACCCCGGTCGAATTTGCCTTCGCGATTGGCGTCAAGCCGCTGTTCGAGAAAGACGGAAAGACAATCGCGGAACGCGGCCAAGGGTACGAATACACCCTGCACCCCATTGTGGAGATGAAAGAGTCGGACTCGCTCACGCATCTGCGCGAAGCGTCGCGTAAGGCAATCGCGCCGCCGGAACAGCAGAAGAAAAAGACAGCTTGAGGGATCGGAGATGAGAGAGGGCCGGGAGAAATCCCGGCCCTTTTTGTTTTAGTCTTGTTTGTATTGTTTCGCTAATTCGTCCATGCAGTCAGGACAAATTTGTACAGCATCGTCCAATGACTCGTACGAAATAACAGCATGTTTCTCTTGCCCGCACGCTTCGCAGCGACATGTTTCGTACTCGTAAATAGTAACGTCGCCTTTTTTGGCCAGTTCTTTGTATTGCATCGTTGTATCTGCTCCACTATCTAGGAAATAAAAAATCTTCCGGAACCCCTTGTGTTTTTTCTTTATACTGTGCAATCAAAACAATTGCGGTCTGTTCCATAGATTGCAGACAAGAAACACAATAGCGGATGATTGTGTACTCCCCTGTAGATGGATCGAATTCTAAAACTCCAAGCTTACCGCAACGTTGACACGATTCTTTATCGTTATAACGTGTGTCATACCCGAATGATACGTGCGTCATTACATGATCCCCTTATCCGTGACCGTGCGCGACGATCCACGCAATCGCCGCGCCTTGCGGCTCGAGCATGTCTCGAAGTCCCGGCTGTATTACCGTACCTAACAGTATGAGGATAATAGCGACGCAACCGATGATGGCCGCGATTCGGAACATCACAGAATCGCCGTACTCCGAATCGACAGGTTTCCAAAGCCAGAGCATCAACGCGATAACGCCAAACGCGCAGCACGTGACCGAACCAACAAGTAGATTTGTGAGCCCCGCAACGTAACGCCAACGGGAGAGACTCACGATTGCGGCTGCGCTGTAATGACCGAGGGAGGTTATGGAGTGCAGGATTAGATTGAGGTTTTTTGGATTCATTAGAGCAACCCCTTTAGCAGTTCGTTGAGTGTCATCCCAAGGGAGTCGGCAATCTGAGCGGCACGGCGGACGCTGATATCGACCTGTCCGTTTTCAAGCCGGGAATAGGCGGATTGAGTCATCCCGACCCGCTCAGCCATGACCGTTTGATAAATCGAGCGCTCACGACGAAGGTCGCAGAGCTTGCGGCCGAAACGGCGGAGGAAATCGGAGCGGGTCTTGTTCATGACAGCTCCCGCAGTCGTTGCTCGTATTCAGCTATCAAGTTTTCGACTCGCGTCAAAGCCTGTCTGAATTTTTCCTCTCTAAATTTAACCTCTTGTATCGCCATTGCGAGTGCAAACTCGCGCATGAAATCAGCGCGAGCCCACGGAGTTTTGTGTTCTTTAACGATCACTGTATTTCTCCTTGCGGGCAAGGTCGAATTCGGCGGCCTCGTAACCGTCCTGAAAACCAAGCCAAGCTACCAAAAGCAATGACGGATCAATGCCGATATGATCGAGCTTCCATGAACGCTTGAATGCTTCGCGAACGTGCACCAAGTCCGGAAGTTTCCAGGTGTCAGAATACGCGTCTAGAACTGAGAAGGGGTTTTTAAGGGACATGGTTTACTCCTGCATGATGTCGCGGATGACAGCCTGCACGGCGGCACCGTGACGCTGCCACCATACGGTTGCGTTAGAATCAAGTGTATCGATCCAGTCCAGATCAGCCTTCAGCCACAGTTCGTTGGGATGTGTCTGACAACCGATTGAAGTTTTATCGGGCTGAACGCAAATAGACCAACCGCCGAAGTCAAGACGTGCGATACGAAAATTGGACGGCAGAATAGAGCCGCTCAAATGCGCGTCGCGAAAATATGCGTCGTCCAAATACGCGCCGCGCAAATCCGCGCCGCACAAATTAGCGTCGCGAAAATTCACGTCGCAAAAATTCGCGTCGCGCAAATCCGCGTCGCAAAAATTCGCGCCGGACAAACATGCGCCGCGCAAATCCGCGCGACGCAAATACGCACCGCGCAAATCCGCGTAGGACAAATACGAGCCGCGCAAATCCGCGCCGCGCAAATCCGCGCCGCGCAAATACGCACCGCGCAAATCCGCGTAGGACAATGTTTCTATTTCGCGTTGGGAACCGTTAAGGAATTTGATGAGCATGATTTACTCCTACAGGATGTTTGGGACGCGACGATATGCGGTCGCACCGCGGATCGATTTAGTCTCACAGACGGTGCCGGCCTGGACTCGCGCGTCGATAGCACGCATCAGACTCCGGTAATAACTGCCGCTGTAATGCTTCGCCTTCCCCTTCAGAACTCGATTCAAATACGAGCCGGGAGTCAAGGGAGGACCGTCGAGATAATCATCGATGTACTGCGATTCTCTAGGCATGATGTTCTCCTGGTAAACGATTCATCCGACGTCTCCATATTCCCATACCGCATACGATAAAGCAAGTACTGGTTCACAGTTTCAGAGCGGGCCGCTGCGACTTACCATAATCCGCTCCCTGCCGCGGCCGCCGCCCCTCAGCCGCGGCCGCCGCCCCGCGGCTCTAGCCTCCCCCCACGCACGCACTAAAACGATCACCGCAATATTTTTCCACTCTTTTTCTGAAAAAATATTATCGACGCCATAAAATCGATGCGATTTTATGACGCAGTATTAGAGACGGCTAATATGTTGGAATCAGGGACCT
>SCLI03000398.1_pt1 | contig 17370 bp, 25 predicted proteins | sample 7268041 | NCBI WGS metagenome assembly SCLI03 (sample SAMN10721081, study PRJNA514188) | viral metagenome | isolation source: depth-stratified mine tailings core A | place: China: Fankou Pb/Zn Mine tailings | collected 2017-10 | reverse complement strand
AATTTAGTGTTGCGGCGCGTCGGGTTGAGTTAGTTGAGAATTTGATTTCTTTATTTCGGGTTGGGTTTTTGTTTTGTCATTTCACATTTTCTGTAGGCAAAGCAATCGCTGCATGAAACTTCGGTGGCTATGTTTTGGCAATCTATGACGATCGTTTTATACATGTAGAGGGCACCTCGTTTAATCGGTCCATTATTAGCTCCAGCGAGCAGGGACTGTTCTTTTTTTGGCTCCACATTTCGCTTTGTAAATGTGTCGCCGCGGTTAACTACCAATGCCAAGTTGCACATTTTTCTGTCTCCATTTGAGTTGTGGTTGGGGCTGTTTTTAGAGTTGCCCGATATATTCTCTATAGGTTCTCTTATGGGTCAATACAATAAAGCTGTCTGTTAGTGTCGTTCTGTCTTTTTGAATAACTGTGCCTTATGGTGCTGCTTGTAGTGGCGCACAACCCGTCCCTAACCGCCTATGTTAACCAAACCCGAAACAGACGCCGAAACACAATCTACGGGTTGTTGTTGTGTATAGCGGGTTCTCGGCAACAACTACTAACAAAAAACAGGCTTCAACTTCGGAACAAGAATGGCGAGAATTAATCTGCAGAAAATTGATAAAAAATAAAAAAGAAATTAACTAGTTTGAAAGATGCCAAAGCATACGCTTAGTATCTTCTTGGTGGGCGTCTTTTGCTATAGCACTCTCGGCAATATACTGGTCTTGTGCCGTCTGGTTTGAAAGGAACATCACATTCTTTTCCACAGTCAGCGCAAGTTGCCTTGTGCATCTCTCGGTTACCGTATGACATATTTGCTGTTTCAACTCCTACTATATTCGTGTGCAAAATTGCTTCTGCACAGTACCCACATAGACAAACTCCATCCTTATAAAGTCGATGCTTTTAGCATACAACAAGAAACATGGAAAACATCTCCAAAACAGAAAAACTGCCCATCAAGCAAACCGGCAATTGGATGAATAGTCAACCTAATATAGGTAAAACACCCATATACATGGAAGGTTCGGACAATCCTCGAGTCTTTAGAGAAAAAGTATTGGTTCGCGGACGGTGGCTTAGCTTTTTCTCAGGCACCAGCTAGTTGAGTGGAAATTTGAGACAGAAAAAATCTACTTTAGGCGAACATCTCGCACTACTCTCAGTAAAATACAGCGTTTACCCAAACGAAGTTTTCCAAGCCCTCGTGGTGGCTAAGCAAACCGAAAAAACCGCCTCATGCGGCAACCTCACCGTGGAATACCGCGGCAAAATGAAAGGCGAAACCATCTTCCTCATAACCAAAGACAACGACGTCGTCGCCCAATTCAGGGTAGAAGAAGCATTCCTCCACAGAAAAGATAACCCGTTTGAAAGCTGGATGAGCACCGATAAAATCAAAAAGAAAATCGCCAAACAAAACACAGACTCCATCTACTCACACATAAAAGACCTCCGCGCAGGCATGAAACGCGTCAACCTAAAAGCCCACGTGCAAGAAATCCCCAAACCCGCCCAAGTTCACACCCAATTCGGCAACACCGTCATGGTCGTCAACGCAGTTGTCGGCGACGAAACGGGCAAGATTAAGCTGTGCCTCTGGGAAGGCCAAATCGGACAAATCAACGTAGGCGACAGCATAGAACTCAAAAACGGGCAGGTCTGCGTTTTTCGAGGCGAAAAACAACTGCGTCTAGGAAAAAACGGTTTATTAACTGTTATTGAAAGCGCAGAAGAAGTAAAACCCATAGCAACAGTTCGCTAAAGTTTTTAACGTGGAGAAAAAATTAAGCGATACATGCCGCCACATCCACATAGCATTGCTTTCAACATACAGCCATGTATCCCATGTGAAGGAAATCGCACATCCCACACCGAAACAGACGGCGAAACACATTGCAACCGCAAAAAGCAAACCCATTCAGTTGCAGTCTTGTGGCGTGCCGTAAACCGCCACACCCACATAAAGAGCGCACAACAAAACTCATCTGCCTTTAAATAAGGGAGGGGACCTCCGCCAAGAGACGTCGCGTGATTCCTCAGCTATTATCAGGTTTTTCTCTTTTTTGTTTTCTGTTCCGATGCGGGGTCTCAGCCATCAGGCTTAGCTCTTTAACGTAATCCATAAGTGCCATCCTCATCGCCTCGCTCTCACTTGTCCCCAACCTACTCGACAATTCAGTCAAAATCGCCCTTTGCTCTTTGCTAAGCACGACTTTAACCACGCATCTTCTAACCATTAACTCCAACTTCTCCACATTTTTTGGCATTTGACCCCACAGGATGGCCCACAGAGTGGCCCACGCGTGGTACCACGGGTGGTACAATTCGCCTTTTCATTTTCTTTGCTTATTTAGTGTGTGTTAGACCTGTGAGGTATAGTAAAATGCCATGGGAACAAACCGATAAATTCATCAAAAGCGGGCACAAAAACCCTGCTGACTTCCAAGAAGGTACCCAAAAAACCGTTACCTTAAACGAGAAAGAAGGCATCCAAGCCATAATTGCTAAGCCCAAAGGCAAGCAAACAATGGCGATACAAAGCTACCTTTTTAGTAAAGAAAAAGGTTGGACACTGGAAAACGCTAAGGCATGGTTTAACAAGCTTCATTTGCCGACTAAAGAGCACCTCTGTGCCGTTCTGCCCTTTACCGTCGCAGAAAAGGTCCTCGACAAGCCCCTGCGGATCGAAGGGTTAGCCTTAACGATTGGCATGAGCCGAAACTTTAACATCTACACACCAGAGGAGTTGGAGGCTTTCTCAGGCAAACTGGTTGATGCACCCGTCTACCTTGAACATGTCTCTGCAGAAGAAGCGATTGGTAAAGTCACCGACACCCGCTGGGATGGACAAAACCTGCACTACACCGCAGAAATCTACGATGAAGAGACGGCTGAAAAAATCCGCAAAGGCTTAATCCGCCACGTCAGCGTCGGAGCAGACTACCAAACCATCGACCTCGTCAACGGCAAAGTTCCTCATGGGCTCTACAACGCGGAGATGAGCCTTGTGGCGGTTCCGGGGATACCTGAAGCTAACATCCAAATCCTTGAGCGACTCCAGGAACAGGAAAGCCTTGCATCATTTTCAAATCAAAACGCCAACTTAACGGAGGGCTTGATCAAAAAACCCAAAGAACCCACCGTTCCAGTTGAGCAAGTTATTCGCATGCTAGACGAAATTGTCCCCAACCACATCGTGCAGCGCAGCTGGAGTCTGGGGCCACAGCGCATGTGTCAAGAGCTTAACAGGGTTATCTATCGTCTCCGCAGCATGCAGGATAGTCACAAAATTGACCGCAAGTAACTGAGGATGAACTCGGAGAAAACGAAAACTAAAGAGAAAGATGAGAAATGACTGATTTAACCAACAAACCATGGATGGCCGCGGGAGAAACAGATGACCCCAACGCAGTTATCGAGTCCTTTGAAGCTACGGCATCAATCACCAAAGGCTCACCCGTCTACTTGAGCGCAGACGACAAGGTTTCTGCCAGTCCAGGCGGAGACGACGCCATAGGCATAGCAGTAAAAACCGCCACAACAGGCCAAATGTGCCCAGTGCTTAGACGGGGCAGAGTCAAAGTCACCGCAGATGGCATCATCACACGAGGCAAAGCAGTCTGCAGCGCTGCAGGCGCAAAAGTCACCCAACTAGTAGACCAACCAATCAACGAAGGCGGCTCAGCAACCTACACCATATTCTACAACCGCAAACTAGGAACAGCACTTGAATCGGCAGCCACAGACGGCGACCTGATTTTCATCAATATGGAAAAGTGACCAAGATGAAACCAAAACTTTTTGAATCCCTAATGCAAGGCGATAGCGAATTCAAAGAACACATCGAAACCCAGAAGCACAAAACCACAACCCACCCCTTCCTGAGACGCTACGTTGAAGTAGGCATAAAAGAAGGCCTATTTAGCGACTCCGCCTCTGCTCTGGGACGTCTACACGATACGCTCGTGCAGGCAGCTTACCCAGAGATGATTGGACGCGACATAATCACCGTCATGCCAACCACCGAACCGATGGAGCGCTTCCCACTTGACCAAAAAGCAGTTGCTTACCGCTACGCCGAAGGTGCAGCCACACGTTTAAGCGGAACCAAAAACGGCATCGCAGACGTCTACACCAACATCCAAGCGGAATCCTCTGAAGAGTGGACCAGAGAGTTCCTCGAAGACGCCACTTGGAACGTCATGAACCGCATGGTCGAAAAAGTCGGCCGCGCCCTTGGCGAAGAAGAAACCAACCGTGTATTGGCGCTTTACGGCGCTGTTGCGGATGCCGATTTGGCAGGCGGAGACGCTCTTGACCAGAACGGGGCAGTGCTGGACTGGAAAGGTGTCGTCGGCTTACATAACGCAGTGCGATCTCAAAATTGGAAACCAACCGTCTTAGCCGTCAACGAAACCCAGCTTCATCAACTGTTAAGCGATGACAAATTCATCCACGCGCAGTATCTGCCGTCTGACCAAACCGACTTAGACGAAGCAACTGTGACTAGTGTCTTGGGTATGCGTGTTCAAGCCAGCACCCTTGTTCCCAACGGCACCGCATACGCCATCGATACCCGTGTCGCCTCCGTGATGCTTCTCCGTCGAGACGTAACTGTTGAAGACTGGGAAGACATCAAGAACGGCAAGTACGGCGTCCGAGCTACAACCCGCTTCGGCATCGGAGTCTTACGCAGCAACGCCATCGCCAAACTCACCAACATCAAAATCACCCTAACATAGGTGAAAAAAGATGGCGAACTCACTTCCCTTTTTTTCAAAATCAACCCTTTGGAGGAACTTTAGATGAGAAGATTAGCTGAACGAATGAATCTGGCAACAACAGTATTAGATGAACTTAGCCGTCGTCCGCTGCGTCGAACTGAACTTGAACAATGCACCTTACGTTGCGGTGGGACACCTGCAAACTTCAATAGCATCTTTCACTACCTAATTCAAGGCGGCTTTATACAGAAGAGTTCGACGCGGCACCTCGCAAAATACGCCATAACCGAAAAGGGCACAAAACTGCTGGAGGCCATGAAATGAGCACCACGCTTCGCCGGTTTGTTGAGTCTTTCGCCATCAAACCCAAAAGCGGTTACGCCTCGCCACAGGCTTCACTGGTGCACGAAACCCCAAGCATCCCCCTCTCAGACGTAATCAAACTCTATCAACGGGATCCAACTTGCAAAGCCAGTGTGGATTTGCTGGCGGCTTCCGCCGTGGGCTCAGGCTTCTACACAACCGTCAACGACAGATATGAACGGGCAGCACAAGCCAAACGTGCAGTTGACAGCTTCAACGAAAACGTGAACCTTGACGCGTTGCTCTGCGATATGGCAAGGATGCTGATCGCTTGCGGCAACGATTTCTGGCTAAAACTCACCCCACAGAGCACCAAAGCCCTGCACCGGCTACCAATCGACGCCATAGAACGCATAGAACAAAGCTACCTCGACGAAAAAACGCTGAAGGTTCCTTATAAAATCGAGAGTTACAAACTACGCCACACATACGGCGGAGAAAACCTTGACGCCGCAGCCATCGTTCACTGGCGTATAAACTGTTTAGACTATTCGGGTTATGGCACGGGTGTGTTGCAGGTTTTGTTGCACTCGCTTGCCTTTGGATGTGATAAGCGTCCAGCGTACTCAGCCATGAAGGCGAAGATTGAGCGGATTATGCCCAGGATTTTTGAGAAGTACGCTGGACCCGACGTTTTGGCGTTGCTGGAGCGGGCAGATGACGCGACGATTGAGCAGTTTCAGCAAGCTATCAAGAACCGCGGCGAAGAAGGCGCTTGGCTGTTCTACAACGGCAAAGGCGACATCCGACCCGTAACCATAGATCCACGCGCCCGCTTCGAATACTACGTTGACCACTTGATTAATCAGTTTTATTTGGGCTGCGAAACACCGCTGCCGCGGCTTTTCAGCACGCCTGGCTTTACAGAGGCATCCGCCAACGCCGCCTTGGAGTTACAGAACATGCTCATACAGCCCGTGCAACGCTACATCAAGCGACAGGTGGAGCGGGAACTCTTTGACACGGTGTTGTCGCAGGCGGGGTTGGACCCCGTTAAAGCTCAGGTTCGGCTTAACTGGAGCCCCTACAAAGCCAAAGAAGCCAACATAGCTGACCTTTTGAGCGCTGCCGAGAAGGGTTTGATTCGACAGGAAGAGTTCCGCAAGAACGCCGCCAAATTCGGCTGGCAACTCTGGGACGAAACACCAGCAAAAGGAGGAGAAAGTTGATGGCGACGGTTACCTTAAGCGATGTCCGAGACACAATCAACGTTACATCAACCGATATTCCCGACGATAAACTGCAGAAAATGGTTAACCGCGCAGCCACCACGCTGGCGCTGGAACTAAACAAACCCATCGACTCAGGCAACTGCTCTGATGCCGAAAAAGAATTCATCACACTCCTCTCCGCCGTTTACGCCATTTGCTACTTGACTGGCGGCTCCGCGGTCGGCTTAGACTTCAGTGTCGGAGACCAAAACTTCGTCGTAACCGACAAAGCTCCGCCTCTTATGGTTTTGCAGCAGGAGCTTGAACGCATTCTTGGCGGCCTGAAAAAACCAACTTTACGGAGCGCCTAGCCGATGCCAGTCCCTGAAGCTTATTACCAGTTTGTGATGGACTACGCACCTTACCTCTACATTATACCCGGCGAAGGACCTGATTTGACTTGGGGGAAAGCAGCGCTTGCCGCGGGATTCGCCGTAGATTTCCTCTACGAAGCATACTTTGACCCTCAGTTTGATGATCACAGTGAAGAGATAGAAGCAAAAATCGTGGAGCTATCCAACTGGATACTGACTCAGCAAATCACAGACACTAATCGGCAAGGTTACGGCGGTTTTGTTAGCGCCGAGGGCAGCGCATACTGCTATGCGGTTGATGCAGGTCGCACACTGCCCGCTCTACTGAAAGCATACGAATTAACCTCAAACGAAAACTACCTCAACAGCGCCAAATCCGCAGGCACCTTCCTGTTAAACATGCAGCACAAACCCCAACAACTGGGCATCCACGACCGCTACTACGGCGGCTTCGCCAGAGTCGTAAACACCGCTGATGCATGGCTGCCCCAAATGGATGTTGAAGCGCTCTACAGCGTCGTTGGGCTTCGTTTGCTCTCTGAATCCGACCCCATAAACAAAACACAATATCAAACTATGGTTGAGGATGCCGTTAATTTTTACCGCCCCGGTCTCGAAGAAATCACACTTTATTTTGACCCTAAACCAAGCGGTGACAACGCTTGGCACAGAGTTGGTTTACGTGACGACACGATCTACGATGACTCTGTTGCTTACGCTTTGCTTGGACTATACGACTACGAAGGCTACAGCGGCAGCGTGCAAAAAACATATCAAGCCATAAACGCCATCGGTGCCTCACCCCAATTCCCAGCCTACAACGCTGGCATCTGCTGGGCAGGGTACATCAACGTCAAAACCAAACAGCTTGCCTGCGACTACTACGACGCCGTAACCGCAGGCATCTTAGGCAGCATCCGACAGCGTCACGATAAACCAGCTTACGATTTCAGCGCAAAAACCATCTTCGGTCACGTTGAGGAATTCATGTTCTGGGGACCCAGACAAACGGATTATGCGGCGATTGAGAATAAGCAGGCGATGGCAACGGTTTGCTGGCTCGGCGTGATGCTTTCGGGCTACCAGCCACCCCTGACCCGCTTCACCCAGGTGCTGAGAAGTAAAGGCGAAAACCTAACCCTTCATCCGCTTACCGAAGCAGGCGAATCCCCAACATACGGCGAACCCACAGACCTAAAAGTCATAGTTCTGCCACAAAAAACAGAGGAAACGTTCATAGAACCAGGTTACCTCGTCAACGATTACCTTACTCTTCACGTTTTTGCCCCCATTCGGCGTCATGACAAGGTAACCCGCAACGGCACAGATTATGAAGTAACCTCCACCCAAGACTTCATGCTGAAAAGCGATGTCGCCTTCCGCAAAGCCACACTAAGGAGACTGCACAATCAATGAGCGAAATCGAAGACCCCGCCGCCACGATTCTGCGGTTGCTCCGCACTCAGATGCGTGTGGTTTTGGACAGCGGAGGTTTGGCTTCGGTTGATGTGTCGGGGGAGTACCAAAACAGTGATGCATTCAAAGTTTCAGATGGACAGGTTACGGTTGCGTTGGCGGAAAATGTGGATGCAAAGTTGGATTTGTCGGGTAAAATTCGACGGCGCACCTCAACTGTGCGCGTGAATGCTTGGGCAACCGAAACCCTATCCCAAACCGAAACCGCAACAACTATTCGAAAAAAAATCGCTGACGAAGTAAACCGCATAATCCGCCAATACTGCCGAACCCCCAACCAAACAACCTGCAACTATGTCGGTTTAAGCCCAAACACTCAGGGCAGCAAAGCATACAGCGGCAGCACCGAAGCAGCTCCAACCGCCAGCGGCTGGACGGAGTTATCGGTTGGTGACTACCAGAACCTGTGGTACAGCGATGACAACCGTTGCCAAGTAAGCCGCGGTGGAAGCGGTGAACACGCGATTTTGATGTTCGGCTTCAAGATAGAAAGCCGTCGTAGCACCGTTAAGCAAGCGGTTTTCGCTTTCGAGGGTTTCGGTTCAGCTCCAACCCAAAACGGCGTCGCAGTCAAAGCCTGGAACGATGTGGCTGGGGCTTGGCAGAACACCCAAAACAACAGCGCCTCAGAAAGCGACGAGCAATTATCCTTGAGTTTAACCGCGAACTTGGCTGATTGCATCGACGATGATGGTTTCTTGTGGTTTTTGGCGGAAACAAACGGTGCAAGCGACGGTGCAACGCCTGCGGTTCTAACTTGCGATTGCGCATCCTGCGTGGTCTCCGTCAACGGCGTAACCTACTGCGATGTCGCAGGCAGCCGCAACCTCGACCGCGTCGACCTAAAACCCCCCGTTTACCGCACAGAATTCACTGTAAAATCATGGTATATTGAAAACATTGGAGAATAAAAAAATGCCACAAACATATGGTTCCCATGAAAGCAAACTCTTCTACATAGAAGAATCTGCTTTTGGGCAAACCCCCACAAACCCCGCGATGCTTGGAGTAGCAGCCGAAAGTATCGAACCCCAAATCAACCCCAACAACATCAAAGTCCGCGGAGTAGGCTCCGTCGATTTGCAAGCCATAAAAAAAGGCCAACGTGCACCGAGCCTAAAACTCGCGTTTCCCATTCCCAGCGATGCCCCGATCAATTTCCTGCAGTACTGCAAAGTTGACCTCAACAAATCGCTGAGTGTGCAGGTGCTCTACTATAAGGGTGCCTTCTCCTCGGCAACTGACATAATTTCGTTGCTTTACCTCGGCTGCAAATTCCAATCCGCCACCGTGGAATGCAGCATCGACGATGTTGTGAAGGCGTCGGTTGAGCTTCTAAGCCAAGATGTAGCGGCTTCTACCTCAAAAATCTCAGGCGCAACATACAGCGAATACGCAGGTGCCGTGCCCTTCTACGAGAGCTACATCAAAAAAGACGCAACCACACTGGACCGCGTTACCGACTGGAAATTCACTGTGAACAATAACCTCAAGCAAATCCCCGTCATACGCAACCCTAACGGCAACATAATCAAGTACTTGCCCAATCGGCACCGAGAATTAAGCGGTGAAGTGGTTTTCGAGTTCGAGTCCAAAGAGGAATTCGACGACATCGTAAACGACACCGAATTCGACTTGGAATTCGGACTGGGCGGCTCAAACAAAGCAATACTCAGCGACTGCAAATGGGAAAACGCCGCCATACCCACCCGTATCGAGGAACTCGTTAGCCTCAAAGCCGCCTTCACAGCAAAATCTCTCACAATAACTTAAGGAGATAGGAGAATGCGAAAACAAACCCTAACCATCGGCAACGAATACGGCGCAGAATACCAAGGACAATACATCTTCAGTGAGATCACATGGGCAAAACGCAGCCGCATAATCCAAAAGCACACCAAATACCATCCACTCTCGGGGCAAGTGCAAACCAGCGACTTCATTGCAATCCAAGCAGAAACCATCTGGGCAGCACTCAAAGAACAACCCCAAAACCAGCCCCTCACGCTGGAAACGCTTTTGGGAGAAGAAAACGGCGTCCCAATCGCGCTGGGCGAGTTGTTCTCGCAGGTCGTTAACGGCCTCTGCGCTTTAACTCGGGAGGAAACCGCTTTTTTATCCGAGCCATCCGCCGCCAAAAACCCCACCCCGCCATCACCGACTTTCGGCTCTGCAAAGAATTCGGCTGGACCCCAACAGAACTCGCCCGCCAACCCGCCCGAGTCATTCACCAGTACACCGTTATCCTCAACGAAATAGACCGACAAGTCGAAGAAGAAAAAACCAAAACAGAAAAGGAAGCCAAAAGACATGAGCGTTTCAATATCCCTTGAAGTATCAGGCGGAAAAGAACTTGCGCAAGCCCTAAACCGTTTTGGCGACGCTATGCAGAAGCGGATAGGGGCGCAGTTGGGGCAGTGGGCTGAATCGGTTAAGGCAAACGCGGAGCAACTTGTGCCTGTTCGAACCGGGTATCTGCAGAGCACGATTAACGCCAAAACTCAGGATTGGCAAATCGAAGTCGGCGCAGAAGCCACCTACGCCGCTGAGGTTGAATTCGGCACCACCAACTCCCGAGCCCAACCTTACCTGACCCCTGCGGTTGAAACCTATTTGCCCAGCCTTGAGCGCGTTTTGCTGGATGCACTGGATTCTGCTAAAGCGGAGGCGCAACTGTGAGTTTCCGAGAAATCGCAATCACGGTTCGGGCGGTTAATCGTGCAAGCAACGAGTTTAACCGCATCCAAACTGACGCTGAATCGCTGGCGGTACGCGTTAGAACTCTAGGGTCCGCCATCGCCGGCATCGGTGCCGCAGGAACAGCCATCAGCTACATCGCAAACCAATTCGGCATCCTAAACGACTCCCAAACCCGCGCCTTCACAAGCGCAATGATGGTAGTCTCAACTATGGGATTGTTTATGCGCACAAGTGCAGGCGTTGCTGTAGCACAGAAAGTTTACGCTACCGCAACCGCCCTCGCTACCGCCGTTCAGAATAGCCTAAACATTAGCTTCGCAACCTTCCTCGCCCTGACTGGTGTAGGTATCGCCGTTATCGTCGCCGCAGCCGCCGCCATGTACAGCTTCGCCAACAGCATGAACACCGCCACAGCAAGCGTACAATCCTTCAACAGCACCGCCGCAGAAACTCCCATCCGAAGCCGCAGCATTACACGCGGAGGGGAAACCGAACTTTATAGAAGAGGAGTCGAATAATGAGCGTAGATGTGCCGTCAGTAGCCATCGTTTTCGGCTCAATTACACCGCCACAGGGCGACGTAATCGAGTTGAACATTCACTTGGGCTGCACCAAAGAAGTCAGCAGCTTCGAAGTTGTGCTGCAGAATTGGAACGGCAAATACAGCCCCAACGGAACATACCCCATAACCGTGGGTTTAGACGGCAGCCTAAACATCGGCAGAGCCGCCAACTGCCCACAACTCATCACCTGCAGGGTCGAAAGCGTCAAATACCAATCTTCACCCACAGAAAACTACCTCACTGTAAGCGGACGATGCTGGGGTGAACGCCTTTTCCGCCGAGTAGTCACCGCCACCTACGAAAACATGAAAGGAGAAGACATAGTCAAAGACCTACTCGACTACTACTCGGGCTTAAGCCACGTGCGCGGCGGGACTGAACTGGTGGAATCAACCGACACCACCTACACCAAACTCGAATACAAAGACACCCCCGTGATAGATATTCTGCGTGAGATCGCGGATAGTGCTGACGACGCAGGCGTCATTGGTTTCGATTTCCGGGTTACTCCAGACGCCAAGTTCGAGTTTTTCCCCAAAAACACCAAAACCAGCTCCGTTAGCCTTTCTGAACACATAGAAGCCAGCGAATACACCAAAGATATAACCCGAATACGCAACCGAGCCACCGTTTACGGCGTAGCCGACAAAAGCGTCCCACTAAACAAAGACCTATGGACAGAATCGCTATCACCATCCGACGGCCAGTGGACAGCATCCTCAGGCACAATAAGCATAGACACAACCTCAAAAATCAAGGGCTCAGCCAGCATAAAAACAACCGCCCAAAACCTATACTCAGCGTCCTGCCAGCTAACGCTCGATAGCGGCAAAGAAGTCAACACCAACCTCTACCCCACCATAAACTTCTGGCTCACCCGCGAAGCATCCTTCAACGGCAACGCCACTATAATCTTACACGACATCTACGACAACCTCGCCTCACACGAGATGACCGTTGGCACAGACAAATGGTTCCAAACCCAAGTCGCCGTCGGAGCCGCCACCGCCGACCAATGGCAAACCCAATCAGGGTTCAACTGGACGCAGGTCAAACGGGTGAAGGTAACTGTTTGGTTTACGGGCGTAGGTTCAGGCAGCTTTTGGGTGGATGGCCTATATTTTGGTGGACGCCGATACAGCAGCATCCAAAACGACCAGACCAGCCAAACCAACATCGGACTACGTGAAATCGTCGAGGTAAATGAGGAATTAGCCAGCGATGCAGAATGTGAATGCCGCGCCAAAGCCCTCCTCGCTAACCTCAAAGACCCCGCAGAAACCTTAACCCTCCAAAGCAGCGTCCTCGACTACGGCACCACGCCGATACTTGCAGGCGACAAAATAGCAGTTACCTTGCCAAATGAGGGCGTAAACAGCTATTTCAGAGTCAAAAGCGCTGAGTATCATGTGGACGGCAAAACCCAAACACTCCAAACAACCCTCGAGCTTGGAAAAGAAAAACCCTTACTTGCCGACTACGTTTACGCGCTACAAAGCAGAACAAGCAGTTTAAGCAGGTACAAAACAGCAAAACCATAGGTGCAGCAGAATGAGTAAACGTGTTGTTGTGGAAGTAAGGGCGGATTTGCATAAGGAACTGCGCAAAATCGCGGTTGTTAACGACCTCAAGCTCTATACGGTAACTAATACGCTTCTCGAAGACTGCCTTTCCGATGAGGAACGGGTGAAAGCAGCCCTTAAACAAGTAAAAGTCTAACTTTTTGTAAGTTCTCTCTTTGGTGTTACAACAGATTTATTAGGCATGCTTTGTTTGGTTTTGTGGTGATTTTTTGCATAATAATAAGTATTTAGTGCTTGTTGGTGCCGGTGAGGCTTTGACGGCTGCTGGGCTTCTTCTCCTTGTTAAAGCTAAAAAAGAGAAGCACTACTGCTGGAAAATGTAGCGCCGCAGATCAGCTTAGATCCCAACTGGCTCTGTACAGAACTAATTTAAAAACATAAAACCTATCTTGTACTATCTACCTTTTGAATCAGTGAATCAAGTTGGGCCTAAACTGCTATCTTCCAGGCAACATGATACTAATAGACGCCTACGGATGGGGCGACCTCTTACTTGGCGTGGTAGTCGGCGCAATTAAACCGCCCCAACGCATGCTGCTGGAACGCAGAATCCCCACCTCAGCCTTCCAACCCCCCAACTTCGCCAACAAAAAATACTTGGAAACAGCAAAAAAAATTGCCGACGAAATCGTTGCAGTCATGCAGCCTGACCGTGAAACCTGCTTCAAAATCTGCTCAGAATATGTGTTATCAGGCGTAATCCCCCACCTGCAAGCCAAGGGCTTTAAGGTTCAAAAAGTCGAATCTACAGGCGAACTTAACCTGTTAGTCGAAGACGCGTATCTGAGGTGGTGTGTCGAGAGCGGTGTGCCTAGAGATTTGCTTAAGGATAAGCGGCGGTTCTGGGTTTTTCTGGATTGGGTTGCAGAAAACCCCCGTGTACGGGAGGGTTTGGCTAAGACGGGGTGGGCTAGTTGGGAGAGTAAGTGGCGAAGCGAAATCTACAAACGCCACAACGCTGAATTCCATCCTTCAAGCGGGGATGCTGGGAACAGTCAAACCACGTTATAAGCCCCTGTTTTTGTTGATTTAGGCTAAGTCGGGTTTTTATACAACTCCATCGTATTGCATGGACAAAGAGAGAGTGAAACCACCCAATTGACGCTTATCGTTGATGACGCAGGCAGCGGCGACTTACTTTTCGGCGTTGTAGTCGGCGCATACCACGATGACACAGGCGAATTCAAATACGACCTAATAGACGTAAGGTTCTACCAAGACATCTTCCGCGAAAAAGAATACCTCCAAGAATCCTCACGCGTCGTCTCCCAACTGGTTTCAAAATTCAACCTCAAAGCTGACGAGCCAATCCACATCTGTCAAGGCTGCATCTTCGACGTAGCCGCAGAAGAGTTGCAGAAAGTCTACGGGGAAGACAGAGTTAAACGCATCCATGTGGATGGCGAAGCGCAGAGGTTAGTGGAAATCGCCTATTTAGACGAGATCCGTAACTTGGGTTACGAGCCGCTGGCGGAACGGGATGAGAAGAGGGGCAAAAGCTTCTTCCACATGCTCCGCTGGCTAAAAGATAACCCTGAAATGCTCCGTTACGCTAAAACTGGGTGGCCGCGGCTAAAGAAGTATCAACTCTTCAAAGTCTTCCATACGCCCCAAACCTTCACCGCTATATGCAGTGAATGTGGAAGTGAATGTGAAGTGCCCTTCCAACCCAAAGCCGACAAACCAGTGTTCTGCCAGAAATGCTGGCCAAACCACAAAGTCCCCCACAATAAATCACATAAAAACCGAAAAAGAAAAACAATAAAACATTAGGAAAGGACAAAAAACAATGAATGTATTCTTAGACTTTAACTCAAGCTGGTACATACTCCTATTCGCCTTTTTGGGCGCATGGGCAGCTCTGATGTTTGCCAGACGAAAATGGAACGCGAAACACGAAGCAAAAGAACAGGTTTTCCTCGCATTAGGCGGCATGATGTCGCTTGCGATGATGGAGTTCTTTGCTGTCTCCACTGGGCTATGGAACTACACGCCCGGTAACTGGCCAGTTATCCTGTGGCCGACTTACTTTGCGGCGATTCTGTTCGGGTACCAGTTGCTACGCTCGATTGAGGGTGTGCTTATTCGCAGACCTATGATGTAACTTTTTAAGCTCCCTCTAACCTATGCATAGTTTGATGTTGGATGGGTGAGGAATCGGAACGGCTGGGGCATCTCAAGCCAGACCAGAAAGTGCAAATCGCAATCGACATGACTGATGGTTGTATGCGTGTTTGCGCAGATGGTATACGACAGCAGTTTCCAGGAATAAGCGACGAGGCGCTTTTGGATAAGTTGCGAGAAAGAATCAAGTGGGCAAAAGAGAACCCCTAAAGGAGAGCCAGCATTGGAAGCATATTTTGGGTTTGTTAAGAAGGTTGTTGCCGCCTTCAACGAGGCAGATTTTGATTTCGCTTTCACGGGCGCTTTAGCCATAAGTTACTATGGGGTTCCGCGCACGACAAGTGATGTTGATGTTATTGTTGCGGTCGCCAGCGCCAAAGACCCTGAAGAAAAACTCGCTTCTGTGCTTCGGAAAGCTGGCTTAGTTGTTGATGAACGAGAAATGGCGGCTGCTTTCAGGTCAGGCTTTAGGATAGCTTCTTTTAGAGCTAAGGAGTCCCCCTATAGTCTTGATGTAATCTTATCTGGCGAAAAACTGGAGAAGCAAAAAGGTCAAGTCGCTGGGTTAGAAATATATCTCCAATCTCCTGAGGGCTTGATTGCAGCTAAACTGCGAATGATCAAAGCCACCGTGCCGCCTGAACGCTCAGCCAAAGACAAAAAGGACATAAAAGCAATCCTTCAATTCACCAAAGTAGACTTGGCCAAAGTTAAGATGCAGGCAAAGAAGGATAAAACTGAGGGCATCTTTGACGCCTTAGGTTTGAATGCTTAAATCGCGGTTCCACCTTCTTTATGGTGTGGTCGTGTTTTAGGCTTGACATCTAATAGTCCACACGCACCCGTTTCTGGCAGTGTTGTTTGGCGCGAAAAACCCTACGTCATCCCAGCCGCCATATACCGAACCGCCACCATCGTCGTAATCGCGATCTTTGCGTTATTTGCTGAAATGTGGCTCGGAGCAGCTCTCACTATATTCTATGGGTTGCCCATCTATCTCTGGACGCTCTTTGCCTTCACGTTGATCTGGGCGCTTAGCCTTCTGGACTTGCTGCTTTATTGGGCCAAAAACACCTACGAACTGCGGGAGAACGGCTTAGAAGTCAGACGTGGCATCATAAGACTAAACTCTTTTGTGGTTACGCCCTCAGGTTTCGGCGATCTGATGCTCTACCAGTCGCTGGGCGGCAGAATCTTCGGCTACGGCGACTTAACCGTGAACTCTCAGGGTGAGCAGGAGACGAAGTTGACGCTCATGCGTTCGCCTTTTGAGGCAGCTGAGGTGATTCGTGGGGTGATGGGTAAGCCTGCGGTTCGGCTTGAGGCGTGGAGCTGAGGGTTTGACGCGTTTGTTTAGGTTTATGCTCTTTTTCTGAGCAACTAAATTTGTTTTTTAGCGGTTTTTGGATGATTGCCGAGGGGTTCTTAACTTTTATGAACAGTTCTCAACACCCTTTATATCCCGCAGAAGCGATAGATGCTTCCAGAGCAAAACCCAAGAAACCAGAAAAGGGGTGGAGACCGGCATGTTGGATATAGCAACCCTCGCGTTGGCAGCGGGCATGTTTGCTTTGCCCTTCATATTCATGGGGTATGTCCGTTCCCGCGTTCGGCACGCGTTAAAAACATCAAGGTAAAGCAGACAAGCCACGAAGCCACCGCCTGGCTGCGTATCCAAACAGCCGCTCCCTGCTCACCGCTACTCCCAGCGATATACATCCATATTACATAGTCTTATAAGGACAAATCACTGATGCACAAAGCCCCAACAGGAGGCGAAAAACTATGTTGAGCAGAGATTGTGACGGATGCGAAATGCTCCACATGTGCAGCGAAAGATACCGCCGAGTAGGCAAAAACGAGAAAGTTTACTGTCCAGACGGAACAGCACACTTGGTAGACCAAAACTAAATTCCTATCCCTCTCTTTTCCACTTTATTTGTTGTCTTAGTTTCTTGTGTATTTTCGGATAGTTTTAAATCCATCTTCTTCCCACTATGCACTGTGGGAGATATGGAGCTTACTGAACCCGTCGTGGTAAAAGTCGATTCAAAAGGCAGAATTTGTATACCTGCCGAAATGCGGGAGAAAATCGGGGAAATCGCAGTGATAAAAAACATCCCTCAAGGCATCCTCATAACCTCTGGTAAACGGGAAGACTTCATAGAAGCCTTCAACAAACTGATAACCTCTGAACCCAAGCGCAAAGGCAAACCCAAACTTGCCACTCCTGAAGAAATGAAGTCAGTCTGGAGAACCATCAAGTGATAACTGGGTTAGACACCAACATCCTCTGCTATTCTCTAGACAAAACCTA
>SCLI03000423.1_pt2 | contig 17376 bp, 39 predicted proteins | sample 7268041 | NCBI WGS metagenome assembly SCLI03 (sample SAMN10721081, study PRJNA514188) | viral metagenome | isolation source: depth-stratified mine tailings core A | place: China: Fankou Pb/Zn Mine tailings | collected 2017-10 | reverse complement strand
ACTGGGATGGGAGAGAAGCTTTCTCTCCCATCCCAGTTTTAAGCACTCCCACCAGTAGTCATGAGCAAGCTTCCTATTCAGTTTTTCAGGTGTTAAGATGAAATTCATTTTGTAAAACCCCCATTGTTAATAAAGCTCTCCAGGCTTTTCATCTATTCCAAGATACTTCTTTCCTTGGAAAAGGCAAACACCATCTTGAACATATTCCCATGTTTTTGTCTTGTTACGCCCTCTAGCTATAGAGGCTCGAATGGTACTAGGGTTTATGCCTGTATCCCTACCTGCTTCTATTGTTGAAATATACTCCTTTCCGGTAACTATATTTCTAACTCTTCTAGACGCCTGTTTACCTATTACTTTTGTCAACCCCTGATAAAGATCATACCAGTTATTCCTTTGAATAGCGGCAAACATATTAGGATTATTCTTTCTAAAATCCTTTAGAAAAGTATACCTAGATATGACCATAATACAAGACTCCTTGGTATATATAGGTTTAGTGGCCCCCAAACCCCCTGTTTTGGCTTTATTCAGTATTTTCCAACCTTCCGACAGATAGATATCTACTATTTCCCCCTCTTTTCTACTAGCATCAATACTAGGCAGTCTACTGGTCTTTACCACTAATACAGGTAGAAGTTTGGTGGTTTCTATATGCTCTTTAACGGAACTATAATTATCATGGAACATATGTTGCCAACTTCGCCTTGTTAAGGAACAAGTAAGGCCGACATACACGTGCTTATCAGGAAATTCGTAAGCGTATACTATTCTATCCCTTCTAGACAGATCTGGCGATGGGGGTAAAAGTTTCTTAGCCTCATCCAAAAGACCATATCTAACGTATTCCATATATCTAGTCCTACTTTTAACAAACTCTCCATAATCTTTGAATTCCCCTAACTTTTTTATTAGATTAATTTTCTTATCTATCCTATATTGACTAACTTCTAGCATAAGGCAACGGGGACAGGGCCTCTTTGTTCTAGAGAAATCGCTGGCTCGGTACATGAAATCCCCATGAATTCGGCAAGTTATAGTTATTTTATCGTGAGCCCCCGTATATATTACCTTATCTAGGTTGAACATATCTCCATAGGTTACCTGTAGTTTTTGGAGATATGCTTCTTGTGTTATTTTTTTGTTTCCCATGTAACAATTAGTAGTATTAGTCTACCCAACATATTTCTTTCCTTGGTATAAACATACACCATCTTGTATGTAAACGTGATTTACCCCTATATGGTCGTCAATATGATCAACAACTATGGCCCCCTGTTGCCAAGACGGTCTAGATATTACCCCTGGTACTGTGTTGTCAATTTTACATAGGCACCCCACACTATGAACAGAAACCTGTTTTTGGCTGTTATTGCCGTGTATGGTTTTACTCATCGTTATTTGCTGGTGAATATGGCCCATAATGGTATGCACATCCGAGACAGATAGCTCCTTAGCTACAGACACAAACTCCCCATGAATAATTTTAAGGTTTTTGTTTATCCAAAACACTCCAGACGGATATTCTTCAATATATTCAATATCCATCGAGTCTAAAGCTAATAGGTTTTTTAGACTCATAACAGGAGTCTCCTCTTTATAAGCTGATAGTCCATAGGCATATTTTAAATTGTCCACCATGGAATTTTGAAGTCTCTTTTCGTGGTTCCCAGCCATAAATACGATTCTACTCTCCTTAGCCAATGTTCTAATCTGACTAAGAAAATCACCAAACTCATTAATGCTTTTTTGTAAAGTTCCAGCATACTCAGGTTTTTGAATATATTTAGAAGCTTCTGTACAGTCCAAAAAATCTCCTAAAAGAACAATATTGTCAAAAGAATCATTTTCCACAATTTGAAGAATAATTCTTAAAGCTCTCTCATCATGAAAAGTTTCCCAAGTACCATCTTTTAACCTATTAAACCCAATCTGGGCATCACCAATTACCAAAGACTTATTAGTCCTTACCAAGGGAGGTGGTAATCGTCTGGTAACATGGGGAAGGATGATGGGCTGTAACACAGGAATCCTAGGTTTAATCCTAGCAAGATTAGCTTTAACCTGAAATAAAGTTGTAATCCCATCACTAGTAGAGTTTTGTTCCCAAGAATTAACAGTATGAGAAGCAACATACCATACATCCAAATCCACTTTACACGCATCTAGAAGACTTTCTAAGGTTTTAATTCTTGTACTGGTGGATTCAGCCACTGCACCCTCAGAACCCTCTGTAAACGTAGCCTTATTAGTATCAGGAACATATTCAGTTCCAATTGCATTGGCCAACTTCTTGGCCTTAATCTTTCTCACATACCTATTAAATGATTCTCTAATCGGATACATTTTTTGTATGTATTTATACTTGTCATATAAAGAATACGGAATCGCTGTTTCCCAACCATTGGTCTGAAGGGCAAGAAGTATGGTCTCTCCAATATTAAAGGATTCATCGGACATAAAATCTCCTGTGTTTGGTCACACATAGTTAGTATAATAAAGAAAAACCCGAAAGGCAAGACTTTCGGGTTAATTTCTTACACAGTATAAACTTCGCCTTCTTTAGCAAAGATTACATCTAAGGGATCTCTACCTTCAGGCTTTGTCATAACAGATAATGTTTCTACCATGGCTTGATAATCATCTAGAAAACCATCTGTATGTTTTGGGTTGTAATGAGTACACAAGAGTTTTTGTGCTCCAGCCTATCTAGAGCCATAGAATAAGTAGAATGCCCAAAACCCTGTACTACCATTTTTTCAGAATTATATTCTTCATCGGTGTAGGTGTACATAGTGTCATGAGCCATTGTAGTTTTACCTTCTTTTACCTTGGTGATAGAACAAGAAGTAGTATTACCTCCGTATTTTACGGTATTTTTTCCAGGTACTGGGTAGGAACCCCTAGTTCCCCCCATTTCTATAAACATAGACATAGTGTCTCCTTATATCAACCACACAATAGCTATTAAAGAAACTGTAACAACTAGAGTTCCGAAAAAGGACATAGCTAAACCAATTATTTCTCTAGTGGGGGGTAATCCTTCTCCCTCATTCCCGCTATCAACAAAAGGCTTAACAAGATGACCTGAGGTCACTAGCCACACTGCCCCGTATACTACAAAAACAGTAGCAATTAGTTTAATAAATATATCTAACATAGTTTTTCCTTCTCCATATTATCACCATCCGCTATAAATTAGTAAATCATTTTCCCAGTCAAAAGTCTGATAAATGTAAACAAGATTAAAAATTGCATATTCCATTTTCCAGCTTCTAACAATAGCCCCATCTTTTTCTTTTTCAGGCTCATCTAGATAGTAAGGGATAGTCCATTTAGAGTCCCACTCATTTAGCATGGCATACTGATCACATAGAATATCGTGAAATGCATGTTTATCTAATGGATAGTATTTTTTCCTCTTATCTCTTAAGATTTTAAGGAGATTTATATCCATCGCCTCTTTTCCACCCAAAGAATTAAATCTTTTAGTATAAAATTCTTTTACTGAATTATGATAATCCTCAATGATGACTTTAAGCCCTTCCTTGGACATAATTTCAAATTCATCTTCACCTAATTCAAAAGAATAAAAAGGAGTTCTGCCTTCCTTGTAATCTACATACTTACCTATTTCGTACAGTTGCTCATATTTAGGGGGAATGTAGAGGGGCTTATAATGCTCATCAGACCAGTTTTCATCTACGCACGACATAGTCTCTAGGTATTTAACTACTTGAGTATAATCCTTATCTTTAACGTAAGTTTCCCAAATATCTTTTGGAAATCTTCCCAATCTCAATCTATAGCCCATTCTCTGCCTTCTTTATCTTCTCGACCAATGAGTCCATCTTAGCTATAATTTCTACCTGAGACATAGCTAAAGGTCTAACAATTTTGAAATTACCTGATTCTATAGCATCTGTAGCCCTAAGAATAGGAGATCCAGTCTCTATAATACTAGCTCGAATATTCATAGCTATCTTTATAAGATTTGCTTCATCTGAATCAATTTCCAAAATCATATTTAACTCCCATCTTGTCCAGAATCCAGGATAGTCTAACAGGTTTGAAATCAGGAAGCATTTCGATACTAGCATTGAAATGCAATGGAGAATCAGGTTCTGGAGACTCATCAGGACGATGACCAGGATCATTTGGATTAGGGTAGCTATGAAGATGCCCGTGAATATTCAGGACTTTTGTATCTAGAATAGGTTCATGAGATAGAATGAAACTATCATACCCCATATACCTACCACTACTCACCTCACTAAACCCAAGATCTAAATAGAAATCACTGTTTTTATGATCATGATTTCCCTTATGTAGAATTTTATATCCATTTAACGACTGGATTAGTTTTTTAACCTCTTCTTTTTTTTCAAAAAGCTGAAAAACTACATCCCCAAGATGGATAACCTTATCATTTGGACCAACTACTTCGTTCCAGCGTCTGGCAATCTCGTAGCTCATCTCGTCAACCGTAGCACCTAGGGCCAGACGACAAGGCTCAAACACCTGAATCTTCTTATGGAAGAAATGAGTGTCACTAATAATAAAACAATCTTTCATATTGCATATCTCCATTTAAACCCTTTTACTTCTTTACGTTTTTGCTTACAGCAGTCACAAATAGAACTTGGAGCTATTCCTGTGTCTCTACTTGCTTCTGCCACCGAAGTATACCCCTTTATAGATTCGTTTGTCAAGGATAGTTGGATTACTGGTCGCCTTCTCGATTGTACTGCTTTTTCATTCGTAGTAGTATTCAGAATAAACTTAGCATGTTCCATGTTCTGAGTATGTGTGGACCATTCTAGATTCTCTCTAGTATTGTTTTCTCTAATACCATCAATATGATTAACTTCTAATCCAGGAGCAAACCCATCAACAAACAGACCAGCAACTAATCTATGAACTGGGGCATTGATAGCCTTTTTATTTTGTATAAAGGTAAATCTGAGATAACCATCCTTATCTTTTGGTAACTTTCGTATTGTTCCTCTACGAGGGTTTTTTACTTTCCCCATAGAGGATACTAAGTAACCGGAATTATAAAAAGTATCTACTTTCCATTCCTCCACTTAAAACTCCCTCAAAGTTTGATTTAGATTAAACACAAAAATACCCAACTCAAACCATTTTCGGCATACCCTTAATCTGTCGTCATAAACTGCTTCCACAAATACGAAGGGTTCCAGGTGTTCTCGATATAAATCTTCCTTTACCAAGTCATCCGAGCGATTATCATAATCTGCTCTCATGTAAAGATTAGGTTTTTCTACCCCAAGATAGGATTCTAGCCAATCGGTAGTTTGTTCTCTGCACCCCTCTTTTCGACCAGAAAGAAAAACTACTTCATAATCCGGGTTTTGGAGATACATCTTACACACATTAACCACAGGAATATTAGGAAGATCCTTCCCAACTAAGTGTTCCTCAAATCTCCCCCTATCTCCGATTAGACACATGGAGCCATCTAAGTCGAAAACGACTGCTTTTGGCAAAACGTTTTCTCCTAGAGCTTTTGTTTCCTGGTAGGCTACAAGTCGATCATTGTACTTATCGAAATCTTTAGGCTCCCAATGAGATCGCCATTCCTTCCACATTCGCTCAATGACCTGAAACCCTACAGACTCAATACCAGATCGACCCTTGTCCCTCTCAACACAAACCTCGAAAGGAACATCCAGGAAGGACTTAACAACCACCTTGACCTTACCATAGAGATTGTTCTCATTGATGAGACGAGGATAGCGTTCTTTAATGTGGGAGGGGTTGAGGTGGGTGTTGTCACTCACCACAGACTTTCCAGACTTGAGGGCATTGAGAATTAGATCGGTCTCACGGGCAATAACCTCGCTTTCGTTTACACGAACGTCTTCAGCCTTGCCTTTCTCCTTACGCATAGCTACACGGATATCATCCTTGTTCACTCTTACGAAATTAGGGTTGTCCTTCACAAATTGCTTGGCCCAATAGGATTTTCCTGAGCCAGGGAGACCAAGAGTGGCAAGGATTAGAAGAGTATCATAGGGGGTATCGGGGTTCCAAATTTCCATGTTCATTTTCTTAATTCCTTAGTCTAAAATGCAGGTCTGTAACCAGTAATAACTGGCTCTTGCTTATAAGTATGTTCTCTATAACCACATTTGGTACAGGATCTAGTCCACTTAGGTCTGGTCTTCTCCGTATACCCTGCATAACTCCAATGAGGATCACTACCCGCACCATCTTGTACTGATCCATACCCCTCTTGATATTTTTCAGGATTATAAAAAGGCTCACCGAATTTGTGACTACAATTAACTAATTGCTTTTTAGCGTCTTCCATTTCTCGCGCCAATCTTTCAATTTTGTCCATTGGGAGTTCCATATTTATTTCCTTCTATGTAGGGTAACAAAATGTTCGGAATCACCATGAAACAGCCAACCCAACAAGGCTACAATCCCAGAGGTAATCGCTAGTCCTAACGTTCCAGACCCCACAAACGATAAGATCAGTACCTTAGATACTTCAAACTCCAGGGAGGTCAAGAAATCATAGATAATATGATACCAATTAACAGTGATTATAAGGTACATAGACCCAATCCAGAGCCATGTCCAGAGGATATAGAGCCTGTGGAAAACTTCCTTCTTAACTACCATTTTTCTTCTCCTTAAGAAGTTTCACCATAACCTTTCCCTTGGTGGCATACTCTTGTGCAATTTTCACACACGCTTCGTAGTAATCCAAATTGCGGTGAAGGGCAAGAGCCTCGCCCTTTTTAGTGAGACTATGATTTTTACCACCCCAGTCAATATCAACATTCTTGTAATACTCAGCGGAAATGTCCAGCCAAGTATTACCAGCGATAACCAAAACCCGAGGAGTATCCGCATGTTCGGACTTCAGAACCTGAGCACAAGAGGAAACTCCTCTCCAACTGTTGGGATTAGGTTTACGATACAGACCTACTTTTGCCAACAGGACATCCACCCAAGTTTTTTTGTAAGCCCTAACAGGGATTTCATGATCTTCATAGTGACCAGCAGACAATGCTACACCAAAGTAAGGATCGTCCTTGATCATATGAATACTGTCATTCCAAAGCAAAACCGGAGTCAACCATCCCATAGCATACACCTCTTGTTAGACATTATCTACTATTTTCTTAATTTCGTCAAGAGTAACGGAAGAGAAAATTTCTTCCGCATCGGGTCTTTTAGTATCTTCGAGGTATTTAAGAATCTTTTCTCGTTTAGCTATTTCCTTTTCCAGTCTTAGAATTTTATTATCAAACTCTTGTCTGGATTTCTTATACTGACGATAATATTCAAACGGAGAGATTATTCTATACTTGAATTGACTCTCTTCACCAGATAACCACCTAGCTAATCCAAAAATACCAATCCCTACTGAGGCTATTACCAGAAGAAATATAAACTTCATAAAACCAGATATCAAGATATTAGCTAGGTAGGGAACGTTAGGTAGTACACCAACTACATCAGGAAAAAAGGTAAAAAATCCCGCAAGAATTCCCAAAGACCATAAAATGACTTCAATCTTATAATTTTTACTATCGTTATCAAAATAAAAAGTAAACTTTCTACGGTCAGGGGAATAATAGGAAAGACTGCTATAGTACATCCTACGAGTAGCTTCGACTAGTAGCCATGTAGAAATATCGTTAAGATTTTGTAGTTTATCTAACATTTTATTTATTTCCAAATAGTTTTATATGAAGAAGGATTTCTTCCCTATGAAGATTAATGAACTCAATTACCTGAAATAAACTAAGATTGCCTCTAGCATAAGCCTTATCAAGAGAATCATCATCTAAAGGCCTATTACCAAATACGTAATCTATGTCATCTGAAGAAGCATGTTGATCTACCCATTCCTTTACCATTTCAGCAGTAAAATCATAGGGGTAAATATCTACATCTACATCTACTGTTGCTTCTACACCAGAGACTAATATTGTAAAACTTCTGCCTTTACCCATAATTAAAACCCCCACCAAATGATAGCATAAGGTAATACTACAATTGTAACCAACATAAAAAGTATAGGTATTGTGATAAATACCGTTTTTAGTTTTTGTACATCTGAACCTGGATTTTTTTCTAGCCAGTCAGAAAGCTCCATAGCAGTTCTTGATCTGTAAGTGCCCCCCACGATCCAAGATAAAGTCCAAAAACAAGTTAAAAAAATCTTTAATAGAATAATTCCAATTACTGTCATGATTAAAATGGTATCTCCTCTACCTCTACATTTCTGAATGTACTTTCTGATAACGTTTTTAAGGGTGCCCAAATAGCTTGATAGCCATCAAGCGTTTTGGTAGCATTAATAATCAAGGGAGTTGAATAAGCGTTCACAGAGTTAAACGATTCAAAAGCAAGAATTCTTAGTTCTTTGGTTACTCTTGTACCCTGGTTTAGGCTAACCCAGTCTTTATACCAAACCTGCATCTGTTTAGTAGTACGTGCCCAAGAAATGAAACTATTTGGGTGAAGTGGGATCAGGTTAAGATCCATAGAGTGAAAACTATCTATAACAAGTAACTCTTCAGGTCGTTCTTTTAGAGTTACTTTCTTTCCACCCCAATAAAGGGACTGCTCAACAGACTTTTCTGTATTGATATACTCTGCTATCCCGTCCCAGAAATCATCTGAGTCATGCCAAATAGGTACACAGATATCAATATCTGATTCCCTAGGATCAAATCCACCACAGTTTAGTGAACCAGATATAAACCACTGACCTTCTGTCAATTGTTCAATTTTTTGAAATACACCCACTTATTCCTCCCTAGTAATCCTGACTGCCTTTTCTTTAGCCTCTTCCAACAAGAACTTGAATTTTCCTTTAGTCATCCTTCTAGCCCACAACCGGAGAATGACCCCAAGTAATACCAAAGATTACAGCAAACCCAAGAGACCAACCCATCCAGGGCAAGGTACGAGTAAATGCGTCTGTAATCAAACAGATTACCAAAAAAAAACAAAGAGAACCGATTAACTACAGCAGAGATCATTACGGTGGGAGTACCCTTGAGAACAGAGGTTACTTCTGCTTTCAATTTATCGTCATTAATCCAATAAGTGGTTTTGGTTTTCTTATCTGTAAGAGGGACAAGAGTATCTTTTCCAAAGAATTCGTTCGCCATATCTAGGCTCCTTTATACTTAGAAAATAATACCTTAGGCGAGTAGAGTCAACCTACTTAGTTTCTTTTTTAGTAACAGCTAGGGACTTTGCCGCTGTCTTCTTTTCCATCGGTTGATAAAACTTACCATCAGAAACAAAAGCCATACCTGCCAGTTCCCATCCGGTATTCATTGCATCATTGACTTGTTTTTCTAGATGCCCTGCGTCATTTCCTCTTAGAATCTGATATCGAGAATTCATTACTTTACCAACCTACTTAATTAGTTCGTTAACAGCTTCGATGCATTGAGTGAGTCGGTTGTGATAGTTGTCTCCAGAAATATGGATCATTTTATCTTCAAATCCCGCTCTTCTGTATCGATCATCAAGCTCAGTAAAAGCATTCCACCTAGTTGCTTCTTCTCCAAGGAATCTCAAACCATCGCCTACCCACTTAACTTCGGGGGTTAGCATAATAACAAGATCATATTTATCTGGGTCAATAAAAGCATTAACTCCAGGGGACTCCTCACCCAAATACACCTTAGAGAAGAATTGAGTAACTATAGCATCGGTGTCAAAAAAACATACCTTGTTGGCTTTATTAAGGGCATCTAGATCATTCTCGTGTTGTAGATAAGCAATCCTTTCAAAGTCCTTAACAGAAAAGGCAGTTTCGTCCTTTCCTAAGAATCTTTCAGAGTAGTACCTACCAACTTCTTCACTCCAGGAGGTGTAAAAGATCTTGGCGAGTTTCTGGGTAAGAGTACTTTTTCCACAGTTACCTGTAATAAATATATGATTATCTCTCCTGAGAACTAACATTCCAGAGGGGACAGTAAAACAGTATTTCCTTCCATTATGGTCATCATGCTTCTTAACTAAGTCTTTCTTTCTGTCTCTAGTTAGATCATTAACAGATATAGATAGGTATTTGGTTTTTCCCTCGGATACCCGATAACAAATGCTTCGCCCTTCTCTAATATCCTCATTCCACATGGTCTTAATACCTAAAGAAGCAATAATGAATTGCACAGTTTTGGCATTTTCCAATTCAGTAGAAAAGTATTGATTACCACTGATAATACTTCCATCCCATCTATATATTTCATCTCTAAAGGCTTCTTTAAGTGAAATACTAAGCGTTCTCCATTCCTGAGGGAATACCTTTACTCCATACTCTAGGGGAGTATAAAAGTTGTGTGAGCCATCAGCGTAAACTCTCTCATCCAAGGGTAGGCCACATTTTTTAATAAGATCCCGCATTCTTTCTATTTTACGTTCTTTTATGAGACGAATTCTCCATTTCTGTCTGGCTTTGGACCCATCTGCTGAAATAGCAACAGCTAGTCTAAGTCTATTCTCATCAATTTCATAGTCTCCCCTATGAGAAAATGACGCTAAGAAGCTACCATAAAAACCGTATTCATTCTTTTGATGCCTCTTCAATACCTCAGAGAATGGAATTTTACCTAGGTTACCTTTAGAGGTTAAATACACCAGATCATGATCAAGAGTATACACTTGTTTCCATGTGCCATATGTATTTTGCATAGAATAGAACGTCTCACCCTCCTTTAGGGGTAGGTTAATATACCTATAAGGGATAACCATATCTGAGGTTCCGTCCGAGTTGTACTGAAGGACTCGACCCCCGGAGTATTTAGAAATTTTTACCCAGTCTAGTCCATTAAAATACTCTGTTTCTGAATCAACGCAACTTTCACTGCCTGTAATCAGAACTCTCTTTGCAAAATAGGGACGAGAAGCCCCTAACAGATAATCCCAGTGTTGAAAGATATTGTCTCGAATAGAAGTACCAGAAATATTCCATACTGATCTACTGTAATCTACAATCTCATACCCAATTTCTTTAGGGATATATTTGTCATGAAAGTCTTTATAGGACATTTCATTCCCAAAAATTACATGAAAGGGTTCGGGTACAGTCCTTTTCAGAAGGTCGTACCAATAAGGCCAACCATCGGGATCTGTGGGAATAGTATTTTCATCTGCAATAACAACCTCAATACCCTCCAGGTTCTGGAACTCTTTCATGAACCACATCTTACGAAGCTTGGCGGGAATGGTCTTTCCATCGATAATAAGAGAGTCATATTCCTTTCGGTCACAGACAACCACATAGAGTTTATCACAAAGGGCATGGGCTCTCAAAATAGCAGTAAGATGCCCACGATGGGGAGGAAGAAACTTCCCAGGGAATACCCCTATTTTATTCATTTATGACCTCGTATGTAGGAATTGTCTTCCATAGGTTAGTTTTATAATGGAGAACAAGATCATCCTTAGCTCCTTCAAAAGAAGAATACCTAATAGATGGCTTAAGGTTTACCAAGTCAATAACCTTGTACCAATAATAAGCGTTATTACCCACAAAACTATAATTATTAGTAATAAATCCAATTATATGCCCGTCATTAAGTATGGCAGTTATACCATTCATTTTACTTAACTCCAAAATAATAATTATGAACGTTGATGAATTTGATAATTCTTACTGTTTTTGAGCTATCATTAGTAAGTTTAACATGAACAGTGCATCTATCTAGACTATTATCAATCCAGGTAATTTTATGCAAGGAATCACTCAATGGAGAGTAAGGTACAGAATTGAGAAGATTGTAAAGATCTTTATGGAGATACCCTATTTCATCAGAATCTATGAGTTTAGAGACAAAAAATAACATGTCGTTGATGGTTATGGTAGGAGAAGGATTCGTTGAGCAATCCCAGAGAATTTCAGTGGTAATCATTTTTATTTTCCCTTGATGTTATAAACACCATTCCCAGCGTAGCCACCAAAAACAGATATAGCAAGAACTACAAACTTGATCCACCCCTCACCCTCTGAGTTTACAGCCACAAAAGGAATAAACATCCTTACCCAAGAATCCAAGTCTGTATTAGAAAACACTCCGAACCCCGCAAAAATACTAACAGCCAAGCAGATAGTCAAATAAAGGGCGGGTAGTGAACCCCAGCCAGTGATAGCTCCAATGAGAATATGCATAAACCTTTTCATTATTTATCTCCTAAAAAACCAGAGTTTTCCAAAGAACCTTCTTTGGTGATGTTCCAAAATACATAGAGAGCCTGTTAAACCCATCCTCGTTCTCAGACATAAACAACTGACCCCGAACGGTGTGTAAGACATTCTCTTTTTTGAAATCCTTGATAAGCTCAAGACAAGCCCTGTCAAAAGCTAGAATAGTCTCTGCATCTACAGCCCCAAGATTTCTTTTGATACGAGCTTCTGTAGGAGTAATAGTAAGCTTGAACTTATCATGATACTGGTATACTACCTTCATTTCAATCCTCCAAGACTTCAAGAGTCAAACGAACTTTTTTTCCTTTGAAAGGAATGAGAATTTCCTCAACAAGATAATCATCGATTTCAAGTTCACCATTATACATACTGCTCATGCTGGAATGCTCGTCAAGAAGTCCTTCATGAACTACAATTTGTTTCTTTCCCATTTTAAATAGCCACCTCCACCTCAGTGTACTCCCAGTACGAAGCATTTTTTAGAAGGAAGTCAAGAGCTTCTTGGTTAAAAGCAAGAAGTTTTGTAAGAGCATCCTCTTTTGAGGATGCCCATTCAAAAAAATCTTTTGAATAACCGTTGGCAGTATGAAATTCAATTCTATATTTCTTCATCTTAGTATCTCCTCTGTTCAATAGTAAACTCGTTACAATCATCTCCCTTAGTGGAGACTCCATTCAACCGAATGAGGGACAACCTGTAGGACTTGGGAATCCTAAGAACGTACTTATAGTACGTCCAGAAGAGAAACTTTTTCTCTACACGAGCATAGAGATTTTCTGAGATTACGGAATCCATTTCGGTCTGAGTTACAAACTCAAATGCTCTTGCTTTATCCCCCTCACCTTCAGGAGTGATTCGGATATTAAGGAACCCTTCTTCTCCATAGCGTTCAAAAATTGCTGTCATTTCACTTAACCCCCTTGAGATACTTCTGAGAGAGATTGTACTTGGCTTCCACCAATTCTACCAGATCCTTGGATTCCTTAAGACTAATGTTAGCAAACGTGATCTCCCCGTTGGCATCCTTGGTAGCGTAGGCATCCCGAAGAGTCTTGATGGCAGGGATCTTCCAATGGAGCTGAGGGGTACTAATCTGGTGTCCCCCGTGGTGGTTATCTCCGGGGCTTTGACCTTTCATAGCCTGGATAACGATCTTCTTCACATGAGAAAGGGAGGGGGTCTTGGACTTATTTGAGTCTTCGAGAGTAATGGTCAAAATCTTAGATCCGATCTTAATTTGCATTTTCAGTCCCCTCTTGAAATTATTATAGCACATATCTATATATGTGTCAAGTCTTAATTTTTTCTTAGCCTCTTTTCAGAATAAGTTTCAAATGAGTATTATCTTTGATCTCCACTCCAAAGTCCTTCTTAACCTGATTAAAAAGAAAAGGAAGAATATAGTGCTCATGAAAAGAGATTTCATAATTATCAGGAAGCATGGAAAGAAACTGTTCCCTATTCAAGGGGAGATAATTTTCCTTAACTTCTCGATCCCAGTTATCTCCATACTGGTACTTAAGAAAAAAGTGAATAAGATTTTTATTGTTCTCGACGTTACCCCAGGTTTGTTGGAAGTCAAACAGTTGCTTACGGTCAGCCTTGCGGTAAACTTTGGCAATGTCATTAATGTCCGAAGACTTATTCATGGTAACAGAAGGCATCATGTCACGAACAACGATGTAGTCAAAACCATCACGGAACACACGGGTCCAGAAGGAATCCACATCATTAATCGTTCCATACGAATAAACCTCATGAATAACCGAAGAAAGCAGAACAGCACTCTTCTTACCGGTGCCCTTCACATAACTTTGGAGGGCATCCCAATCAGTGAAGAAATTATTGGCAATGTTGGGGTTGTTCCTCTTTGCTTCCTTGATCATATCTTCACTGATATCAAATCCAACGTACTCAAACTCAGGAAAGAGGTTATGAAGAAACTGGATCAGAACTCCGTTGGCACAACCATAATCCACGAAGATTTCGGCGTCAACCTTATCCATGAAGAAGAGCTTGTCCATCATGGACTTTTTCATTCCTGCGTTATAGGAAGCCAAGTTCACAAGATTTTCACCAAAACCAGACATATTAATTACCCCCATTAATTAATTTGTTCAATGCGGCAATATCAGACCGAACAAGGCTCAAGAGTTCCGTCTGTTCCTCAGAAGCATAATACCCACTGATGTTCTCAGCATCAATGTTATGAAGAACTCTGGCCTCCAGGAGTTGATAATCCTTAAGGAGACTAAGGGCCATTTGTTTTTTTTCACTAGGGGCCATATCAGTTACCTCTTGATTTAGAGTATATCATATAACTTTATTTGAGTCAATAGTATGGGAAGCTTTTCTTTCTAACCGCCCAAAAAGGACGCTTGAAGTAAAAGCGCTCGTAGTGGGGATCATACTTGTCCGTTTCCTTAATACCCCTCATCCATTCATGAATGAAACAATTATCATTGATTTTTAGGTACTCAGCCCAATCCGGAGCAAAGTTCCATTCAGCCATAGGGCCAGTGAGAGGACGAATTATATTCACCAAATTAGGATCTATATTCTCATACTCACCAGTAATCCAATCTTTATAGTCTGGATCATAGTCATTGAGTCCGTGCCAAGTAATAACTTGACTATCTATTTGCACGAGTTCTCCCGCTACAAATCCGTTTTGCTCTGTTAATAAATTAGGATTTACCATTTTATATACTCTTCATTTTCTAAATGAAAACCAAATTCATTTTAGGAAGTCCTGTCTTGGTTCTAAAAGAGTTCATTGTTTTTAACAAGTTCTTTACTTCCTTTTCTTCAAGGGACGAAACAATTTTAATATTTCTCTCTTTAAGAAATTCTCTCACAATTTTGCTAGTATCTTTTTCCCCCCGAGTCTTTTTCTGAATCTCAGTAGTAAATTTAAATGCCATTTTAGGGCTCCTTTATTATTAGATAATTGTAACCGTTCCCAAATCAACAGAGTACTGAAGATACTTCAATACCTTTTCCTTCTTTTTAGCCATGGCTTCCTTATTAGGAACAAACTCAAAACCATAGTCCTCATTTAGAACTTCTACCATAGCCAATAGGTCGTTGAGTTCCGCATGACACCTTTGTTTATTGGTAAGCTCTTGACCCGGACGAATTTCATCCATGGTGAACTGTTGAGTTTTCAAAGCGATCTGAGCTACCTCAGAAGCCTCCTCAGCCAGCTTAGTTAGATAGTAGTCTAGTAACATCATTATTTCTTTTCTCCATTTAGAATCTTAACTGCCTTTTTAGCATCTTTCCAAGTAATACCCTTTCGATTATCTGTTTTAACAAAATGTTTTTCTAGTTGATCTGGGGTCATATCAGAATCATCATCTATAATGACATAGTCAAAAAATACATCATCTACCATAGCGTCAGAATGGCATTCCATCCAAGTAAGCCACTCTTTTATTTCTTTACCTCTATATTCTCCTGGTATACAAGGGGTGATACCTGTAACTGAATTTCCTAGTTCTCTACAACCTATTAAGGTAAAGACTCAATACCATTGACTAGTGTTGGTAAAGGTATATCTCCAAGTAGAGGAAATAACAACTTTGGCTCCAGTTTTCTTAATAATATATTCAATTCGTTTAGCTAGTTTCTTTTCTATCTGGTAGGGGATTTCCCATTCCCATCTAAACCATTTCCAAACAAAATAGTTAACGTCAAACCATTGAGGAGTGTGGTTTAGAACCCCGTCAATATCTAAAAAAATTATTTTCATTTAATACTCCTCTGTTCCTGCTAAATACTGAAAATCTACCTCCAAATGTGACAATGCTGAAATAACATCGGAAATACAAAGTAATTCAGTCTCAGCTTTTTGAATAGCTTGGAGCCTACTTATTCCAGCACCCCCATAGTTATCAACGATCCACTTGTAGTTCTTCATTAACTCAGCTTTTTTTTCTTCTGCTTCTTGAATTTTCCTTCTTACGGTATTTAGATATAGGTTCATTTTGTATCCATCAATTTTTTCATTTCTATATCCTTTAATTTTTCTAGTAGGTAATCCATATGCTCAATAGCATCATTGAGATCCATCATAATAGGTACCCACTCGGCCTTAGAAACTTCTTCTTGTAATAGGTAACCTTTTTCTTTAAAGTCTTGGGTAAGGGCTCTTAGCTTTAGACGAAGAGAAGCTACTGTGAAAAAGTCGTCGTCTGGTATTAGATTATCATTGGTCATTTCATCTTGCTCCAAATTAGAAAAGACATGAGGTAAAAACTTACCAAGTAATCGTGACTTCAATCCTAGTTACTTCATTTCGACCGGGATAGCGATCCATAGGGTCACCATCCACTTCTTCAATAACATACCTTACTGATACTTTCTCAATCTCAACCCCAAGATCATTAGCAATTAGTGCCTGGATCTCCTCGGGTTTAAAGGTATAATGTTGTTCCGTAGCATTCAAAATTGGCATTTTACTTCCTCACTTATGTAGGGCATTCATCCAGGCCTTTAGCTCCTGAACTCCGGTTCTACTATTCCGATACCATACAATCATACCATATACAGAATTAACCAAAAAGGCAAGCCACATTACCAAAGTAGGTACAGCATATCCAACCGAGGTAGGATCAGTCCAGATGACGATACCCCAAATAAGAGAAGTAATCACGTTAACTGCAATCCACAAAGGCCACTGTTCAGCATACATGAAGATAAGCAGAACCTCGGCAACAATTTGGAGAATAACCGTGGTAGCATCCATCACGGGACCCAAGAAAGGAAGGCCAGTAACAGCATCCAAGTTAGCATAGAAGGCAGAGTTACGCTTGAATGCCTGGGAAATAAAGTTATCAAATCCCATTAGGAATACCGTAAACACCCCAATTGCAAGAAGAGTACCAAAGGCCAATAGAGTACGAGCCCAAGGACCTAGACGCTTCATAGTTACAATACCGTCACCATCAATATTCTTCTTCCACATAAGAAGAATGAAGATTTGTGTTGGCAAAAAGAAGAAGATGTTTAGTAGTGCATCTCCGTAGTAACCGCTTACCCAGGCTACAATTCCGTAAGTAATTGAATTAACAATCCCCCAGATGTAGTTCCATTTAACTCCTCGGGCGCAAAGGACTACGCAAACTACTCCGGTAATTGGGCTCGTACTCTATTGGCCTTT
>SCLI03000015.1_pt1 | contig 17462 bp, 20 predicted proteins | sample 7268041 | NCBI WGS metagenome assembly SCLI03 (sample SAMN10721081, study PRJNA514188) | viral metagenome | isolation source: depth-stratified mine tailings core A | place: China: Fankou Pb/Zn Mine tailings | collected 2017-10 | reverse complement strand
CACCAAGGAAATTTCCGAGATTGTCGGTGGCGCCGCCGCACTTGAGTGAGGTGTGACGTGAGAAGTGTGAAGTGAGAATAAAAAGATTTCCGTTTCTCGCTTCCCGCTGTTCACTTCTGGAAAAAGTATTAAGGCTGAAATTGCGAAGTGTCGTGATGTGAGACGTGAAAAGTGTGAAATAGATGTTTTCCCACCTCTCACCTCCCACTTCTCACTTCTCAAAAAGGAGGTTTGGTGAAATAAATGAACGTTGGTCATGTAGTGCAGGTCATCGGCGTTGTGGTGGACATCCGCTTCCCACCCGGGAAGGTGCCCAAGATTTACGACGCTGTTAAGATCAAGAGAGACAAGGAAGATATGTTTGGCCGCAAGATAGACCTCACCCTGGAGGTTGCCCAGCACCTGGGCAACAACTCCGTCCGCTGCGTCGCCATGTCGGCCACTGACGGCCTGGTGCGCGGGATGGAGGCCGTTGACACCGGCGCCCCAATTTCCGCTCCGGTCGGCAAAGGGTCCCTGGGACGGCTGGTGGACGTGCTGGGTGAGCCCATCGACGGCAAGGGCCCGATTCAAAGCGACAAGCGGTATCCCATTCACCGCCCGGCCCCGCCCCTGGTCGAGCAGTCGACCAGGGCCGAACAGCTTGAAACAGGCATTAAGGTCATCGACCTGCTTGTCCCGTTCTTAAAGGGAGGCAAGGTCGGCATGTTCGGCGGCGCCGGCGTGGGCAAGACCGTTATCGTTACGGAGCTGATCAACAACATCGCCAAACAGCACGGCGGCATCTCGGTGTTTGCGGGCGTGGGCGAGCGTACCCGCGAGGGCAACGACCTCTACCGTGAAATGACCGAGGCCGGTGTTCTGGACAAGACTACCATGGTGTTCGGCCAGATGAACGAGCCCCCCGGCGCCCGTCTCCGCGTCGTGCTCACGGGCTTGTGCCTGGCCGAGTACTTCTCCGATCTGGAGGGAGCCGACACGCTCCTGTTCATCGACAACATTTTCCGCTTTACCCAGGCCGGCTCCGAGGTGTCCGCGCTCCTCGGCCGGATGCCGTCCGCCGTGGGCTACCAGCCGACCCTGGCCACTGAGATGGGCCAGATGCAGGAGCGGATCACGTCAACCCAGAAAGGTTCGGTCACTTCCGTGCAGGCCGTATACGTGCCCGCCGACGACCTGACCGACCCGGCCCCGGCGACCACCTTCGCGCACCTGGACGGCACCGTCGTGCTGTCCCGCCAGCTCGTCGAGATTGGCATCTACCCGGCGGTGGACCCCCTCGACTCCACCTCACGGATCCTCGACCCGCACGTGGTGGGACCGGACCACTACGCCGTGGCCCGTGGAGTGCAGAAGGTGCTGCAGCGCTACAAGGAACTCCAGGACATCATCGCCATCCTCGGCATGGAGGAGCTTTCCGACGAGGACAAGTTGATCGTGGCGCGCGCCCGGAGGTTGCAGAGGTTCCTTTCCCAGCCGTTCCATGTGGCGGAAGTTTTCACCGGATACCCCGGCGTGTTCGTTTCCCTGAAAGACACCATCCGCGGGTTCAAAGAAATACTGGACGGCAAGTACGACGACCTGCCTGAGGACGCCTTCAACATGGTCGGCGGCATTGAACAGGCTGTAGAAAAAGCCAAGAGACTGATGAGCTAACGAAAGGGGAGTGCCTACATGTCGGAAAAGACCCAGCGGCTGGAAATCGTCACTCCTGAGAAAAAGGTCTTCAGCGAGAACGTGGACTTTCTGGTCGCGCCCGGATCCGATGGCGAACTGGGTATCCTGCCGGAGCACGCCCCGCTCATCACTTCGCTCAATATCGGGATCATGCGCGTTGAGCAGGAAGGCAAGAAGTTCAAGGTAGTGGTGACCGGGGGCTTCATGGAAGTCCGCAACAGCAAGGTCACAGTCCTGGCAAGCTCCGCCGAGCGGGCGGAGAGCATCGACGCCGCCCGCGCCGAAGAAGCCAAACGCCGGGCCGAGGAGCGCCTGGCCGCCAAGCCCCCCGACATTGACATAATGCGGGCCGAGCTTGCCTTAAAGCGCGCTCTCATGAGACTAAAAGCCCTACAGTAAATAAGCTAACGGTGTCGGCCCCTTAACTTATTAACTTATTTAAAAGGTGTTAACGGTGTCGGCCCCTTAACTTATTAATTTATTAACTTATTTGGCAAAAAATGAGTCAGGGAAAGGTTCTCTGACTCATTTCTTTATACTAATAAGCTAACGGTAAGCTAACGGTGTCGGCCCCTTAACTTATTAACTTATTTGGCAAAAAGTAAGTCAGGGAACGGTTTTTGTTTACCCGGTCGGTACAATAGCTATAATGGCTATAGAGGACGGTCCCGACTGGTGAGTTAGGGTAAAGTTCCGCTCACTAAAAAATGGTATTATTTTTTTGATACTTCAGTTTGTTTAATTGGAAATAATATGATATGCTGAGAAGTAAGGAATTACAAAATGTAAGGATGATAAAAATGCCGGACTATTACATTGCAAAGCTTACGTCAAAAGGCCAGGTTACACTGCCGGTTGAAGTGCGCAATCAACTCACAGTGAAAGAGGGGGATTACCTGCTCTTTGAAAAAGTAAGGGGACGTTATCACCTGCGCAAGGCCAACCTGCTTCCCAGCGAAGAATTTACCGAATATGCAAGACCGATACGTGAACATTTTAAAAAGTCAGGGATAACAACTTCCGATGTTGAAAGGGCAGTACAGTGGGCCAGGAAAAACAAGAAACAATAAAAGTCTGCCTGGATACCAATGTACTCGTTTCAGCTATCGGTTGGCCGGGACCCGAAGCAGCCGTTGTAGGCCTCGTTCTGGACGGCGTAGTCAGCTTATGCATAACAGCGGAAGTATTAAACGAGTTTTACCGGGTCTGCCAGTACCCCAAATTTGGTTTTAGTGAAGCTGAAGTAGATGGTTTTACGGGCCGCCTTTTGATAAACGCAGAGTTGGTGGAACCTGTCGAAAAGCTGTATATAATAACAGGGGATGAGCCGGATAACCGGTTTCTCGAATGCGCGGTTGCCGGTAGAGTTGATTATATTATTTCGGGTGATTCGCATTTGTTGAAACTCGGGTTCTATAAGGATATAAAAATTATGCGGGCGCCGGAGTTTTTGAAATTATTCCACGGCACTTAAAGTTAACGGTGTCGGCCCCTTAACTTATTAACTTATTTGGCAAAAAGTAAGTCAGGGAACGGTTCTCTGACTCATTTCTTTATATTAAAGAGCTTAGTGAAATAAGTAAACGGTGCCAGGCACTTAACCTTAACTTGTTTACTTGTTGTGAATTACCCGAAGTAAATTCACGTTGGAACAAAGTTACAAAGTAAAGCCTGACCCCGGAATAAAAGAGGCAATATGTGGAAATATTAAAAGCATGAACCTTTTATCGGAGGGTAAGGGCATGCTGAAAAATTTCCACGTTAGAGCCGCGGTGACTTCAATTGTTTTAGTCCTGGCCCTGGTACTGTCTTTTACCTATTATAATCAAGAGGAGATTGTCTTACGCCGGCTGGTTGGCCATACCGGGGCGCGGGACCTGGAATACAATGTGACCGGCTGGGCGCGGGTCGAGGAAGGCATGGGGTGGAACGACCCGGGTGCCTTAGCCGCGGCTGCGGCGCAAAAATTAGGTCTTCCCGCAGGCAGCGCCGGCCTGGAGCGCTGGGAGAACTCCTTCGCCCGGGGGGCTCAGGTGACCGGCGGGCTGCGGGACGGCGCCCGGGCCACTGTTACGGCGCAGGCTATGAGCACGCCTGGTGGGGCGCAGGATACGCACCTGATGGTGAGCATCAGCGGCAGTCGAAAATTTGCCGCCCGCATTCAAAGAGACTCCGCGCGCTCGGTGCTGGCCGCCTTTGGAAAAGAGGCCCGCACCGGCATCACTGTCGACGGAAGGCTGTCCTGGGGAAACAATCAAACACCGCCTGATACTCCGGCGCACACTTCATTAAGACTGCCCTTGATCAAGCCGGTCACGGGCGCCCCGTCCCGGGCCGCGGGCGATCCCCCCGACCTCCTGGCGACAGCCGGGGGGATGATGGCAATGGCCGGCGCCAACGTGCAGGAAAGGACGCAGAAAGATAACCTGGTCAGCCTGGCCGGGTACACCAAAAAGCTTGCGCGGATCTTTCGCTACGAAAACCGGGCCATTAATATAAACGTGGCCTGCCGCCACGACCCGGTTGAAGGCGTGACCTACATCTACGCCGCCACCCCGCTGATTTTGATCGAATACTAAAAAACAGGGCGATCTCAGGTCGCCCTGTCAGTGTGTGTCGTCACTTTAAGTCGTACAGAAGAAGCGGGAGCCTGTTTTAATTTTAGGGAAATTTTCATTTCTTCCAATAGTTTTTGTAGAGAATCCAGTTCCCGGCGCAGCCTGGCCTCAAGTAAAATCATATCAGCCGTCAAATTAAAACCCCCTATATTTCTATGCCATTTTCCAAAATGTTTCTCTTTATGGCCGGATCCAGCGTTTCCAAAAGTACTATATCTGCCTCAAATGGATGAAGTATGTCCATTACCTCGGAGCAAAGCCGCCAATAGTTTGCCTCTAGCGAAAGCCCATCAAGAGCCAGGTCGATATCCGAGCGTTCCCCGAATTTGCCGGTTCCGGCCAGCGACCCGAAAATGATTACCCGGCAGCCGTATTTCTCCCTGATAGCCCTTGAGGCACTAAGCGCCTTTTCAAGTGCCTCCGCCCTGCGCTGAAGCACTCCAGCCTCGCGCGCGGCCCGCCGTGTCCGCCAGCCGGCCCTGTATTCTTCTAATTTTTGCGGGGAAAGCACGTATTTTTCACCTCTTTTATGGAGCACCTGTTATAATATTAGCAGAAAAAGGGAAAAAGAACAATTAAAACAACCGGCGGTAATAATGGTATTTTGCTAGCAATAAAATAATTATACAGACGCATTCTAAACGACTGGTTTGGGTAACGTACCTTAAAAGTTTAAGAATTTGGTATTTTCTTTAGGGAAGTGACCGGCGTGAAGAAAATTAATGCCGCGCTCATCCTGCTCCTGGCCGTCCTCTTTGTTACGATTCCTTATTTCTATGACAAGTCGAAGGTCCGGCAGGGCCGCAAGTTGGAGTATGTACGCCTGTATAATCACGCGGACGGCAAAATATACAAGCTGCCGCTGGAAGAATACCTGGTGGGTGTGGTGGCGGCCGAAATGCCGGCCGCTTTCCCTTTGGACGCGCTAAAGGCCCAGGCCGTGGCCGCCCGCACATACATAGTGAAAAGGCTTTCCGTTGGGGTAGAGAACCCTGCCCATCCAGGGGCTGATATTTGCGACGACTGCAGGCACGGCCAGGCCTGGGTATCCAGGGAAGAATTAAAAGAACGCTGGGGCGCCATAGAGTATTATAAATATTACTATAAAGTAAAAAAGGCAGTGGACGAAACAGCCGGGCAGGTGATCACATATAAGGGCGAACTGGTCGACCCGGTTTATCATTCCTCTTGTGGAGGCAGGGGAACCGAAAATTCGGGAGATGTCTGGCAGGTCAACCTGCCTTACCTGCGCGCAGTCCCCTGCCCATACTGCGCGGACCCTGAGCCGGTGCGCCGGGTTTCCTTCACCCTTGCGGATGTCGGCCGGGCGCTTGGCGCCGATCCGGCAGGCCGACCGGGCGGCGTATCGCGCGCCGTTTCAGACACAGCGCGGGATATCGGTGTTATAGAAAAAACTTCCACCGGCCGCCCGAAGACAGTCCGGGCAGGAGAAAGCGTCGTTCCTGCCGTGACCGTTCGCGAGAGGCTCGGCCTGCGCTCGACCGACTTCACCGTGCAGGTGGAGGGGGGCGGTATCACTTTTACCACAACCGGTTACGGGCACGCCGTGGGCATGTGCCAGTACGGGGCAAAGGGTATGGCCGAGCACGGCTACGGCTGCCGCACGATTATCGGCCACTATTACTCGGGCGCCGAAATAACCAATATGAAAATTCTCACTCCGCCTTAGGGTACCAGCGCTTTTTTTAACAAATGCAGACCAGGTAGAATTACTCTTTTTTCAAAAAGTTATCAGCACGTTGCCACAAAGGGCTTAAGCTAGTGAATAATGTTATCAAGGAACAATATGACCCGGCTGCTTTAGAAAAGCACCGGGTCTTTTTGTAATCAATTAAAAGGAAGGTGTTTATTACACTAAAGCCCTTGCAAAAGGGAGGTTGAATAAACCGGGTTCTCACTGTGCGGCACACAAAGTGAGCGCTATCCAAAACGGCTGCCTTAATGTTAGAACCGGGCAAAAATATAAAGCTGATGGTATCTGCGGCGCTGAGCCGCGTGACAAAGCGGGCCTTCGGAGGAAGCGCCATTATGTCGGCAGTCCATTCCCAAAAATAATATGTTTGTGAGGTGGTTTTTTATGCGCTGGTAGAGCCGTCCAGGAAGTATTGCTATATTTTTCAAAAAATGCATAACCAGGTGGAGGCGATTCCTGGAAGGCACAAATGCCTGGCCTCAAATCCTGGAAGGGAACTATCCTCGGGAGATGGGACATGACTGACCTTAATGGTCAAAAGGCTCTGCAAGACGCTCTACTCGGCGGAATCAGCGCCTTGCAAAAGAGAGGTATATATTAAATGGCCGTAATGATTGCTCAGGAAATTGGACAGTATTTACAAAACATCGGTGAGGGTACGCTGGGTGTAGATATCTTGGTCGACCTGCAGCCGGGTACGCCGGACAATATCATTTCAATTTATGACAAAGGCGGCCCGGCGTCCCAGGATCCGCCCGAAGACCGGCGGGAGTTGTATATCCAGGTAAGAGACACCAGTCACCAAAACGGTTATGGCCGTATTTGGCGTGTGCTGGGTTTTATCTTGTACCCGGCAACAACTTTTATTGAAGTCGGGACAAATAAATACTCCGCCCAACTAAAAGAAATACCGTCGTCTCTCGAACAGGATGCTCAGAGCATGTACCTTTTTGCCCTTCGGGTGATAATTCGCAGTGTCAGCGGCATAACCATCGCGGAAGACTGGCTTAATGCGCTGGCCGATTGGTCCGGGACGGTTTTAACGGGCTGGCAAATATACAAAGTCTGGCCGGGCAATGTAAGACCTTCAGCAACCTGGAGTTTGTTAAACACTCAGATTTTTGAAAAGACGAAGTCTGTCTTCGAGGTCAGAAAAAAGTACACCGGGTTATTGCTTTGCAGCACACCAGGCGACCTGTTATCCGCGACGGCTGCCATAATGCAGGAACTGGGCAAGAGCATAAAGCTGGTCCTTGACGCCCCAAACAAACGGTATTTAAAGATCACGAACCCGGAAGCAAACCTGTCGGGCGATTTTCTTACCGCCGGTACGGTCTCTGTGGTGCTGAGCCGCCTGACAGGCAGGCTTTCTGAGGAAGCGCCTGCGATGTCGGCAGTTCATTACCAAGAAATAATAAGTTAGCGAGGTGGTTTTTTAATGGCTGGAAGGGCCAGGGAAGTCAAAGCAACGTCAGCTTCGTCATACCGGCGTGAAGAGCTTCTTGCAAACGCGGAGGCTCTTTTTGGCGTGAAGCCTGAAGTGGTTTGCGGCGCTCTTTGCGGCGCCAAAAAAGTGGAGTTCACGATCAGCGAGATGAAAAGCTTGATTGATTCATTCTTGAAAAGGAGGGTTGGCTGATGGCAGGAGGAAAATGGTCTCCTACTGAACTGCCGGTCTTGCCCGGCTTTTATCTTAACTTCCAGGCAGCGGCGCTGGCCTCAATTCAAGCCGGTTCGCGCGGCACTGTAATTGCCCCGGTTAAAGCTCACTGGGGCCCTGTAAGACAGTTTGTCGAGATTGCAAGTGAAGCTGGTATTACTGATTCTTACACCGCCGATGACACGAATGGAGCAACGGCTTACACGACACTCAGGTTTACTTTATTGGGCGGCGCCAGGAAAATATTGGCTTACCGTTTGGCGGACGCCGGCGCCGCGGCTGCCACTCTGACACTGCAGGATACCGGTGGGACGCCTGCAAACGTGCTGAGGCTGGACGCCAAATATCCCGGCGCCCGCGGCAACAACTTCAAAGTGACGGTACAGGTGGACCCGGTTTACGGTACCAGGAAGGACATTAAGCTTTATGAGGGGACCGTTCTTCTGAGGACTTTTACCTTCGTAAGCGGCACAATTCAGGCGGCGGTAGACGCCATTAACAGCGATACCGGAAACAAGTGGATTGTAGCGACCAAACTCACGGAGGGGACCGGGATCCTGAATGACCTGAGCAGCTCCCCCTTCACCGGGGGCAACTCCGGCATAGCGGGCATAGTTTCGTCCGACTATACCGGCGCCCTGGCGGCGTTTGAAACTCAGGAATTCAACCTGCTGACTTTAGACGGAATATCAGATTCAGCTGTCCAAACAAGCGTGGCCGCCTGGGTAAGCAGGGTCCGCGATGAAGGCAAGGGCATTATCGCCGTGCTCGGCGGCGCGGCGGCCGACGACGTTGCCACTGACGCTGTTTCCAGGGCTGCGGCCCGCAGCGCCGGCTTTAACCACGAGGGGGTTGTAAACGTTGGCGCCGGCGCGGTCCTTGACGGAGTAAGCTATTCAAGCGCACAGGTCGCGGCTTATGCGGCCGGCCTTATCGCCGGTCAAAAACTAAGTGAGTCTACAACCTACGCGGCTTCTCCCTTCGACGACGTGACCAGGCGCTGGACCAGGAGTGAAATGGAGACGGCTGTTCAGAACGGTGTTTTCCTCCTGTTCCACGACGGCCGAATGGTAAAGGTCCTGCGCGGGATGAACTCGCTTGTCACCCTGCGCCAGGGTCAGAACAACAGCTGGAAGAAGATCCGCACGATCCGGGTCATGGATGCTGTCAACAGTGACCTGGTAAGGACAGCGGAGGACAACTACATCGGTAAAGTCAACAATACCGAAGAAGGCCGTTTGGCGCTTACCGGCGCGTGCAAGCAATACATGCTGGCGCTTGCGCAGGGCGGCGTTATCGAGGCTTCCGATTATGACGTCTATGAAGACCCGGTTTATTACGGGCCGAACCATACCATTACTCCGGAGCCGGACCAGGTCTATCTCAAGTGGGAAGCCCGGTTGACCGACGTCATGGAAATGATCTTCGGCACATTTATCGTAAAATAGAGGAGGTGGCTTAAATGTCTCTAGACGCGAGCAGGGCAATATTTGGCACCTACGGGTATCTTTATATTGACGGCCGGTGGCAGACCAATATCAACCATCTTGAAGCCAATGTCGAGATGGAAAAAAAGGAATTATTGCTTTCCGGCGACGCCTGGAAGCGGCACAAGAAAGGGCCCATGAAGGGGACCGGCACTATGAGCGGTCTTAAGGTTACCAGCGAAATGCTGCAGAGAGGCTTCGGCAAGTTCGAAATCATCTCCAAACTTGACGACCCGGAGGCCTACGGGCACGAGCGGATCAGGCTGAAGAACGTAATGGTGGACGGCCTGCCCCTGGCAAACTGGAAAACCGGTGAAGAAGTAGTCGAGGAGATCAAATTCACTTTTGAGGAATATAAACTTCTCGACCCGATTGTGGCCGGCTAGGGGGACGTGCTGTGAACTTTGAAAAAATGACAGAAGAGCAGATACTCCAACGTCTTCTGGAAGCTGATGCTTTACCGGAGCGGACGGTTGTAATCCCAAGGCTGGATATTCCTGTGACCTTGACAGGCCTTACCGGGAAGCAGGTGTTTAGTATCAGGGAGCGCTGCACCGAGAGGAAAGAACGGCGGGGGCATGTCACCGAGCGCCTGGATGAAGAGCAGTTTAATGTCGCGCTGATAGCGGCGGCCACGGTCAAGCCTGACTGGGGCAACCAGAAACTTATTAATAAATACAACACTTCGGGACCGGAGGAGGTTATCAAGCGCGTCCTGCTTGCAGGCGAACTGTCGGCTCTCAGCAATGCGGCGCTGGACCTGTCCGGGTTCAATGTCAGCCTTGAAGACGTAAAAAACTGATTGGCTCCGGGGGTCTCGCAGGCGCGCTGCACGCCATTTGGGTGCGGCGCCGCCTTCGCCCCGGAGAATTCTGGCGGCTGCCGAGGGGAGAGCAGCTTTTTTTACTGGCCAGCATGAGTCTGGAGCTTGAAGCTGAACAAAGAGCCGGGAAGGGGGTGGTCCAGCGTGGCCGAAAATGAAAAAAGGGAACTGGACCTGCTTGTGAATATAACAGGTGACGAGGAGACGAAAAGCAAACTAAAGGCCATAGACCGGTTGATGGAGCAGTCCCGAATGCGCGGCGAAGCTTTAAACCGGATGCGGGTAAGCCCTGTCGCAAGCCTTGACGACCGTATTTCCGCCCCGCCTCCAGCCGATAGGGCGAGCCGGAACCGTATTGAAGGTACGTGGCTGAATGAAAAAACACTGGCCGGGTGGTCAGGTATCGATCTATATATAATTGGTCGGGAAGCCGCGGAGGATGCGGGGGAGTTTGAGCAGGCATTCGGGAATACACGGTATAGCTACCCGGAGCTTCTTCAACCGGCCGGTAATGCCCGAACTGCCTGGTCAGCTCTTAAAGGCGCTACAGATGCGCCATATAGACGTCATTTTCCAGATATACCTGAAGAAATAAAGGAGACTCCCGGTTCTAAAATAGATGATCAGCTCACCCCCAAAGCCGGAAAGGTCGATGAAAGAATCTCTGAGGAAGAAAAGGAAAAAACAAAGAATAAACTTTTTTCCGGTTTGTTCGATAACACACTTGATATGTTTGAGTCCGCATTTGATGCTGTAACTATGATTAAAAAGACGGAACCCGGCAGGATTCCAAAAGCACCTAATATATTAGAAGGTGCAAGAGCTCTTACCAGGGGATTTAATATTCTATCGGATGCAGACAAAATTATTAGGGCGGGAGATGAAGAAGCTACAGTGAAAGCTGCGGCGGAAGTCGCCGGATCCCGGATGGGCAGCGCCGCCGGAGCCGCTGTAGGTTCGTTTGCCGGCCCCGTTGGCAAGTTCGCGGGCGGATTTATCGGGGGTTACTTGGGCGAAAAGGCGGCCGGCTTGATGGTAGATTTGTATAATTCCACTGATTCAATGGTACCGACCGCAGGCGAAGTTCCTTTTACATTTGATGAATTGCCGGCTGAGGAAATAAGTCGGGATTTAAAGCCTGCCCCTAAGGCGGGCTGGATATTAGATGCGTACAGGTCCATTGAATCAATGGTACCGACCGCGGGTGAAATTCCTTTTTCATTTGATGATTTGCCGGCTGAGGAAACAAGTCGAGGTTTAACGCCTGATCCTAATCAAGTGAATCAGAATGTGACGGTGAACGTTACTGTCAACAGCCAGGCGGACGTCAGGGAGATCGCCAACGAGGTGGCTGACAAAATAGCGAATGATGTCGGCAAGGTGATGCAGAACATGGCCACGGCGTGCAGTAATGCATAACGGAGAAGGACCAGCTAATATAGTTTACTTTACAGGGAGGTAATCCCGATGGACTTTTTCCTGATCGACCCCGCCGGCCCAAAACTCCACCTTCCGGTTAATCCCGGAGAGGTTGCTATCCGGCGGGAAAAGCTTTGTGACACAGTTACAATCATAAATCTGGGTGAAGTTGAATTTCCGCGGGGGGAGAAGGTGAAGCAAATTACCTTCTCCTCGTTTTTCCCAAAAGAATATGACCCCAGTTACTGCCGCTACCCGGAGATTCCGTCGCCGCAGCAGGCTATGAACCTGCTGACGGCCTGGATGATGAGCAAAAAACCTGTTCGGCTGCTGATTACCCGGACAATTATTAACGTGTTGGTGCTGGTTTCTGTTCACACAAGCGCCTTTAAAGGAGGAGAGCCGGGGGATGTTTACTTTGAGCTTGCCTGCCACACATGGCGTGAGGTAAAGGTTAGATCCGCGGCTGAGATCTCCGCTGCTTCAAAAGGCGCGGAACTGAGGCCGGATACCAGGCCCATACCAACCGTATATATGGTGAAACCCGGCGATACGCTGTGGGCGATAGCAAAACTTAATTACAGCAGCGGCAGCCGGTGGAGCGATATTTATGAGGCCAACAGAGGTGTGATCGGCCCGTCTCCGGACCTCATTCTGCCGGGTCAGAAGCTGGTGATGCCTTAATGCCGGAATTCTTTTTGAACAGATATGAGGTGGTGCTGGCGAACCGGTATTTTCTGCGGGAGCTGACTGAAAGCATCGTATTGGAAGACTCGCTGGACGAAATAGCCTACCGGGCTTCGATCAAGCTGGTTGTTACACCTGATTTTCAAAAAATAGGGATTGCGCCGGGGCAGGAAATGAGGGTTTCGGGTATACCATTCGGCGGGAGCGGTATGGTATACCTGCTTCACCCCGGAGTTGTGTGGGAATGTCGGAGCGCCACCCGGGGACAGAAGCATATTGAGGTTACAGTTTATGATAAGGCCATCTACCTCGCCAAAACTGAGGACGAATACCTGCTGCCTGCCGGCCAGACGGCGTCGCAACGCCTGGAGCGCTACGCGTCGGATTGGGAAATTGATTTGGGACAGGTGGAAGATACCGGAATTGAGCTGGCCAAGGCCGTGTACCGTTCACAACCGATTTTTTCGATGATTCTCTCCGATTTGAGAGAGACTGTTTCCAAGGGCGGGGATATGTTCCGGCCCCGGATGACCCCAAACGGCCTCGAACTGGTCAGACTTGGAGGCAACTCTACCGTCTATGTCCTCGAGGCTGATTGGAATGTGGAAGAAATAAAACAGCGGCGCAGCCTTGAAGGGGCTGTGACGCAGGTCAAGGTGATGGGGAATGCTCCCGGGAATGACCGGTCGCCTGTCCTGGCCATAGTCACAGGCCAAACGGAGAAGTACGGTACGCTGCAGAAGGTGTTTAACGACTACAGGATTACCGATGCCGGGTCGGCTAAAACCGCCGGTGAAAAACTGCTCTATGGGGTGCGGGAAACAGTAACGGTAACCGGCCTGGATATAAATACAATCCGGGCGGGCGATAAAGTCAAGCTGAACGCGATAGAATTTTTTGTCACTTCTGTGAGGCATGAACTCGGTGCACCGGGCCGGATGACCTTGGAACTGGCGGAATCAGATTATGTCAGGAGGTATTACAGTGGCTAACCCTTATAAAAAACTTGCCTCCGTGATTGAACAGCGCGTGGCAGGCCACGCGGCGCGGGCAGTCTCCGGCATGCGGTGCGAACTGGGGACGATTGCCGCGGGCGGGTTAAAGCTGGATTCGTTCAAGTGGGAGGTCCGGGACTACCTTGTCGCGGACTGGAACGTAAAAATTCATTTGCCTTCATTCTTTTTTGTGGGGACCGGCACGAGCCCGGTAGACAGTGAGGGAAACCCGCTGCCTGAAGCAGTAACTTCAGATCCAACCAAATATAGTTTCAACGCCAAAGAAGTTGAAGATGTCCAACTGGAATTGAAGACGGAATTAATCCCCGGAGACCGGGTCATGGTAGCGCCGGTGAACGGCGGACAGGACTACGTGGTTTTGTGTAAGGTGGTACCAAATGCCTAGCTTATTCCCAACTGAAAATGTAAACCCGGCGCCGGAAATAACAGAGACAAGCGCCGGCCAGGTCTTCTTCGGCAAAAGCTGGCGCTTTGATTTTGAAAAGGGGGACTTTGTCCTGACGCCTTCCGGCAGGGTTGTGGAATGCGGAGATGTGGATGCCTGGCTGGAGTGGTGCCGGAAGGCGCTGATGACTTCCCGCTATTATTTCCTGGCTTATTCGCGAAATTACGGCCAGGAATTCGAAGACCTTATAGCCCTCCACCTGAACAGGGCCGGAAATGAAAGCGAGATTGAGCGTATTGCGGCTGAATGTCTTAAAGTCGACCCGAGGACGGCCGGTGTGAATGATTTCTCATTTTCCTGGGAGGAAGACAAGTGCTTTTTCACCTGCGCCGTCACAAGCGTGAGCGGTGAAAGCGGAAATCTAAACGGAATGGTGGTGATTGGTTAGATGTCGACCCTGCCTGAATACTTGACAGAGCAGACCGAGGAAGCCATAAGGCAGAGGATCCTTGATGTCCTGCCCGATGACCTGGATAAGTCCGAGGGGAGCTATATATGGGACGCGGTCGCGCCTGTGGCGATAGAGCTTGCCCAGGCTTCTATATGGGCGCAGGAAGTGTTAAAGAGGGGTTTTGCGTCGACGACTTTCGGCGATTACCTTGACCTGCGGGGCGAGGAACACGGCGTTGCCAGGATTCCTGCTGCAAAGGCTGCGGGCACGGCTGCAAAAGGCAACCCGCTGACGATCACCGGCGCTCCCGGTACGATTGTGCAGCCGGGGTTTAAGGTTGCCACTCCGGCGGACCCTGTTACGGGGGCTCAATCTATTGAATTTGTGACTGCCACGTCCTGCACGATTGGAGGGGGCGGGACGGGGACAGCCGACATTGAGGCTGTCAGCCCGGGAACCGGCGGAAACGTTCCTGCCGGCGCTATCAGCATCGTGGTGGTTCCCCAAGGGGGCGTTTCAGCGGTCGTAAATTCCGCGCAGGTAAACGGAGGGCTTGACAGGGAAACCGATACGGCCCTGTTAACCCGGTATCTCCAGAAAGTAAGGTCCCCGTCGGCAGGTGGAAACAAAGCCGACTATTTGAACTGGTCCATGGAAGTGGCCGGAGTGGGGGGCGCCTCCGTCGTCCCGGTAAAGGACGGCCCGGGTACGGTCACTATTGCGATTATCGGGACCGATAAGGCGCCGGCCGGCCAAACTGTTGTCGACACCGTTCAAAACTATATTGCTCCACCCCGGGTCAACGAGGCCGAGGCCGAGACGATGACTGTCGGAGGCAGCGGCGCGTCGGTCGACGACCAGCCGGACGACACCGGCAGCAGCGTCAAAATGGTCTACGATGCTGTTGGGGAAGGAACAATAGTTCACCCAAATCTCCACTCAGTCCTCCAGCAGCCGGGAATATGGCAGGTCCGCCTGCGGTTAAAGGTGGACAACAATTCCGGCAGTAACGACCTGATTCGAATCGGAGTTTACAATACTTCCGCAGGCGCCTGGGCTAAGATCACTCCGAACGGTACGGCCGACTCTTTAATCACCCTCAAACCGTCTGACCTGGCCACCTCCTTCGGTGATAAGATTGTACAGTTTTACTGGAATGGTTCGGATTACCTTGAATTAAGGGTAAACCGCCTCCAGACAGACACAAATACCGAAGTGTGGGTGGACAGGGCGGTTTACAGAGCCACGTTCAGCAAGGACACCGGGGACGGCAAGGCTCCCATAGGCGCAAGGATAACTGTTGAACCCGCGGCCGCCGTGTCAATCAACGTTTCCGCAACCCTGACCTTTACCGCGGGATACAACCTTTCAAGCGTAAAGTCGGCCGTTGAACAGAACATTGAAGGATATCTTAAGAACCTTGCTTTTGCTGAGGACAATGACGTGCGCTACGTCCGTATCGGGAATGCAATTCTCGACACTCCGGGGGTACAGGACTACTCCAGCCTTTTGTTAAACGGAGGTACGGCCAATATAAATATTGGACCCCAGGAAGTGGCGGTTAAAGGTACGGTGATCTTGTCGCCATGAGTGTATATCCAATAGCATCAGCCAGCGGTCAAAAAATGATGGGTTACCTGCCTTTCTACTACGAGTCCTCCCGTGTGATGATGGCAATCATTCAGGGTCAGGGGACGGAATTAGATAAACTAAGGCAGGCAGTGGACGAGACCCTCAATCAGTTTTTTGTCGATACAGCAACGTGGAGCTTGGGAGACTGGGAGGCTGAACTCGGCCTGCCAATTGCGCTTACCCAGCCGGATACCGAGAGGCGCAGCAGGATAAAGTCGAGGATTAGGGGGACCGGTACCTGCACCATCAAGCTGGTTATAAAGGTGGCGGAGAGCTATGACGGCGGGACTGTCGACGTCCTTGAAGACTTTCCCGGACATCTGGTGATAGTAATATTTGTTGACACCCGGGGTGTTCCACCCAACATAAATGACCTTATGGAGGCCTTACGCGCAATAGTACCTGCCCACCTCGACATTGAGTATGAATATGCATACTTTTTATGGGATGAGCTTGATGAAAAGCAATGGACATGGGACCAACTTGAAGCATTGGTATTAACATGGGCTCAACTGGAGGTGTACAGCTAGCTGCTGGACATTTTTCTTGACCAGTTAAAAGGAAATAAAAAAAGTTAAGACACGAGGTGTTATTATCATGCCGGATACCAGTACAAAGTTAGGTTTAAGTCTACCTCTGGGAAACGAGGCAGTAACACGGCTCGCTTACAGGCAAAATCTTGAGCAGATAGACCAAAAAGCGGCTGCACAGGATCAGGCGGACGAACCGTTCTTTCTAAAATCAGCTATATATAATTCCGGGTTAAACCGTATAGACTGCACCTTCGGCAAAGGAAGGGCAGCATTTTTAGGTACACTTGTTGTCAAGAGCGAAGACTCAACAACGCAGATCCCAAACCCCATACCGTCAACCAGCTATTACCTGTACATTAAAAATGACGGCACATATGCTTTCAATACAACTGGTGTACAGATTGCCGGTGGCGTTCAAATCTGGAAAGTTACCACCGGTACCACAGTAGACCAGATAACCAAAGAAGACCGCAGGGGGCAGTTGCCGGGGGCGGCGGCCAAAATTGTACAGGATAATTTAGACAGCCACAACGCGGCAGGCGATCCTCACCCACAATATGCCCTTGATTCCGAAAAGGGCGCAGCTGGTGGTATAGCAACTTTAGATGCCGGCGGAACCATCCCGGATGGGCAAATACCTGCAGCGATAGCAAGGGACTCTGAGCTTGCTGCACATCTGGCCAATACTACGACAATGCATGGAGCCACGTCTGCGGCTACGGCAAATAAACTTATCATTCGGGACACTTCTGGTAGGGCGAAGGTGGCCGCGCCGTCAGCAAGTGATGACATTGCGCGCAAGGACACGGTGGATGCGGTTCAAACAAACCTCAATACACACACATCAGATACTACGACAGCACACGGAGCAACGTCGGCGAATACGCCTAATAAGCTTATCATTAGAGATGCTAACGGTAGGGCAAAGGTGGCTACCCCCTCCGCTTCAGATGATATTGCACGAAAAGCGGAAGTTGATGCAAAATTTAGCTGGAAAATTTTTATATCTGGAACCTATGACTTCAATAACCGGGGCAGTGGGTCATTTATTGAAGAAATTAAAAACAATACTAGTATTACTTTATTAAATGCCCCAAGTAATTTTGGCGCTGGTTGTTTAATTCAAACCGAAGGTTCTCATTCTAAGTGGTTACAACAATTACTATTAGACCAAACAGACAAAATATGGTTCAGAACAGGCTATGATAATAATGGCACACTTGCATGGCGCTCTTGGCAACAAGTTAATGGCAGTCTTATCGGAGCTTCCGGGAGTCTATGTGATACAACCACAAGCATTCCCGCAGGAGGAACACATACCAAGAGGATAACTTTGAACGGGGCATTTAATAAAGTAATA
>SCLI03000014.1_pt1 | contig 17565 bp, 18 predicted proteins | sample 7268041 | NCBI WGS metagenome assembly SCLI03 (sample SAMN10721081, study PRJNA514188) | viral metagenome | isolation source: depth-stratified mine tailings core A | place: China: Fankou Pb/Zn Mine tailings | collected 2017-10 | reverse complement strand
TCACGTTCTTTCCTGGATTATCAATAGTGCCTTTGGCCGAACGGGTCATTGCAGTCAAATGCAGATCTTCAAACACGACCACAGCGTGGTTCTTGCTTAGGTCGTAGCTTATCTGTTCTACAAAGTCATTTCTGCGCCGACGTACTCTGGCGTGTAATGCAGTTATTGCCAGTTCCGTTTTTACCTGTCTCTTCGATTTATGCGATACTTCTCCTTTCACTTGCGTTCTTGCTCTTGCTCTTTTCTTGCGTTCTCGTGTACGTTCCAGTCGTACCAGTCGTTCACGCTCTTTTGGTGTCCAATTTTCTCTGTTGATAAGGTCGCCATCGCTAGTTGCGATTGCCACCGCTACACCCCTATCAATCCCAATAGTTGTATTTTCTTTATCGAGAGGTTTGGTTGGCTGACGCTTATGGCGCTCGCACAAAATCGAGATAAATGCCTTGCCGTCTGGCTCTCTGGTGTAGGTGGCAGAGCTAATGTGACTCCCAACCGGGGGTCGGTGCATTCGTATCCTTATCCACCCCATCCCCTGGATTCTCACTTCGCCCCACCTACGAGAAATGCGTTCTATTTCTACATGTTGGGGAACACGAAAACCAATTCGAGAACTCTTTTTTGCCCATGTCGGGTATTTGGCCTTACCTGAGAAGAATCGTTGATAACCAGCATCTCTATCTCGAAGTGCCTGTTGCAGTATCTGAGATGGAACACTGGATAACCAGGGTGCAAGTTCGGGATCATCTCGAAGTTCTTTTAAGTCTTTAGTCTGTGCTGTATAGCCTGGCGATTTCCCTGTCAACCGATATGCCAAATCACGTTGCTCCTTAGCCAGGTTCTTTATTTGTCTGCAACAACCGTCGATCTGTGCAGCTTTCTGGCTCTGTTCGTCGGTTGGATAGGCTCGATAACGAATGGCAATATGCCCCCGTTCGTTATTCTTGTCTTTTTTCTTCCAGCCTGTGCTCACTAATTACTAGTTTATCACACCGGAGTATTACTAGTGTGGATATATAGTCTGTAATAAATGGCAATTCATCCCCGGCCTCGCGGACGGGGTATTCTTGGTCACATGTCTTTAAGGAAGCGCCTCATGGAGGAGCTATGTAACCGACGACTACTTGCGCAGCGCATTATGCTGCCGCTCGGTGACTTTCTCGCCGTGCCAGTACCACAGCTGAGTGCCCTCGATATAAATCACAGCCGGGCCATCATCCCGGTGCAGTTGACTGTGCTGATACCATTGTTGGGTACCATTTGCATCAACTATGGCTGGTCCGTTGTCTCGATGACGTTCACCGCGCTGATACCAAAGCTGCGTGCCATCGGCCCTGATCACGGCTGGACCATCATCGCGGTGATATACTCCGTGCCGATACCAATGGTATGCGCCGCCCGGCCAAATTATGGCTGGTCCGTCGTCTCGATGACGTTCACCGTGCCTATACCATTGCTGCGTGCCGTCCGCCCAAGTATCGGCGGGCCCGTCTTCTCGGTGTAGCTTGCCATGCTGGTACCATGCTTGCGAGCCATCTGCTCTTATCCAGGCGGGGCCATCCTCTCGGTGTAGCTTGCCGTGCCGGTACCATCTCTGCGCGCCATCCGCCTCTATCTCGGCTGGTCCGTCCTCTCGATGCAATCTGCCGTCTTCGTCTTTCCACTCCACATTCTTTTGTAGACAACATGGCAGTACTTCTCCTGCCAGCTGGTACAGCACCTGATAGGCTGGGTCGCTATGAATCAGACAATACGGGCCATCTGGATCACCCGCCCAGACATGCAATTCGCCATTCTTTTGATATACGGTTGGGCTCTGCCCGAGCTGATCTGCGGACAATTCGGTCGAGTGTCTGCCGCAGTTGGGCTTATCATCGGCTACGGGTTGTTTACAACGCTTGTTTTTGGATATTGGGAAATTACAGGTCCTTGTCATAGTTTCTTGTGTTCCACGGTTATTTTTATAATAGTGCAGCACAACGTCAGATCAACGAAAGTATTCTGTAGATGCCCAGGCAAGCCCCAGGTGATATTCTCGTGTCCTCTCCGTGGCCTCTCGTGTCCCTTTCCTTGGCCTTTGCGGTGTTTCGGCTATCTCGATGGCCTCAAACACGACTAGAGCCACGAAAGATGGCCTTTACCAGTCACCGTGCCGTGCTGACTGGCGATGCGCTCAGATCGTGCAAGCAGGGCACCTCGCCGATCAGGTCGCTGAGCAGATCGCCCGCTGCGCGCCTGCCTGGCGATCCGTCGAATTGCACAGCGGTCGGCAGGGCGCGCCGTACACAGTCGGCCATCTGAAACCTGCACTCCCCAGCCCGCATTTCCATGAAGATAGAACGGACCATGCCGAGCAAGTTCACTAATGGGTGTTCTGGGTCTGGCTGTATGGTTTCCCAAAGTACGCGGAAATTAGTTTTCCCGTATATTGGGTAGTCGAGTGCCCACCACCGCCTCATCACCACTCTGGGGTCAGTGGTGGCGTCGTGCCTAATCAGTCTCCTATGGGGTTTGTTATATAGCCAAGCACGCAGCACTGCCTGCATATACAAAAACGGCACTTCTGGCGCCGATTTATAGGTTACCCAGATGGCTGCCCGCCCCTGCCACACGTTCGGTATGATGCGTTGCGCAATCATCTGTTCCATCTGTTCCATCTGGCTCGTTGTCAGTTCGCTACCTATGTGGTTGGCCCAGTAGTCGTACAGCTCGTCGGCTATAGAGTTCGAACTAACCGGTAATATCAGCCCCGGGAATGGCAGTACGCGGCTTGTGTCTATCATCTGGAAACCTCTCCTATAACCTCTGATAAACATGCAGCAAATGCACGCTTAAAGTGCTCGTCGGCAAATTGTTGCGGCATCTTCTTATATGCCCATTGTAATATCCATGGAGCTGGGTCTGACTGAGCACCCATAACGAGCTGTCTGGCGTGTGCCTGTTCTACGGCTCGCGTGCCGCTCGCCTCGCTCTCCGCGAACATGGCGGCGGGCTGGCGTACAAACGAGTGCATTTTGCCACCAAGTTCAGTTACCAGGCTGGCCGCCTGAGCATGTGAAATATCTGGAAATAGTTCTGTGGGTAGTATGACACGCACCCATGCCCCGGGTATGCGTTCTTGCTCATCTTGCGTTGGTGGCCACTGCCGGATTGTGCGTAACCGGCGTGCTGTCTTCGTGGGCACAAAGTACGTGGCGCCTGTCTGGGGCTCTATCAAGGATACTCCGGTCGGCTCATCGTCGTCGCCAAACTTGAGCCGGTTGGGCGCTCCGACGTAGTGCACCTTGGGTGTAAAGACGTAGCGGTGGTGTATGTGTCCTAGGGCTACTTGAGAGACCGGCAATGCGTGCAGTGCTCCCGGGTCTACGCTTATATTGGACCCCCAGGCAACAGGGTGGAAATCGGATTCAACCTCTGCGTGCGCTACGGCCACGGCGGGCATGCCGGCGGCCAGTCGGTCCGCCGCAGCGTTCAGTCTGGATAGCCAGGTTGCCAACTGCTCCCGGTCGTATGGACCAGTGTACAGCGCCGGTGATGGCCACGGACCGACGAGCAGCTGCACGCCCTCGGCGCGTCCATAGAGCTGCGCGACATCGCAGTCGGCGTCAAATACCAGAGATGTCGAGCAAAACCGCCTTAGGCACGTGCGCTGACCCGGAGGTAGACCCAATAACTCATGGTTACCGAGAACCAGAACAGACGGGCAATCAGTGGGCAGGCTCTTGATAAAGTCGGCCAACCTCTCCTGCGGCTCTGGCTTCGGAAAGGCCGTATCGAATATATCGCCAGCAAAGACCACGGCGGACACCTCGTACTCATCGACTATTTGGCGTATTTCCTGCAAAACGCCTGAATTGACTTCCCAGGCTTCCGGTATCCCGGTTGCTCCAAGTGTACGTACCGCGAATAGCCTATCCAGGTGCAGGTCCGACACTACCATGATTGCGCCATGCGGCGGTTGTTCTGCCATCAGCCATTACTTGGCAACGAAGAACATGCCCTTCTGCAGGATCTGCTCTACTGCAGGCAAGTCATCTTTGGTCAAGTCGTCCGCACTGGCTGCTGGTGTTGCACTGGACACTGTGGCCAACATGGCGAGCAGATCCAACTGGTCATCCGGCAATCCGTCTGGTATGTGTTGTCTAACAAGCACATCGAGCGCCGAGCGGATTGCCGTGGCGGCCGTCTTGGCGGGCACTACTGGTTCCGGCTCTGGCTCCTCTATTGGTTCCGGTTCTGGCTCCTCTATTGGCTCTGGCGCTGGCTCTGGCGTCCTCTTAGGAACAGCTTGCACGACGCGCGATGCTCCTGTAGACGGTTTAATCCAGCCCCGAGCCACCTTTATAAGCGATTTTAGGGCTGCTGGCGTATTGGGCGACTTGCTGCGCATCGCCTGGAACGCGCTAAGCCGATCTGACGGTATTTGCGTCTCCAATTCATCCAGTTCTGCGGCTAGGGGGTCGGCTGACTGGGGTGCATCGGCCACAACTGGTTCCGGCTCCATCACTGGTTCCGGCTCCATCACTGGTTCCGGCTCTGGCTCCGGTTGTGGGGCGGGCTTCGGTGTCGCTGCTGGCGCTGGTTGTGGGGCGGGCTCCGGCTCCATTATGGGTTCCGGCTCCTCACTCTGCGTTGCCGGTATTATTTGAGCGGCGGTGCTGTACGCCCTGTCGTCGCCGGGGCGCAAAGTGGAACGCTTCAATATGCGCACGCCCTGTCCACGATTGTCTTCGGCTATCTTCATGAGTCGCTCGTAGTCTGGGGCCTTGCGATCTATCCAGAACACCTCGGTCGGGTACTGTCCTATATCTGGCTTGATGACTATTTTCCCTAGGTTCAGCTTCTTGCCTCCCATAGAGGTGGCCTGCGTCTCCACTTCTAGTATGGTACCGGAAACCCAAATCTCTTTGACCTGAGACACTGGGTTTTCCTCAAACCAGCGCTGTAGTGTAACCAACTCTTGCGTTAGTTGGCGCACCTGTTCTATAAACTCCATCGTGTTGAACCGATCGGGCCCTACTTGGGTGATAATCTTGATGGCCCATTCCATGGCCTGCTTGTGTTGTTGCACGTCTTGATCGTCTTGCATATGTTACTCCTTATTTTTGTATTCTCATTGCCCATTCTGGGGGGCATCCTGTTATGTTTCTATTATACCACACCGACAAATGCGTTGTGTGTGTCAAACCGGCGCTACGACCGCACCGACTCGGCGCTCCAGACGGTCCGCTTGTCCACCTTGAGATCGCTCACTAGGCCATCTGCGGCGAGCTTCTGCAGAGCGAACGTTATGGCACAGGGCGTCGGGGCGCCCACAGCGCTCGCGATTTCGGTGGCAGTCTGAGCATCACCGCAAATATCAGTAAAGCACAGATGACTCATTATTTCCTTGCTCCAGCGATAACTCAGGCTGCGCATCTCCATGTCCAGCGGGGCGCTACCGATCCCGTATTTCGTTTTGCCACGTTCTTTGATCTTGTACGCTTTGCCTGATGCCTGGAGCTTACCGAGCATTTGGGAGATGCGGGCGGTGGCGTCCTCTCCCAGTGCTTGTGCACACTCTTGGGCAGTATAAGCGTTCCCGAGTTCAGTGGATAGCCATCGAGCGAGCCTGATTTGTAAGTCATCCACTGTCGTTGCGGGCGCCGCGCTGTGCGTAGGCGTATAGACGTTACACGTTTTGCCGCCCTTGTAATTGCGAATCCGCTCGCGGCGTAGTACGTTTGAGCGGACTAGGGAACTTAGTGCCGCAGATACCTGAGTGCACTGGCATCCAAGCTGTTGAGAAAGCTCCAGGGCACTAAATGGTTCTGTGCGGGCGTGCACAAAGTCGGTTATCGCTCCCAGTTGGCCCTCCCCTCGTGGCCTGGTCTTCCTGGTCTGTACTGACTCTCTAAATGCTACGGCCTCTGCTCCTACGGATGGAGCCAATTCTTCTATGGCGGCATCGAACTCCTGGTCGCTTGCGTTTGCCGTATTTTGGCTGACAGTTAGCCAATCCGTTATGGACACCCGGCCGTCCAAAACAAACTGTGGCACCTCCCAGAGTCCCTCAGCTGATCGCCGAACCGCCTTAATGCTCGTCAAGTGCGTTAAAGACGAGTTCACGCGGTTTGCATATTGTCTGAGCTCTGTAGCCAGTTGCCGCAAGCTGGCCGCCCCTGATGCCAGCCTATTCGCGACCTGCTCGCTTAGTCGGGGATCAGATCGGGCCGGCTTCTGCAATTTGCTGTCCAGCTGCTCCTTGTATAGGTCGGCCCATTGTGGCCATACCTCGATTGGGTTGAGCCCCAGTTGGCATGCCAGCGCGTCGGCCTGCCTGAGCGTCACGCCCTTATTGCGCAGGTTCAAGATGCGCTGGCGTCCTCCCAGGGTCCATCCAAATTGGGCAGCTATCTGCGTGATGCCGACGATGCCCCTACACTTCATTACTTCTTCTAGTGGCTCAAATGGCACTTTAACATCGTTCATGCTTCTATTATATCACATCTCGGGGATATTGTGCAAATAATATGCGCAAATAATATACACGCATATCGTTCAAAATGTTCAGTCAGGCAGGCGGCACGATGTCGGTATACGCCTCGCTCGTGCCGCGCAATTCGGCGTGCTCCTGTTCGGTAACCTCCTCGCCGTACCAGTACCAGGATTGGGCACCATTAGGTTTGATTGCAGCCGGTCCATCATCTCGGTGCCGGTTGTCATGCCAATACCAGATTTGTGTGCCATCAGGATCAATATGGGCCGGGCCACCATCCCGGTGTAGCTGGCCATGCCGGTACCACCTCTGTGCGCCACCCGGCAAGATCACAGCCGGACCGTCATCCCGGTGTAGCTGGCCGTGCTGATACCAGAGCTGCGCACCATCTGGCTTGATCAAGGCTGGTCCATCTTCTCGGTGTGGCTGGCCATGCTGATACCATTCCCTCGTGCCGTCCCATAGGGTCGCGGCTGGGCCATCGTCTCGGTGAAGCTCGCCATGCTGATACCAGTACTGCGCGCCGTCTGGCAGGATTGAGGCCGGGCCATCATCGCGATGCAGCTTACCGTGCTGATGCCAGTATTGCGCGCCATCTGGCTTGATCAAGGCAGGCCCATCTTCTCGGTGTGATCTACCATATTTGTCTTGCCAACTGACTTCAGTGTTCAGGCAACATGGCGGCGTCTCTCCAGACACTTGGTATAGCGCTTGATAAGCCGGGTCATTATGAATCAGACAATAAAGGCCGTTTGGTTGTCCCGCCCAGACATGCAATTCGTCATTCTTCTCGTATACGGTTGGGTTCTGCCCCAATTGACTTGCCGATACTTCGCAGTGATGCCTGCCGCAGTTTGGTTTGCCATTAGTCACGGGCTGTTTGCATCGCTTGTCTTGGGATATTGGGAAATTACAAGTTTTCGTCATTGCTTTCTATGTTCCGCGGCCTGCTTCTTGGCGAGCAACTTGGCATGCTTCTTCTTGGTGACTCTCTTGTCGTGCCAGTACCATTCAACCGAGCCGTCTAGGTTGATCATGGCCGGGCCATCCTCTCGATGTAGCTCGCCATATTGATACCACTCTCGTATGCTGTACGGCCCGATCACAGCTGGGCCATCGTCTCGATGTCGTTTACCATGCTGATACCACTTCTGCCCAGCACCATTCGTATTAACTACAACTGGTCTGTCCTCTCGGTGCAATTCGGCGTGCTCCTCCTCGGTGACCTGCTTGCTATACCAATACCATCTTTGAGTACCGTCCGCCTCAATCACAGCCGGGCCATCCTCTCGATGTAGTTCATCATATTGATGCCACTCTTGTGTGCCGTCTGGCAAAATCCGGGCTGGCCCATCATCCCGGTGTAACTCGCCCCATTGATACCACTCTTGCGTGCCATCAGGGTAAATCGCAGCTGGCCCGTCATCGCGATGCAGATAACCATATACCCACCAATACTGTGTGCCATCCTCACAGATTTCCCGGTATTTATTGTTATGTTGCCACCACTCTTGCCTGCCACCCACCGTGACCCAGGATGGACCGTCTTCTCGATGCCACTCGCCATGCCAGCACCATTCTTGGGAGCCGTCTGGCCAAATCTTAGCGGGTCCATCCTCTCGGTGCAGTTCGCCATCCTCATCTGTCCACTCTACCGGATCTTTTAAACAGCATGGTACCTTTTCTCCGGCCAGCTGACACAGTATTTGGTAATACGAGTCGCCGTGGATCAGGCAATATAGGCCATCTGGTTTCCTGTCCCAGACATGTAATTCACCGTCCTTCTTGTAAATGGTCGGGCTTTGCCCTAGTTGCTGCGCCGATACTTCACAATGGTGTCTGCCACAATTTGGTTTGTCATCGGCTACCGGTTGTTTGCAACGCTTTTTCTTGGATATTGGAAAATTGCAAGTTCTCGTCATTGCTTCCCATGCCCCCTGGCCTGCTTCCTGGCGAGCAATTCGGCGTACTCCTCCTCGGTGACTCTCTTGTTGCGCCAGTACCATTCTTGTCTGCCATCTTCCCAAATCACGGCTGGGCCATCCTCCCGGTGCAGTTCGTTATACCGATACCACTCTTGCGTACCATCCGCCTCAATCACAGCTGGGCCATCGTCTCGATGCAGCTCATCATGCTGATACCATTTTTGAGTACCATCAGCCTCAATTATAGCTGGCCCATCATCGCGATGCCATATGCCATGCTGGTACCACTCCTGCGAACCATCTACGCCAATTATGGCTGGGCCATCATCGCGGTGGTATTCGCCGTATTTATCTTCCCATTTGATGCCCCTTTTTAAACAGCATGGCACCTTTTCTCCGGCCACCTGGTATAGTGCCTGATGGGCTGGATCACTATGAATTAAACAATATGGACCGTCCGGATCGCCCGCCCAGACATGCAATTCGTAGCCTTTTTTATATACGGTTGGCTTCTGTCCCAACTGATCAGCCGACACTTCGCAGTGATGTCTGCCGCAATTTGGTCTGCTATCGTTTATCGGTTGCCTGCATCGTTTGTTTTCTGATATTGGGAAGCCACAAATCCTTGTCATGGTTTTCTATGTTCCGTGGTTGCTTTTATAATAGTGCCACACAACGGGAGATCAACGAAAATACCCATTTCAAGGGACACGAAAAATATTATTTTGGCCATTATTATGAGAAGGACACCGTAAAGATAAGATCAGACGCCCCGAGATTGTTTGCGTAATTTGGCGTGCTCCTCCTCAGTGACCGCCTTGCCGTGCCAATACCATTCTTGTGTGCCATCCGCCCAGATTACGGCCGGTCCGTCATCCCGGTGTCGCTCGCCATGCTGATACCAGAGCTGCGTGCCATCCGATTGAATCCAGGCGGGCTTATCATCGCGGTGAAGCTTGTCGTATTGGTACCATCCTTGTGTGCCATCCGGCTTGATCACGGCGGGTCCATCGTCTCGATGTAAATTGCCGCGCTGATACCATTCCTCTACTCCGTCTGGCCAGGTCAAGGCCGGACCGTTGTCTCGATGCCGCTCGCCATGCTGATACCACTCCTCGACACCATTGGGCCTAGCGATCGCCGGCCCATCATCACGATGCCGTTTGTTGCTTTGCCACCATTCCCGGGTCCCGTCTAACCTTATCCAAGCTGGTCCGTCGTCTCGATGCAGCCTGCCATGTCCATCCATGCGTCTTATATCATATTCTAAACAGCTTGGCTGCTTCTCCCCGGCTACTTGGTATAGCACCTGGTAGACTGGGTCGCTGTGAATTAAACAATATAGACCGTCTGGATCGCCTGCCCAGGCGTGCAATTCGCCGTCTTTCCTGTATACAATCGGACTTTGCCCGAGTTGATCTGCCGATAATTCAGTCGAATGTCTGCCGCAGTTTGGCCTACCATCGGCTATAGGTTGTTTGCAGCGCTTGTCTTGGGATACTGGGAAATTACAAGTTCTTGTCATAATTCTCTGTGTTCCATGGTTGCTTTTATAATAACACGTATCGACAGGAGATCAACGAAAATAACAACTTCGAGAGCGGCACGAAACTAGTTATTCCTATTATTACCACAAAAGAGAAGTGGAACGTGACGGCATGACGTTCACTTTGCAGCGCGCAGCCTGGCGTGCTCTTGCTCGGTGACTTCCTTGCCGTGCCAGTACCATCTCTTTCTGGGGATTGCTGCATCATCGATACGTGAAAACCCAAAGCCATCCACTTCGTTCCACTCCCAATATTGGGCGGCGTCCGACAGTACTATCGCCGGGCCGTCCTCTCGGTGGCGTTTGCCACGCCAATACCAAAGTTGGTTGCCATCGGGATATGTCGCAGCTGGCCCGTCCGCCCTGTGTGGTTGGCCGTTGTACCACCACATCCGAGCCCCGTCGGCGCGGACTATCGCCGGATCGTCTTTTCGGTGTCGCCGGCCATTGATCCACCATTCCTGTGTGCCATCTGCCTCGATTACGGCCGGACCATCTTCCCGGTGGCGCCGACCGCGCCGATACCATGCTTGTCTGCCATCTGGCGATATCCAGGCTGGGCCGTCATCACGATGCTTCTTGCCATATTGGTACCATGCTTGCGTGCCGTCGGGCCAAGTCCAGGCCGGTCCATCGTCTCGGTGTCGCTGACCGTGCTGATACCACTCCAGCTCGCCATCGGGCTTCATAACAGCCGGGCCATCGTCTCGATGTAGCTTGCCATATTCGTCTTTCCGTTTGACGGTCTTCTCTAAACAGCTTGGCGGCTTCTCTCCCGCCACCTGACACAGCGCCTGGTAAGCCGGGTCACCATGAATCAAGCAATAAACATCATCTGGCTTGCCGAACCAGATGTGCAGTTCATCGTCTTTCTCATATATCGTTGGCTTCCGTCCCAACTGATCCGCTGATAGGTCAATCCTATGTCTACCACAATTCGGTTTGTCATCGGCTATTGGCTGTGTGCAGCGCTTTGTCTTGGATATTGGGAAATTGCAGATCTTCGTCATAGTTCTCAGTGTTCCATGGTTACTTTTATAACAATACTACACAGCGGGAGATCATTTCAGGAACACGGAGAGTATTATTTTAGTTATATGCGGCGCGTATCCTCTCGTGCTCTTTTTTCGTGACTTCATCGCCATGCCAATACCATCTCTTTCTGGGAATTGCTGCATCATCAATATCTATCCACCCCCAGCCATCCACTTCGTGCCATTCCAAATATTGGGCGGTGTTTGGCAGGACTATTGCCGGGCCGTCGTCACGGTGGCGTTTGCCGCGCCAATACCAGAGTTGGCTGCCATCGGGATATGTCGCAGCCGGCCCGTCCGCTCTGTGTGGCTGGCCGTTGTACCACCACATCTGAGCTCCATCAGCGCGGATTACCGCTGGATCGTCTTTTCGGTGTCGCCGGCCATTGATCCACCATTCTTGGGTACCATCCGCCTCGATTACGGCCGGACCATCTTCCCGGTGGCGCCGACCGTGCCGGTACCATTCCTGGGCGCCATCCGGATCAATCACAGCTGGGCCGTCATCACGGTGTCGTTTGCCATGCTGATACCATGCTTGCGTGCCATACGAATAGATTCGAGCTGGTCCATCATCGCGGTGTAGCTGACCATGCTGATACCACTCCAGCTCGCCATCGGGCTTCATAACAGCCGGGCCATCGTCTCGATGTAGCTTGCCATATTCGTCTTTCCGTCTGATGGTCTTTTTTAGGCAACTTGGCGGCTTCTCTCCGGCTATCTGGCACAGCACCTGATAGGCTGGGTCACCATGAATCAGACAATAGACATCATCTGGCTCGCCTGCCCAAATGTGCAATTCGTCGTCTTTCTCATATATCGTTGGCTTCTGCCCCAGTTGATCCGCCGATAAGTCAATCCTATGTCTACCACAGTTCGGCTTATCGTCTGCTATTGGCTGTGTGCAGCGCTTTTTCTCGGATATTGGAAAATTGCAGATCTTCGTCATAATCTTTTGTGTTCCATGATTGTTTTTATAACAGTGCCACACAGCGAGAGATCAATAGGAATACCTATTCTCGGGAACACGGAAAATATTATTATGGCCATTATTATAAAAGAAACGCCACAAAAATGAGATCAGACACCGCTAGATCGCTTGCGTAGTCTCTCGTGCTCTTGCTCAGTGACCTTCTCACCGCGCCAGTACCACTTCTGCTTGCCATTCGCTTTGACCATAGCCGGCCCATCATCCCGATGTAGCTCACCATGCTGGTACCACTTTTGCGTACCATCAGCCTTTATTATGGCCGGGCCATCCTCGCGGTGTAATTCATCATGCTGCCACCACTCCTGTGTGCCATCGGGATAGATCCGGGCTGGCCCATCATCGCGGTGCAGCAGGCCATGCTGGCACCACTCCTGTGTGCCATCTGGTTCAATAACAGCTGGACCGTCGTCGCGATGCAGAACGCTGTATTGATACCAAGTTTGTGCACCATCTGCTTCAATTCTGGCTGGCCCATCCTCGCGATGTATCAAGCCATTCCAATACCACTGTTGCTCGCCATCCGCCCAAATCCACGCTGGCCCATCGTCTCTGTGCCGCTTGCCGTGCTGCCACCAGCTCCGTGAACCATCGGGCTCAATCAGGGCCGGACCATCGTCGCGATGCAGTTTGTCATTCTCGTCCTTATATGCTACTTCTTCCCTTAGGCAGCACGGGGGCGTTTCTCCGGCCACCTGACACAGAACCTGGTAGGCTGAGTCATTGTGGATCAGACAATAGGCATCATTTGGCTTCCCCGCCCAGACATGCAATTCATTGTCCTTTTTATATATTATCGGGTCCTGTCCAACTTGTTGCGCTGATACCTCACACTTGTGTCGTCCGCAGTTGGGCCTGCCATCGGCTACGGGCTGCGTACAACGTTCGGTTTTAGATATCGGGAAATTGCAAATCTTTGTCATAATTTTATGTGTTCCATGGCCGCTTTCATAATAATGCATCACAACGAGAGATCAACGAGAATACCCATTTTCAGGAACACGGAAAGTATTATTATGGCCGTTATCACAAGGAAAACACCGTAAAGACAAGATTAAGCATTCTCTGATTGCTCCCGTAGTTGGGCGTGCCTCGCTTCGGTGACCGGTCTACCTTGCCAACACCAGATTTGCGTATCATCCGGATGCACTAGGGCTGGGCCATCCTCTCTGTGCGGTACACCATCTTGATACCAAAATTGAGTACCGTCAGATGCAATCACGGCGGGTCCATCGTCTCGGTGCCACCGGCCATGCTGATACCAAGACTGCCCACCATCTAGTGTAATTATAGCCGGGCCGCCGTCGCGATGCAAGACGCCGTGCTGATACCAAGACTGTCCGCCATCTGGCGCAATTGAGGCTGGACCATCGTCCCGATGCAATTCGCCATCCTCGTCTTTCCATTCCACCTTCTCTATTAAGCAGCATGGCGGTGTCTCTCCGGCCACCCGATACAGCACCTGATAGGCTGGGTCACTGTGTATCAGACAATAAAGACCATCCGGATCACCTGCCCAGACATGCAACTCGTCGTCCTTTTGATATACAACCGGGTTTTGCCCGAGCTGCTGCGCTGATATCTCACATTTGTGTCGCCCGCAATTTGGCTTGCCATCGGCCATCGGTTGCTTGCAACGCTTGTTCGTAGATATTGGAAAATTACAGATCCTTGTCATTATTTTTGTTCCTTTTAGCTGTGTTCTTGCTTATCCGCTGTTCTATGCGTTCCGTGGTTGCTTTTATAATAATGCATCACAACGAGAGATCAACGAAAACAATCATTTCGAGAGACACGGAAAATATCATTTTGGCCGTTATTATAAGAGAAACACCGCAAAGATAAGATCAAACGCCCTGGGACTGCGCCCGTAGCTCTGCGTGCTCCCGCTCGGTAACCTTCTCGCCGTGCCAGTACCAGTGCTGCGTACCGTCCACCTCGATTACAGCAGGCCCATCGTCCCGGTGCATCTTGCCATCCTGCCACCAAGACTGCATACCGCCCGGCGTGATTACGGCTGGTCCGTCCTCGCGGTGCCGCCTATCGTGTTGGTACCACTCTTGTTCACCATCTCGCCAAATCACAGCTGGACCATCCTCGCGGTGCAATTCGTCATATTGCCACCAAGACTGCATGCCACCTGACCAAATTATAGCCGGGCCGCCATCTCGGTGTAGCTTCCCATGTTGATACCAGTACTGCGCACCGTCTGCATGAATCATGGCTGGCCCATCATCGCGATGCAGATTGCCATATTCATCTTTCCACTCGATGTCATCCTTTAGGCAACACGGCAGCGTCTCTCCGGCTACCTGACACAACGCTCGATAAGCCGGATCGCCGTGGACCAGGCAATAAAGGCCATCTGGCTCGCCTGCCCAAACGTGCAATTCGCCGCCTTTCTTGCACACGGTTGGGTTCTGCCCGAGCTGATCCGCCGACAAATCAGTCGAATGCCTGCCGCAATTCGGCCTACCATCAGCCATCGGCTGCTTGCATCGCCTAGTCTTGCTTATCGGGAAATTACAGATTCTAGTCATTATTGCTTGCTCCCCTTAGCCTTTTTTTCGGCGAGCAATTCGGCGTGCTCCTCCTCGGTGACCTTCCTGCCATGCCACCACCACTCTTGCGTGCCATTTGGCTCAATCACAGCTGGCCCATCATCTCGATGCCGCATGCCATGTTGGTACCATTGCTGCTTGCCATGCGGCCAAATCCAGGCAGGCCCATCGTCTCTGTGAAGATTGCCGTGCTGATACCAGTACTGTGAACCGTCTGGCCAAATCTGGGCAGGCCCATCATCCCTGTGAAGCCTGCCATGCTCATCCATGTGCCTTGCTATATCTTTTAAACAGCACGGTGGCGTCTCTCCTGATAGCTGGTACAGGACCTGATAGGCTGGGTCACTATGAATCAGGCAGTATACATCGTCTGGTTCCCCAGCCCAGACATGCAATTCGCCGCCCTTTCTGTACGCTGTTGGGTTCTGCCCGAACTGATCTGCCGATAAATTAGTTGAGTGTCTGCCGCAATTTGGCTTGTCATCGGCTATCGGTTGCCTACAGCGCCTAGTCTCGGATATCGGGAAATTGCAAGTCCTTGTCATTGTCTCTTACTCTTTTTAGCCTTTCTCTCGGCGAGTAGTTTGGCGTGCTCCTCCTCAGTGATCTCCTGGCTATGCCAGAACCAGTGCTGTGTGCCATTCGACTGAATCCAGGCGGGTCCATCGTCGCGGTGTAACTCGCCATGTTGATACCAAGATTGTCCACCGTCTGGCTCTATCACGGCTGGGCCATCATCTCGATGGAGCTCGTTATGCTGATACCAAGACTGTCCGCCACTAGGCCAAATTACGGCTGGGCCATCATCCCGATGGAGCTCGTCATGTTGATACCACTCTAGTGTACCGTCCGCCCAAACTCGGGCCGGCCCATCGTCTCTGTGAAGCTTGCCATGTTGATACCAGAACTGCGAACCGTAATTCGGCAAGATCCGAGCAGGCCCATCATTTCTATGAAGCTTGCCATGCTCGTCCATGTGCCTTATCTCATCTTTTAAACAACATGGCGGTGTCTCTCCAGCCACTTGGTACAACACCTGATAGGCGGGGTCGCTATGGATCAAACAATACAGCCCGTCCGGCTCCCCCGCCCAGACATGCAATTCGCCGCCCTTTCTGTATATGGTCGGTTTCTCTCCAAGCTGTTCTGTAGATAGGTTAACCCTGTGCCTGCCGCAGTTGGGCTTGTCATCGGCTACGGGTTGTTTACAACGCTTGCTCTTGGATGTTGGGAAGTTACAAATCCTCGTCATTGTTCTTTGTGTTCCATGGTTGCTTTTATAATAATGTCACACAACGGGAAATCAACGAAAATAATCATTTCGAGGAACACGGAATAGGTTATTTCAACCGTTACCATAAAGAGAGCACCGTAAAGATAAGATCAGATGCTCTCGGATTGTTCCCGCAATTCGTCGTGTTCCTCTTTGGTAACCGGCTCGCCATTCCAGAACCATAGCTGGGTGCCATCCGGCTTAATCCAGGCGGGGCCATCCTTCCGGCATATTATCCCATGCTGCCACCAGATTTGCTCGCCATTCAACTGAACCCAGGCGGGACCATCCTCGCGGTGAAGCTCGCCATGCTGGAACCACCATTGTGTTCCGTCTGGCTTAATTACGGCGGGGCCGTCATCTCGATGCAGTTCGCCGTGTTTATCTGTATATCTGACTTCCTTTATTAAGCAACACGGTGGTGTCTCTCCGGCCACCTGGTACAGTGCCTGATATGCGGGGTCACTATGGATTAGGCAATAAAGATCATCTGGCACCTCTGCCCAGACATGTAATGCGCCGTCTTTTCTGTATGTGGTCGAGTGCTGTCCGAGTTGGTCTGCTGATATATTGCACTTGTGTCTCCCGCAGTTTGGCTTGCCGTCAGTCACTGGCTGCCTGCAATGCCTCTTTTGCGATATAGGGAAATTGCAAATCTTTGTCACAGCTTCCTGCGTTCCACGGATCTTTTTATAATGGCGCCACACAACGGGAGATCAACGAGAATACCCATTCTCGGGAACACGGAAAATATTATTTTGGCCGTTGTCATAAGAAAAGTGCCATAAAGACAAAATCAGACGCCCTCTGACTGCTTCCGCAGCTCATCATGCCGCCACTTGGTGACTTCCTCATCATGCCACCACCACTCTTGTGTACCATCGGCTTTGATTACGGCTGGTCCGTCATCACGGTGCAGATTGCCATGTTGACACCACTCCCGTGTACCGTTTGCGTAGATTATGGCCGGGCCATCCTCTCGGTGCGTCACGCCGTTCTGACACCACTCTCGGGTACCGTCGGCTCTAATCACAGCTGGTCCATCGTCGCGGTGCACCCTACCATGTTGACACCACTCCTGTGTACCATACCACGATATCCGGGCCGGCCCATCGTCTCTGTGAAGCTTACCATGTTGATACCAGAACTGCGAACCGTCGGCGTCAATGATAGCTGGCCCATCATCTCGGTGTAGCTCGCCATGTTCATCTTTCCATGTAACGTCTTTTCTTAAACAGCACGGCTGTATCTCTCCAGACACCTGGTATAGTGCCTGATAGACTGGGTCGCTGTGGATCAAGCAATGAACGCTATCCGGCTCACCGGCCCAGACATGCAACTCGCCGTCCTTCTTGTAAATAGTTGGGTTCTGCCCTAACTGATCCGCAGACAATTCAGTCGGGTGCCTGCCGCAGTTTGGCTTGTCATCAGCCACTGGTTGTTTACAGCGCTTCTTCTTGCTTATCGGGAAATTACAAATCCTTGTCACAGTTTCCTATGTTCCGCGGCCGCTTTTATAACAGTGCAGCACAACGGGAGATCAACGGAAATACCCATTTCGAGGAACACGGAATAGGTTATTCTAGCCGTTATTATAAAAGAAAAACCACAAAGGCAGAATCAGACGCCTCGAGACTGTTCCCGCAATTTGGCATGCCTCTCCTTGATAACCCAGTTGCCACCCCAATACCACTCAACCGAGCCGTCGGCCTTGATCGCGGCCGGGCCATCATCGCGGTGTAACTCATCGAGTTGGTACCAGA
>SCLI03000013.1_pt1 | contig 17585 bp, 20 predicted proteins | sample 7268041 | NCBI WGS metagenome assembly SCLI03 (sample SAMN10721081, study PRJNA514188) | viral metagenome | isolation source: depth-stratified mine tailings core A | place: China: Fankou Pb/Zn Mine tailings | collected 2017-10 | reverse complement strand
GTAGCACAAGGTTCGGACGCTACGATATGGCAGACATACGCGAACAGTAATCAGGCACAGAGCTACGGCTTTACTGCCGGTGACTCTAGCGCTGCTCTCATGGTATCCGAGATAATCAACCAGCAAGCGCAGATGGCTCGTACCGGTATACGTAACCTTGTCACCTTGGACGTGATTGGCCAGGCACAGGGCTATGTCGATGCGTACGCGGAGGCTGCACTGCAGGCAATCAACCAGAAGCTGATCCAGGAAGATATCCTCTTGCTGAACGGCCTTACCTACTCGATAGGTACTGTTCCAGCTCCGACGTTGACGACCGCAGGCACGGGAGGCACTATAGCAGCTAGCACTGCCGTAGATGTACAGGTAGCAGCAATCTCCGGATTGAACTACTACTCTGGTGGGTCAACCGCAGCGACGGCAGTAGTAAGCATAACGACAGGAACTGCGACGACTAATACGGTGACGGCGAGCATATCCGCTCCACCTGCATTGGCCGTAGGCTATGAATGGTTCGTAAACGGCTACTACTACACCACGACAAGTGTACCGACAGTAACGATTACCTCGATACCAACGGCGAATCAGGCAGTGCCAAACACTCCCGATCTCCCGTTGCTTTATGGCGCAGGTACGGTAGCGATTACGGCGATACCCAGCACGGATACTAGTTATGCCACGAATGGATTTACTGGCCTGGTCGGCAGCATCGTAGCTGATCTCTCATCCGAGGGAACCATCAATGCTCCTGCCACCTACGTAACTCCTGGTACTGGTCTTAGCCAGGGAGCGTATAAAGAGAATCTCGCAGGAGGACAATTGCACTATGACGGTCCGCAGATCGTCGAGTGGAACGAAGTCCTGCTCTCGATATATGCAACATGGCAGCTAAGTCCCAGCAGGATATTAGTAGCTCCACAGCAGTTTAACGATGTGTCTACGACAATTCTGGGGACACCTAACGCGGTGAACTTCTTCAACCCGACATCGGTTGAGCAGCACCGCGGATTGGTAGCCGCAGGCAGTGTCCCGATATACGTCAACCCCACGACAGGAAGTCCGGCGCAGATTCAGGTTATGCCTCATCTTCCGCCTGGTGTGGTGGTGTTTGTATCGGATCAGGTACCATTCCCTGGATCGAATATCGGATGGAGCCAGCAAGTCCGCACCCTGTACGACAACTTCCTGTTCTCGTATGGTACGACAAGCCAGCCATCATCCGGTCCGAGCGGTCCGAGATGGGAGTTCGAGATCCGTAGTGACGAGACATTCGTGAACTACGGAGCTCCAATGATGGGCGTGTTATCCGGTATCGCTCCCGGTGTAGCAGCAGCCTAAGAGATAAGCAATATACCCTCCTCGTAACAGGGGAGGGTATATTCCAAGATAGGAGGATTTAGTATGGCCAATGTGCCGATCAGACGTAGAGTTCAAGTAATTGCTCATGAGGTCGATCCCGACAGACCTACTCGTACTAGGAGGGTCTACACTTCCGAGCCGAGTGGTGACGAACGCCTCTCGTATGGAGGTGTGGAGTATCCCGCCGATAAGGATGGCTGGTTTTATGTACCAGTGCCAGTAGCAGCCGATCTTCTGCGGTTGCCTCTCTGGGAGAGTCGTCCTTATGAGGTCAAAGAGGAGAGTGAGGAGAATCCCCCAGAGGAAGTTAGCGATACTCCGAAGCGTAAGGCGGTAGCTAAGAAGCGATCATGACGATTCCGGCCACGATACCGCAGTTATCTACGCCGGTTGTCCCCTATGATGTCCAGGGAGAGAGTGTCCTGACTCCGCTGGCTTCACCCTCATGGTGGAGCGCATTCCCTACTGGTATTAGTGGGAAGCTCCTCTCGGCCAAGACGCAAGATCCGATGGGGATGCTAGCTAGTTTGCTCACCCAGGCATCTCGTGACGTGAACAATCAGATTTACGGCGCTAGTGGAGGAGCTGGAGACACGTCCGTCCAAGCTGCGCTCCATACGCGCCTAAGTCGGGTATCGATTATTAATGGAGAGTTCCGCTTACGTGCTCATGGATATCCGATTACGAGCGTTACATCTATGGGATGGGAAGTGGGAGGTACGATTTACCCTCTTCCCCAGAATGCACAGTTAGGTATTACCATTGAGGGAATGACTGTCCACGTGCCTGCGCCCTCGATTCTCTCTAGTGGGTTCGAGTCACAATTGCCAATGCAGCAGCTAAATAGTGGGACGTATAATATCGTATGGCAGTATGTAAGCGGCTGGTTCCATACACAATTGACTGAATCGGTCGCAGCCGGAGCTACCACCCTAACGGTAGCAAAGAATGCTCCGAACGGATTAGTAGGATTATGGAAAGGCCAGCAGCTAACACTCCAGGACTGGGCTAATAATGCCGTAGAGACAGTGGAGGTAGCTTCGGTAAGCGGAGACACGATCACTCTTACGCAACCTACTCTCTATGCTCATCCGTTGCCGATCGCACCTGACTTTATTATTCTTACCGCCGTTCCTAGCGTCTTATCCGAAGCTGCTCTTTATATCGTAGCTGGGATACTCCTAGCTGGTGGCCAGCAGGCAGTTATCCTGTCCCCATCAGGGGGGAGCGCCAAGGGTACAGAGGCTGGAGCAGCCGAAGCTATGTACGATGAGGCTACTATCCGTTTGGCTCCTTATCGGGTGGCAATGTACTAATGGGCTTCGCTACTACCAGAGCAGCGATTACTAGTTATCTACAAGATCAGATGACGGCTGGGAACCTGCCGAGTATCGCTTCGATCTCATCGGCTCCTCAGCCGATTAACGTTGCGGATATCTACTACCAAGCCTCTGGTACATCGTCCGGCGATGAGGTGAATATCGGAGCAGCAGTCTGGCTGTATCTGGCCGAAGCTCATTCGTTACTGTATGCTCCACCTGCTAATTGGGGACAGCAATATACCTTGGATTTGATCGTCCTGGTCAACGATCCCTCTGGTGATGGAGTCAATGCGCAAATCATCATGGATAACGCTCTCGATGAGTTGCGCTCTGTTATCCGTGCTAATCGTAATGCAGGCGATCCGAGTGTGGTCTTTGCATGGGGTGTAGGTGATCTCCTACACGCAGGATCGGAAGATATCCGAATTATGCAGCATTTCCCCGATACTATCGGAGCAAACACCACCGCTGTAAATATATCTGCTATCATAGAGGTATCAGTAATAGCACTAACTACACAGGCAACATAGGATGACACGTCAAACACATGGCAAAGAGCCCGATAAAGAAGAGCAAACCGAAGAAAGCGAAAGCTCCGTCGGCACCGAGAGCGCAGCAGAAGAAACACTCCAAGGTAGAGAAGCTGGCTCGACGAGAGAGCATCCGCCAAGCACGCCGGAGAATACTCGGCATATGATCTATACAGGCACAGAGCAGCGGGTGATTGTACGCCGTGACCATAAAAATATCGTAGTAAGACCAGGGGATGAGATCGACTTCTTGATCAATCATCCCGAATTTAAGGAGGTATAAAAAATGCCCTATATGTCCGTCCAGCGAGTGATCGCATTGGGTGTCGAGACCACGTATGGAGTCTCCCCAACTGATCCGACCGTCTGGCTACAGGTTGATCCCAACCCAGGGGACGAGCCGCAGATGACTTATCTGGAGAACAAGGCTTTGTATGGCTCCCCAGCCATCGTCTACGATGTTGTGGCTGGTGTGGAACACCAGAAGATATCGCTCAAGGGTAATTATTTTACCGATACCGGACCGTACCTGACCTGGCTAATGCTCGGAGTAGATACTGTAAGCGGTACCGCTGCTCCTTATACGCATACGATACAATTAATTAATGACCCATCGGTAGGATCGCAGCCAAGCAGTGTATCCATCTGGGATATTGATAATGTCGCCGCGACCGATAACGCTGGTACATCTGGCGCATGTAAGCTGATAAACGGATGTGTCCTGGATTCACTATCTCTCTCGATGAGCGCTACTGGTGCCTTGTCATATACCGCAGACTTTGTGGGCAAGCAGATCGTAGAGGCTGCCATCCCAAGCACCTTTGCCTTTACCGATACGGTCTTCCTCCCTGCGTACACATTCGCATTGTCGATTAACGGGACTTCATACCCGATCATGGAAGAGGCTACGATAGACATTAAGCGAGGAGCTAAGCCGATCCCGACTCTGAATGGGAGCAGATATCCCTATACCGTCTGGGATAATGGGATCGACGTAACTGGTAAGTTCACTATCATAGCTGAGCCTAACGACCCGAACTTCTGGGGAGCGTTAAAGACGGAGAATAACAACGAACTGGTGTTCGCTGGCACTGACCCTATTACGAGCACGCCATATACCTGGACGCTTGGTGGAGTCCAGTTGAAATCGCCAAAGATCGAATCGAGCAAGGAATGGGAAGAGTTGACGGTAGACTACCAAGCCAACGCCATCCCCTCCTTGGCTATATCGGGATATTCCCCAATCGAGTTCGTATTCGAGTCGACATCGGCAACACCATTATAGAAAGGAGACCAAGTGGATAACATCGAGGTACGAGTAACGCAAGGAGCGCAATGGGAATTACAGGATGCAGCAATAGCGCTAGCAGCCAAGCTCGAAGAGCTGGGTGTGATAGAGGGCAATTCTATCGCTGTGCTCGGTACCCTCACAGACAAGGAGGTGAACGAATTACTCTCCACCTCCGATCCAGCGGTGATGGGAGAACTGCTAACGGCCTTGCGAGACCTGACACTCATCCAGATCGTGCAGTGTTCATTCGTACTGGAGAATGGAGTGCGTCGTCACCTTACGCGCCAAGAGGCCTTAGATATGGAACCTACCGAGTGGAACGAACTTTTGGCTCGCGTGCAGGCAGAGCTCCGAATAGCGCAAGAGGGCAGTGCCCCTTTAGTATCAATCGAACCGAGTGGCTTAAGCTCAAGCGACTTCTAAAGGGGTCTCGATCTCCTGTCGATCAGGAGATTAGTCCGATCCTGCTCTGGCGCTGGCGACTCTACTCTTACGCCAAGCTCATGCATCTATCGTGGTCGCAGGTTTGTGACGAGCCGAACTGGTGGGTCGATTGGGTACTCCGCTGCTCCGCTTTAGAGACCACAGTTCAGGAGGAGCTATCTCATGGATGATCTTATGAGTCGCCTCGATCAGTTATCCGCTGCATTGGATGCTGGTGATTTCGCTCGTGTCGCGGTGCATGGAGTAATTAGTATGACCCGCAAAGTTACGCCGGTGGAGACTGGACACCTCCGCAATAATATCCGCATGCTCGGAGTCGGCGGAGGACAGTCCGAGGCTTCGGCTACCTATGGCACTCGTGGCATTATCTACGCTATGCTCCAGGACAGAGGTGGAGTCGTCCATCCCCGCGGTCCATGGCCGATGATTAATCGTTTAACCCATCAGGTGATCGGATACAGTGCGACCATTCCAGGGAGTATGTACATGGCTAAGGGAGCCGAGAGCGGAGATGCAGAGGCAACTAGTCGCATGCAGGCATTACTAGATAGGATCATGAATGGCTGACGTACAGGGTCGCGTAACGATATCGACAGCGCAAGCTATCGCTGCCATCGAAGAGCTGAAGAGCGCCCTAGAGGAACTGGTCGGACAGACTTACTCCATTACGGTCACATCCGATACAGCAGATGCTAATGAGCAATTAGAGGATGCTCGTGCTCAAGCCGAGGAGTTGGATGCTACTGATCCTACCATTACGGTTAGTGCTGATACAGCGGAGAGCGATGCCAAGCTTGCCGAGGTAAAGGGAGAGGCAGATAGCCTCGATGCCGAGGATGTAAATATCAAGGTAACCGCTGATACATCGGAGGCGGACGCAAAACTTGCCGAGACTAAGGGTGCTGCTGAAGCAGGAAGTGCAGGAGGAGGGGGAGACGAAAGTACAGGAGGATTAAATGCCAAATTCGCCAAGCTAGCGGTTAGCGGTCCGATGGCTGCTACTGCTATCGCTGGTGCCTTTACCGCTCTCCCAGGCATCCTAGCTGGTGTATCGGGTGCGGTAGGTAGCCTTATCGCAGGCTTTATGGGAATCGGACAGGCTATCTCTGCTTATATCGCAGTTGAGAACTCCGCATCCCAGATCACCCTCCAACTACAGTCTATCCAGATTAATCAGGCGCAGTCGATGGCGAACGCCTCCGCTCAGATCACCCAGGCTACGATGCAGGTAGCACAGGCACAGGTACAGGCTTACGATACAGTTTACCAAGCGCAGATACAGCTTACTATGTCGGAGCAGGAGCTAGAGAGTGCGCAGTATGGGCAACGGCAGAGCCAGCTAAGCCTGACCGAAGCCACCATGCAGGCTAAGTTCCAGTTAGAGAACTACAAACAGCAGATGTCGGATATGGTAATCCAAGTCCAGCAAGCGCAGATCGGCGTAACCTCTGCTCGGCTGAGACTGGCGGAGACTATGGGAGATCCCGCAGCCATTACCCTGCAACGCCAGCAAGCACAGGTGGCGTATGCACAGGCTAAGCAGCAGCTATCCGATCTACTCTTACAGCAGAAGCAGTTAGGGCAACAGGCAGCATTTGCATCCAAGCTCGGAGTGCAGGGGTCGATCAATGTTCGTGCTGCGACCCAGAATGTCACCGCCTCTAACTACCAGCTAGCGAATGCGCATAAGGGCGTTCAAACGGCACAGATGTACTTGCAGCAATCCTACGTGGAGGGTGCGCGTAATATGCGCATGGCTACCTTAGACCAGACGATGGCGGTAAAGAATCTCGGCTGGACAATGCAGCAATTTGCCATCCAGTTAAAGGAGCCTATCGGTGCCTATGCACAGTTGCAGGTTGCGATGAATGCGCTCGGTCCGGCAGGGCAACAGTTCGTTCAGTGGTTCATGACCTCCATGTATCCTGTGCTGAAGCAACTAGAATATTCCGCAGAGGGAGCATTATTGCCAGGTATCCAAAAGGCGCTAAGCGCCATGGGACCGTACTTCAAAGAATGGGGAGGCACGTTTACGATGTTTGCTCAAGGGTTTGTAGCGTTCCTTGGCCAGTTCACCAAATTTGTCAATTCGCCCGTAGGTAAGGCCGAGTTTACGGCAGCGATGAAAGAGGGTCTTGTATTCATGCAAGATCTCGGCACGGCCATCGTTAATGTGATGAAGATATTCGGCGGATTTGCTCTCCACGGTAAAAGCGCAGTTAGCGCCATAGGTGGTGCGTTAGTGGATGTGACTAAGGTCTTAGCGCAGATGGCCTCTTCAGGAGCAGTCACCGAGATAGCTAATGGATTTGCGATGCTTATGAAAGTCTTTACCGATGTAGGGAAGTCTCTCGGAGGAGGAGGATTAATCGGGCTTATCACGATGTTAGTCACTAAGTTCTCGCCATTCGGGATGGTGCTCGGTACGATTATTATGTTCCTCCCTCAGCTAATGCCTCTTCTCCAAGCCGCTGCTCGAATCTTCGGGGTTCTTATGATCGCTATTAAGCCGATTGTTACTGTCATTAAAGAGCTGGTCTTAATGATCGCTCAACACCTATCTACTACGTTAACCATGCTTGCGCCTGTACTCATGGAGGTAGGCAAGGTGCTTGGAGCGCTACTCCAAGCTGTGATGCCTCTTATCCCGACTATATTGCAATTAAGTATGATCGCTCTTAAGCCATTGATTAGTATCCTCATGGCGGTTCTCCCAGCGATCCAACTGCTAGCTAAGCCAATTAGCCAGATTGCCACATTGATCGGAGCAGTATTGCAACCCGTTATCGGAGTAATTACTGACGAGTTGCAATTCTTCGCCAAGATCATTACTGCCGTTCTGAAAATTGCTATTGACATAATTATCTACGCGTTATCTGGATGGATCAAGGGATTAGAATTAGTCCTGCGATACATTGATCCTTTGATCCAGCGAGGAGTTAAACCACTCCATGCCTTTCTTAACGATCTCTGGAAGATCATTGTGCAGGTAGCACGTAGCCTAGAGCATGATTTTGTCCGTGTCCTCCATATGGTCGGAGACGCATTACGACCTATCGCTCACATGGTAGGGATGGTCACGCACGGCATATCGAGTCTGGGTAAGGGCATTGGAGGCGCTATCGGTGGCATTGGTCACTTCCTGGGCTTGGCAGAGGGTGGCTATATATCCCAGCCTACGATGGCCGTAGTCGGAGAGAGCGGACCGGAAGTGGTCTTGCCTCTCAACAATCCCCAGCGGATGCTAGAGATATTGCGTCCATTGCTCACATCGGGACATCTACCAGTCCCTCCAGGGAGTACCGGAGGTGGTACCATGGGAGGAGGACAGAATACAACAATTAATCTACAGGCGATCTCAAACGCGGATCCCCAGATGATTGCACATGAGGTGGCCTGGGCAATGAGAACGCAGAGTACACCAAGATAGGAGAGATAAATGGAATTATGGGCAGATAATACAACGGGAGTATTGGTAGAGGCAATCGCAGCCGGAGCGACTAGTATCACTGTGCAGACGCTAACAGGAGCATTCCCTACGATCTCATCATCTGGACAGATATTCCATGTTATTCTCAATGGTGGACAGCCTGGAGCTGCAGCGTCGAATACCGAGATTGTCGTAGTAACGGCTACTTCCGCAGTAAGTGGTACTAACTATACCGCATTTACGCTGCAGAATCCGACTCTCTATGCGCATGCACAGAATGAATATTGCGCTGCTGTGCTCACCGCCGAAGCTCTCAACGCGCTGGAAGCAGACGTAATCGGGATCGTGAGTATTCAAGGACCAGGGACGACTACCGAGGGAGATGCACTGTACACGGTCAATAGCAGCGGAGATGAGCGAGTAATCCTCGATGATGGAGATGGCTATATGGGCATTCCTGCTCAGGGAGGCTTGATAGTGGGGATAAATAATCCCACAGAGCCTTTGACTAGTGATGGAGTAAGCTCCGAAGCGGGATTACAGGTCTATGGAGGAGATGTTATCTTCGGCGGACTCAGCTATGCGCAAAGCGGAGTCCTGACTATTACTCCTGCTGTGACGGGATCGACTAGCTATACATATAGCATGGTACTAGAAGATCGGAACGGCAACTCTACGCCATTGCTTCTTACGCAAACAATTACTAACGGACCAGCTACCTTATCGAACACGGACTACATCCAAGTGGAGACCCCTCCGCTCTGTCCAGGAGCATTGACCGTCTCTTTAATCCGTGATAAAAACACTTTAGTAGATTCGGTACCAGTGAACTATCAAACTGACACCGTGACTTTTGTCGACAGCGGAGGTGGAACTGCTTATACGCCCTTTACACAAGATCACACAATGATGATCTATCAGTTTGGGACAGTGATCCCTGGAGTCCAGAATATTACAGCTAATAACGAAGTCATCTACGCGCCTCTCGCTCTCTTGCCTAATGACGCGGGGATTATCCCAAGTAATGGCATCACTCTTAATCTCCCCACTAATCCTATTATCGGAGCGACCTATTCTATCGCGATCACCGCTGCTTCCACTAATATCATAATTGCTCCCGTCATCATCAGTACTGACTCCGGATATCCAATGTACCAATTTCCAAGTAATCCAGGAGCGGGCGCGACATTTACCTGGCTGGGCAATACCTGGGCAGTCTCTCAGCTACCGAGCCCCGTTCCACCCGCAGGAACTGCATCCACTGACTATCCCACATGGGTGGCGTTGGGGAGTGGAGCCAGTGTTAATGCCGTAGTCGGGGATGGATATAGCACAGCCATTGGCTATAATGCGCAGGCTGCCACAGGCAGCACCGCTATTGGCGCAGCTGCACAAGCCACTTATGGGAATGATGTAGCGATTGGAGCTAACGCAGCGACCCAGCATGCGAACCAGATTATGCTAGGAGGGATTGTCGCAGCTAACTATGGATTGGAATTTCCACGAGCTCAGTACGTGGATACTTCTGGTATTACACTTAATATCTCGAGTCCAGTCGCATTCTTATATCCGCCATCCGGTAGCACGGTCACGATGCCGACATTGCACATGGGACAGCTAATGTGGCTCGTGAATACATCCCAATACCCCATTACCGTGGATATGGCTAGTGGGCAGACAGTGATGCCCTATCCCAATGTTACGGCAGCAAGCAGCTTCACTCTTCCAGGGTATACAACTTATTGTGTCTACCTCCCACCTTCGAGTCCCACGGGATCTGGATCGAGTGGTGTCGCTATCGTAATCAGCAACAATCTCCCGCTCCCCACCGCTCCAGGAACGGAGTTCCTGACTACCACCCTATCGGTTCCAGCTACTACCGCTACTGAGATTACATCTGCGACCCTCTCCCCTGGTATCTATGATCTCCAAGGGATTGTGTCTTGGGAAGCTGGTACTATTGCCGCAGAGGTAGCAGCATGGTTCGAGCTTGGCACAGCGGTAGGTACACTGACTACTACGACAGATACATCCACCACTAATACCTTGGGAGCAGGAGAAGCTTGTACTAAGCCAGTAGGAAGCGTCACCATCACCACGGAGGGGACTGTCCTCTTAATGGGAGAAGCCTCTGCTGCCATGACCGTTACCAACACTGCTATTTACGGTCCGGCTAATACCGCGACGGGAATGATAATCAGGCAAATCGCCCTATGACCACTGCTACCTACGAGCCGATTATCTGCAATCGCTGGACAGCAGTCGCAGCATGTGGATTAAGTACTCCAGGTAATCTGCTCTTGGGAGATCAGGGGATCGCTGCGACCCAGACTCTTTCGCCATCTACCGGACCGCTCTTCACGTGTCCTGTGCAGCTCCAAGACTGGCAAATGTTCTTTTTACCTGGGAGTATCTGGGAGAATCCAGCGAGTTCAGATGCTGGTATCCTCATGGGACCGGGGACTAATTTCCTCATTAATCGAGTGACAGAGGGATGGGATATGCCAGCGGTCAACAGCCATGATGAGCAGTGGCCTCGACGCTCCGGACAGATTATTGGCTTGGATGTATCCAAAGGACGGTCGTTTAATCTAGAACTGTGGATCGCTCCGCTAACCGGCAATGTACCGATCTTCCAACTGCTCCAAACCTTAGCGACTGCATTTCAGGTACAGGGCAATACCGAGAGTCCGCTATGGATTAAGTATCCAGGCTTCCCGCCATTGGCGTATATGGTGCGACCACGCAAACGCTCATTCCCGATTGATATCACTCTCTCCGCTGCCTCTCAATCCTCTCCGCAGTTGGAACTAGTGGCCACACTCGTACCAGGCTTCGGACCGATACAAGCATTTAACCTCACATTTACCACTCCGCCATCGGGATTAACCTATCCTCTGACCTATCCTATTACGTATGGTCTTAACACGACCACTACGACCATTGTGCCACAAGGGAACTGGCCGACTTATCCATTCTTTACCCTGATCGGTCCGCTCACTAATCCTACCCTAACGGTGGGCGACTCTTCAGTTACTCTCTCGACTGGTGCTAGTCCGACTCTCGCAGCGGGACAGACTGCAACCGTAGACTGGCACAGCAGGCTAGCACTCTTGACCCCGCAGAATATCCCCCTCTCGGTACTGCCTGGAGCTTCCTGGGAGCCGATGGCACCCATGCAGCCTTGCACGGTTACGCTGGCCGGAGGCACCAGAGATACAGGCAGCGCAACAATCTATCTCCCGACAGGATCATATTACACATGAGCAGCGGTTGGGAACTTATCGCTACTGATATCCAGACTAACGAGATATTGGGGAATTTGCCATTTGGCGGGATGCACTTTAGCAGGAAGATTAATGCAGCCGGTGACTTATCTGTTGATATCCCGATCAATGATCCGGTACTATCGGAAGCGCGGGAGATGACAGCGCCGAACAAGACCGCTTTATGGGTATTCTATAACGGTACGCCGGTCTGGGGAGGCATCTCGCTTAATCATCGTTACACGATGACTTCTGGTCACCTGGAGATTACGGCCAATACTTGGTCGGCATATTTTGGCCATCGTTGGCAGGCCAAGGATTACTCTTACACATGGATGGCACCCGCCGATCCAATGACCATTGCTTCTACTGTCGTAGGAGACGCTATGAGCTTGCCTTATTCAGTGCTTAATCTTAATGGGCTTAATGATCCCAATGTAGGTATCCCATTTGCTATCCAGAGAGTCGGACACCCATTCCCCTATACCTATCCTGCGGAATATGTTCCGACTGGACAAAATCCCATTCCGGCGGGGAGTGTCGTAGTGTACGACAACGAGACTCCCTACCCGAACTGGATTACCGCTTCTTATCCGTCGATCCAAATGCAGCAGGTATCCATGATTATCTCGACCATTACCGAGATGGGCTATGGTGTGGGCTTCGATTATCGGGATTCCGTGATCCCTGATCCTTATGTACCCTCGCACCTGGGCGCTGCGTGGCAGATTGCTAATCCATTCATCGGCAAACTCCCCGATTACGAGGGAATAAGTCCGCTTAGCATCGACCTGGGAACCGCTCTCGATCTTACGGTAGACGTGAGAGGATCGGCGGTGGCCAACGAGGTCTTAGAACTCTCAACCGCTACCGGCTCGATCATGGTCATTCGAGAGGATTGGGCAGCAGTCCAGGAGCGATTGCTATGGCAAACTATCGAGATGCATCCCGATGTAAACTCTACGCCTGTCGTCCAGGTCACCCTCGATGCGCTTGCTAATTCTGATCTCGCCTTATCTGCTTATGGCCAAGTGCGATTAGAGGTTACCCTCCCTGCCGATGATCCGCGATGCTCCATCACTGACTGGAACCCAGGTGATAGTGTATTGATTATGAACAACGGCGCAAGTGGATATTCGAGTCCTGCCGATCCATACCTGCCACAGAACTATGCTTGGTGGTGGAGGATAGTAGACTCGGAGATCAGGGTTCCCTCGCATGGGGTGGCAACGCAGCGACTAACTTTTAATATTACACCGACCCTCTATCCAGGACCGAGCGGATTATAATGCCTAAGGTATTGCCATCCTCATCGCTCGACCTGGCGCAACGCCTTAATCGCATCGAGCAGAACCTTAATATCCTTATGTCGCAAAGCAATATCACGATCAATGGGAATACCACTGGCGCTACTAATTCCAATACCATGCAGGGGGTGACGATGGGCTTGATCCCCGCCGCTAACGGTACTGCTCCGATTTATGGATTAGCGACCAAGGGACTAACCTACCAACCCACATACGATGCCAGTACGCAAACGGTGAATCTAGGAGATCCCCTCCCCACTCCTTACCAGATGCAGACAGGCACCCAAGTCGCTTTTTCGCCTCAAGGGAATGGGGTAGATGGAGGCACCAACGCCACCAATACTGGGACATTTTTCTTCATATGGGATGAGACGACTAATTCGTTTTCTTCTTCCATCTTATCCGTAAGCGTAGTACCAGGACCGAGCGGTGAAGTCCTAATCGAGTTTAATGCAAATATCTGGTTAACGGTCGATGCGAACACCAATGGCTGGGCGACAATCAATGCGGGACCGGACTCGACTGCTGCGTATCCAGGGGATTACTGGAGCTCCTACGGTGTGGTAAATACCGAAACTGCTGCTTCAGATAAATACTGGGAAGGAAGCCTATCTGGTGCTGGACTTTTTACCGGAGCAACACCTGGCGTGCTTACGCCTTTTTTCCTGTGGTGGAATACATCGGATAGCGTTATTGCGTATTTCTCGAACGTCATGCTCAAAGCTCGCCCCCTATGATATACTGTAAGCATGATATACTGTAGTGTGATCGACGGCGTGGAGTACTACGCCGGATCGGGATGGCGCTACGCATTCGGCTCGCTCTTCGCCGGTGTAGGGGGGACGATCAACAACCTGTCGGATTTTATGGTGAGTGCTCTCTCGACCCCAGGAATGGCCGTCAATGTGAGCGCTGGACAAGCCTGGGTAAATGGCACTATGACCTATCCCCAGGGCAAATATTTTGTCCTCTCTACGGTACAAGAGCAAGTCACCATACCGGCAGCCGATCCCAGCAATCCACGATATGATCTGATTACTCTTACTGTGACCGATCCAGCGCAAGGAGAGACCAATCCCGCAGGGGCAACGTTACAGGACATCGCTGGGACTCCTGGCTCTTCACCAGTTCCGCCGACCGCGCCTCCTAATTCGCTGATCCTTGCTCAAGTTTATGTCGCAGCGGGAGCGACCTCGATTACTAGTAGCGACTTATGGGCACCGCAGTCCACTCCGACGGCTCCAGTGCCTTACGTCAACAGTCCGCAGACTTATCTCAATGCAGGGATTACCGCGCCTATCCAGGCAACAGGCGACACTTCCCACCCAGCAGGATATTACGGCAATGGAGTAATGTTCTACGATGCCAATGGGACGCTCTGGGGGAATATTGATAACGCTTGGCAGATCATCGGAGGAGCCAAGCAACCCGCAGGCTTGTTGGTCGCCTCTGGTGCGCAGTCGATCCCCAGCGGAACGGTTACACAGGTGACAATGGCAGCGGGTCGCAATCCAGTTGGAGGAGTGAGCTATACCTCAAATGGGATAACAGTACCTCGTACTGCATTTTATGAGCTCTCCGCTGGCATTCTCTGGGATTATACGGGTACAACGGCTGTAGCTCTAACTACCGAAGTCTACGTAAATGGTGCTCAAGCATATTCCACGCAGGTGATAACTGATTTAGCTGCGCCTGTCAACTGTGAACTGTCACGCTTGATTTATCTATCTGCAGACGATACTCTAACTCTCTACGGCTACCAAGATACTGGCTCTTCTATCGCTATCGGCTATCCAGGAAGCGGACTCACTGGTGATAGCTACCAGACTTGGCTCTCTGTCCACTATGTGCAGGAATCGAACGGATGACAAGTATCCTTGCTCACTATGCCTTTGCTTATGGCAGCGTTATTGTCGCCTTGGCATTTTGGGTCTATCGCCAAGCGAGGAAGTGGACGCTCATCCAACGAGCAATCTTTGGGGAGTCTAAGGGTATGCATCCAGAGCCTGGACTGCTTGAACGGCAGATGCGAATCAGTAAGGATGTAAAGGAATTACGCAAGCAGATCGAATCACTACGACAAATGATCGAGGATCACGATGGCCAAAACGCTTGAACTACAGGCGGAACTGGCAGCAGTCGCCTCGGAGTGTATGTCTATCGAGGAAGAATTAAATATCGTAGGAGAACTAATTAACGAGATAAAGGAGTCACAGAATGCAGTATCGAATGGGAAAGCTAGCAGCAGTCCGACCTCATGGACTAAGGATGATGGCAACCTATCAGACGACGACACCTCCCGCTTCTGTCCCCACACCATCCATAAGCGACTGGGGAATGCTGGGCAATGACAAATGGGGAGATTGCACTATTGCCGGAGCAGCGCATCTGCTCGATGCATGGAACTGGGATTACAAGTCGCTCCTCAGCGCAGTACCAGATGCGACCGATGCAGTAAAGCAGTATTTCACTCTCACAGGTGGAGATGATACCGGCTTAGTCGAAGCCACTGTCTTGCATGTCTGGCGCACTCAAGGATTATTTATCCCAGCTAGCAAAATCCTAGCCTATGCTCCTACCGAGGGGGCGCTGGGTATTCATGCAGCGGTAGCGGATTTCGGAGGCTGCTATCTGGGTGTCCAGCTACCTCAATCTGCCGAAGAGCAATTCCAGCACGGAGAGCCATGGACAATTGTGCCGAATGACCCTATCGTAGGTGGACATTGCATAGTCGCAGTGGGCTATGATCCCCAGGGAGTAGACGTAGTCACCTGGGGGAGAGTGCAACGAGTAAGCTATCCCTGGCTAGAGCGATACTGTGACGAAGCATGGGCGATAGTCTCACCCGAACAAGCAGCTAAGGTGGACATAGATCGGCTCTTGGCGGATCTCAATCAAGTCCATCATGATTAACGTTCATACTGCTCCGCATCCTCCTCGACAGGATACGCCAGAGTATCGTAAAACACGGCAATGGCTCATGAGCACCGATGGAGGATGTTTTGTCTGCGGCGGAGAACCTGACATGTCCCATCCCGATGGCTACGAAGATCACCATGGCGGTGGCATTGTCTGGAATAATGAGCTGGTGGCATTTAATCTCTTCGGACTGGAGTGGTCGCTGGGCTGGAGCGCTAATCCAGCAGCAGTCAAAATGTACGTGACTCGTCTTAATGCTCTTCGCACAGAACTGGGCATGCCAGCGCTACCGGATGATATCGAGACGACAGCGGACGTAATGAACTACGTCGATTCCGATGCTAATGCATCGGTCAAACTCTGCGCTCCTCATCACATCGGAGCGGAGGATGCCGATACTAAGGATATAAATGGCCATCAGGCAGTCGGTATCCATTATTGTCCTTACCCGATATGGATAGCGCAGGCAACTAATGATTGGTCACGGTGGGATATGTGGGGTGGTACGACGGGTACGGTTGCCTTAGCTCCGCATCCCCACGGAGCGCAGATTATGCACGTGTCTCCCCTGCATCCCGACAATACTCTCTACCAGACATGGAAAGCTGGTGGTCGAACTCTCCTGCCCTCCACCCATCCCCTAGTCGCGAGTGCTAATCTTAAGGTATGACGACTACACCTAAAGCAGTTACAATTCCGATTGTCTCGTGGAGCGATCCAGCATCAGTCACTAGCTATGTGACCAGCATTGTCACGGTGATTATTGCCGTAATTACCGCCGTACATCCTGGGTTCACCGAGCCGAGCATCGTACCCACCCTTGTACCAGCGATTAGCTTACTGGTGGCTGGTGGCGTGCAGGTGGCTAACGTGATTACTCACCGGAGCTTGCAAAAGGCAATTATCAACAAATCCTCTTAATTAGTCTCGCCTCTTGCATTTTGGCAAGAAAAGGACTATAATGGGAGGATGCTTCCAGCACTGGTCGTGAGTGGGGCGCTCCTGCTAGCGCCTCATTCACCTAGCAAAGGATGGGAGGTGGCATCTCCCCGAACACAGGCATTTCTAGCCTCGTTGCGACCTCTCCCGACTCCTCCACTTGTATCGCTGGATGCCAGCATCGAGCAGCAGGTACAAGCTCCGATCTTCCGCTGCATTCGCTACCGTGAGAACACCAATAGCTACGCGTGGGGATGGCCACGTGGCACTGGCGATGGAGGAGGCGCATATCAGTTCGAACCCCAGACGTGGACATATGCCTCTCAGCTACCAGGCGCTCTGGGTGGCTTATGGGGGAGTGCATCTCCGATCCAACAGGACGCAGCAGCTTTAGCGCTCTCTCGCGTGCAGGGATTCCGAGCGTGGATTAGTGACGGTTGTCCAGGCTAATCCAAAACTAGGATCATAATGGAGCTTCCTCTAACATCTTTATTGCCTGCTCTATCAAATCCTCCATCCTACCATGCTTCTTTAGTCGAAACCAGCTTATTTCATCGCCCTCTGCTAGTTCCTCCGAAATGGTTAAAGCCTCTTTCAGCACCTCTAATGTATCTCTAACTATGGCAGTTATGATCATAGGATCAAGGGATTGGCGGATTTCCTCAATTTTCACCTTAATCCTTCCAATCCCATTGCAAAAGCTCCACACCATCTGTAATCTGCTCCCATGTCATGGGTCTAGGGGTAACCTCATAGCGATAAATATCGCCGCTGTCGC
>SCLI03000011.1_pt1 | contig 17619 bp, 33 predicted proteins | sample 7268041 | NCBI WGS metagenome assembly SCLI03 (sample SAMN10721081, study PRJNA514188) | viral metagenome | isolation source: depth-stratified mine tailings core A | place: China: Fankou Pb/Zn Mine tailings | collected 2017-10 | reverse complement strand
CCAGTCAAACGGGTCGCCAATGGGGTCCAAAGTCTCACCTCTCCAACCGGCAAGAGCGGCGGCCGAAAGCCCCCTGCCCTGCGGCCGGCTAGGTAACCGCAGGGGCAAGGGGCATTCAGGTCCCGACTTACCACCAAACGTCGAAGCCGGGTTGACTGGCGCATTTCGTTATCTGTGTGCCGTCCGGCATCTGTTCTACCCAGCACCAGCGGCCAGTAGCATCCATGAACATCGAGCCAGGCACTAGCGGATATTCGGTCGGCTTCAACCGGCACGGCAGGGGTAGGCTTGGCCATTATGCCCCCCATCCCACACGCCGAGACAGGTATCAGATTACCGCGACGTTAACGCGATGTTATCCGCTTTTTACAAAATTCCCCTTGACAGACGACAGGCCATGAGATACTATATAGGTATGGGGATAGGCCGACGGGCCGAAAACGGAGGAGAGATACCATGACACGGATACAGATCGTCGAGATTGGCCAACGAGGCATGCTACGCATCTATCCTGGTCAGCAGCAGCCACAGGCAGCGTATCTCGAGTTAAACTGCCGAGATGGCCAATTTTCAGCCACCTACAACGCGGGAATTGGCGACGGCATACCGAGCAACGTCTGGCACGGCCACGTCCGTCGCTACGCGGCACCCCTGTTACAGGGCGACGCGGCTAACGGACTGTTAGCCGAGCTAAGCGACGTGGCTCAGCGTGTACTGGACGGATACGAGTCCGTCTGGGACGGCCGCAACATCGTAGCCAGATTCAGCTCCGACGCCCAGGATGCCGAGGCCGTTATCCAGGATCGCCTGGACAACGGCAACGACGGCGATTTGCTGCAGTGGGCTGACGCCCGTAATTGGTTGTACGCGGCCGAGGAGGACATTAGGTCAGACCTAACAACCGGCAAGCCGATCGACGTCCTCATGGAGGAGCTCGACGGTGACGGGACTGATCAGGACTGCCCAGTCCTAATCGGTCTGCGTAACTATCTAGAGACACTGGCGAGCGAGGTCGAGATCGCCTAACTCGCCTCCGCCCGGTGGGAGGACCGGTGGCCAGGACGACCTGGCCACCGGGCGTCAAAAGCTACCAATCGGGGCACCATAACGCTAGCAATTAAGGAGACAACCATGCGACACGGATACAACAGACGTCGGCGGTATGCCCGACGAATCACCTGGCGGGATGGCCTCGCGACCTGGTGGCGCCTCGATGGATCGCGACGAGCGAAGGCGACAGCTGGCGCGATCCTGTTTTCGACATTTGTAATCGTGTTTACGTTAGACCTATGGCTAGCCACCGCTATCCTGTGCCACTAGAAAGAGGGGAAACTATGCCAGCCACCGACGAACGCGCGTGGGTTGCTCAGTATGTGGGGCGCCATGAGTTCCGAGATATCAACCTATTCGACGCCTTGTGCCGCGTGCAGGAACACTGCCCACCAGGCTGGGCAGCGGACGCGCTCACGCGTAATCACACCAGTCCCCTTAGCCCAGACCCTATCGAGGTCGGGACACTGCGCCAAGAGGAAGACACCATAACGCTGTACGTCGTACGGTACAGCATACCAAGGCCGATAAGGGGATAATAGACAACCTTATACCGTGCGGTCTAAAACGCGCCAAACGGAGGAGGTGTAACAGTGGAAGACAAGGACAGGGCGTACAACCTACCAATTCTGCGCTGCACGCGCTGCGACTACCAGTGGCACCCACGGACGAACCGACCACCAATACACTGCGCGAACAAGAAATGCAATAGCCCGTACTGGAATCGTCCGAGGCAGATAAGGACCCACCAGAAGCTAGTAACAGAGAGAAATAAGGAACGACAGCGGTAGCATCCGATCACCATTCCCACGCGCGTGGGGGTGAACTCCCCGACCCCGGCCCCGTTCGTCGGAGCCTTACTTTGCCCCACAGTAAACCTCGTAACGCTCAATGAGAAATCGGTCTACTCTTCCTGTTGCCTTGCCCCGCTGCCTTTCTCGTACATACAACCAACAGCTAAGAATGCTACCACCATATTCATACTCCTTCATCAGTGAGAACCCAAACCACTAGCTGTTCTACCATACCTTCACCTCTTATCCCCGCAGCCACCAATCGGATCGGGCGCCTGCCGATAATCGGGTGGACATACTGAGCTAACAGTGACTAGCGGCAGGTACACCCGATAACGAGCGACCGGCGCCGCGCTGGTACTGGCCACGCCCACCAATAGTACCAATAGCACCAATGCCAGAGCGAGAACGAGCCAGAACCGTATCATGGCCTGCATGTCTCGCACCAAACACACTGACATTCAGGGCAGTACCAAACGCGCGTCCCTGGTGGCAACTGGCGACCGCACGCCTTACAAGTCGCCGGCCGGGTGAGAGTAGCGTAGTAGCACTTCTGTTCTAGCATTTTCTGAATCCTTTCGGCAGTAGCAGACCGGTCTCCGGTGGTACAACCAAACTAGATACTTTCGCCTCCGCCCCTGGCACTGCTACCAATAGCGTCGGCAACCACGTCGGCGACTTGGGCGGTTTGTCGGGAAAGCCGCGAAGAATTGGCATCTTCGGCAGCTCAATATAAGCCCCATAGACATGTGGCGAGCAGGGTACGAGGCGCACCAATTCCGCCGTCAATAACTGCTGTAGTGGTAGCAAGAGCACGTCCGATAATCCCCAACCAATGCAGACGTTCTCACCGGCCAGAATCGCCTTGTTACCCCATACTGGCAGGTACGGAGCAAACGCCCGCTGTAAATCCAAGAATGACGCTCGCCACAGACTTGCCAGGTACATGACTATCGCCGCTGGTAGCTTATTCTGTAACGCTAGACCAATCCAGACGGGCAGGGGGATTTGACGCTCAATCACTTAGTCACCTTTTCCGCCGCGGCTCGAACTCTCTCTCTTACTGCTTCCATGCATGCTAGGTTGTAACGGTAGTGCCGCGCGATGCGGCGCCAGACGGCCGATGGTTGTCGCCGCTCGCATTCCTCTATCGCCGCTAATATTGTTCGCATCTCGCTTATTTCGCCTTCTAGGGACTCGCTCATGATGATACCCCCTTTGCCGCCAGTCAGACGAGCATGATTTCCTAGTAGACTCCTGGCTCCCTGTCGTCGCTAATCGCTAGTGGCGTCATGAACCTCCGGCTAAAGCCAACCCATGGAGGCGGGCATAGGTCGCCCTAGCCGGCATCGGCCACCGGCGCCACGGCTTTAGCCTCGCGTTCCTCGGTCGTCTTGCCGTCGTCCACGCAGCCGATGGTATCCTCGTAGTCCCTGGCCTGGACGCGTTTGCCCCGGCGCACGAGAAAGAACATCGTGTGCGTGCCATCCTCGCGCTCGGCCGACAGCCACCAGCAGTCGGTATCCATCCGTTCCAGCCGCAGCCAGTCGCAGCCGATGACTACGTCGTCAACCGAGCCGTCGGGGTTACGGCGGATGATGGCCTCGCGCTCGTTCATTTTCCCCCCTCCAGCCGCGCCAGAGCGGCACGCTCGCGTCGCCACGCGTCGCGAGCCGTAGCTCTCTCCTCGCCCTCCATCCACATAATCGGCCCCGCCTCCGCTAACAATTGCTCCAGCCGCTCCCTCTTGGCCAGCGCGGCGACGGCGCTGGGGGAGGCGAGGAGAGTTTGTAACCTCCGCCAAGCCGCGACCCGCATGCCAACGGTGACGTATTCACCGGCGGGCAACGGATCGCCGTCTTCGCCCGTGAATTGGCCGTCCGCGTCGCATGGGATTAGCCTCCGCGACGCCGCTAGCACCTCCCCCAGCCACGCCTCCAATTCTTGTTGTAGCGCTATGGCCCCGTCCAGATAGCCCATAGCCACCCGCGGATCGTCCCGAGCGGCGTCGCGCTCGGCCTCGGCGTCAGCGGTCCGCTGCCTCTCCTCGTCCAGCAGCGCGTCCAGCGGCACGTTCAGCCCGCCGCACTCGCCGCAGCTCAGCGGACTGCCCTCGTACAACGGCACGGTTGCCCGGTGGTGGCAGTCGGTACACTCGACGGCCACCATCTCCCGCTCTCTCTCCCCGCCAGCCACGGGCCAGGGCAGGTCGCAATCGGCCACGAGGTCGCGTAGCTCACGCTCGTTCATCTGGCCTCTCTCACTCCCCCTTCTCGGCTTCATCGTAATAGGCCCGGCAGCCGTCCTTGGCCCACTGCCTGTACTCACGGGCCAGCTCATAGCCCACCCGGCGACACTCCAACCACAAATAGATGTCGCCACTCCTGCTGCTCGGCAGGAACGACAGCCTGAGCAGGCGATAGACCCCGCACAGTAGCCAGTGCGACAGTACCCAGACCATTACTCACTCCATTTCGCGCCAATGGCCTCCAGGGCCTCGGTGACCGTCCTCACGACGTGCACCACCCCCGGCCAGCGGGCGTGCCAGTCGCGTTCGTCGGCCGTCAGGGTGCCGTTCGGTCCCTTAACCTCTAGGAGATGCAAACCCGTTCGCGGGTAGTAGACCACCAGGTCCGGGAAGCCATGTCCCACCGTGTGGGTGTCGGCCACGGCACAGCCCACCTGGCGGAGGGCGGCGACGATAGCGCTTTGATTTTGATCAACCTTCTTAGCCATCGCTAGTCCCGCGGCACGTCAATCAACCGCCGCCCGCTCTGCCGCTGGGCCGCCAGCGTCTCGTACTCGCTCTCGGCCGCCCCGAGGGCTACCTCAGCGCCCAGCCAGCCGTAGCCGTGGCGGCGGGACCAGGCGCAATCGCGGCAGCGGTACTCAAGCACTGGCACTCTCGTTCTCCTCCAGCCTCCGCGTCCTCTCGCCCAATTCCGTCAGCGCCGCCCTGAGCAGAGCCGCATGTGATCTCAGCCACAGTTCCCGTTTCTTGGCGTAGTCTTCCGGTTCCATGTCGCCCGGCACGAGGCGCGCGCGCTCGTCTTCACGCGCGAGCCGGCAACCGTAGCAGCGCATCCCCCGCAGCGCCCCCAGCAGTGAGCGGCAGTCATGGCGAGCTGGCCCCTCGAGCTGGGCGACGCTGGGCAGCAGACGAGCCCAGAGGGCAGTGTCCTCGTAGATGTCGGGGCGCGGGTCGGCTAATAAATTCAACTGGGTCGGCATTACTACTTCCCCTCCTAACCGAACAATCGTGACCACGCTCGTGACCACGCTAGTTGAATGAGCGTTTTTCTGGGTGCTCACGCGCCTAAAACCTGTGCGGGATAATGTGCGCAATGTGCGTGTCTAAAGACACGCACACATTGCGCACATTCACATCCAATGTGCGCAATGTGTGGCGCACATCTCCGCGCATTGCGCACATTACGTGAGACCATATTCAGCCTCCTCGCCCTGGCGCCCGGCGTTAGTGCGCTGTATCCTCTGCTTGTCTACTAAGACATAGATTGATCGCCTGGCGGTTGCCGCACTGCAGGTATCGGCGCTGCTAGCGATCTCGCCTAAGGTAGCCTTGCCGCCATGCTCTCTGAGGAAATCGAGCACGAATCTCTCGCCCTTGCCCATTTCCTCGGCAGTAGGCTCCACGTAGTAGGAGATCAGACGCACGGTGCCCATCGTTTCATCGAAGATGATCTGCCCACCGAACTGCTGCGGTTCGGTGTCCCGGCTTTTCTCTGTCCTGAACACGATGCTCGTCTGGCCTTTCTCGCTGTCCACCATCAGCATCAGGTCAACGGCGCCGGCGATAGCCGAACTACCCCGGTAGCCGCCCTGCTTAGTCGCGTGGTGGATGACGAGGATGGCGCAATTGTGCTTCTCGGCCAGCGAACGGAGCTTCTGAAACACCGGATGGGTGTCCTTCACGCTGTTCTCGTCGCCGCCGGGCATCACATCGGCCAGGGCGTCAATGATTACTAGGGCTGGTTTAGTCTGTGCCATCAGGCCGTCGATGTACTTGTAATCGGCCGGACTGGAGAGAAGATTGAACATTTCTAGCGAGGTGTGAGCTATGGGCACGCCTGGGCCGAGCTCGTGACCGCGCAGGAGGCGCTTGAGACGGCGTTTCAAACGCCGGTCGCCGCTTTCCTCGTCGATTACCAGCACCATGCCCTGCTGGGTCAGTTTTCCCAGCCATACGTCGCCCATCGCCACGCACACCGCGCAATCGAGCATTGAGTAGGTTTTCTTGGTGGCGGGCGCGCCCACGATCAGACTGACGCTGCCACGAGCGAATAGCTCGTCAACGACCCAGTCTATCGGAGGTATATCGTCGAGGGCCTCATCCGCCCAGTGAAGCGTGTAACGGGGATTGATGGCCTCCACTGCTGGCTCTTCTTCGGCATCGCTCGATTCGGCCAGCAGCTCCGCTAGGTCATCGTCGGCGAGATCGTCCAGGTTGATCGAACCATTCCCGCGTCCGCCGACTACCGGCGTCGGCCCGCCGGCGTAAGACTCGCCACCAGCGGCCACGGTGTTGCCGATGCTGCGAGTCAGGTAGGTCTCTTGTCCCCGCCTGCTATCCCATTTGGGGCGGCGCAGGCCGGAGGCGTTCATCAGGCGGGCAAGTTGGGCCTCGTCCTTCGTCCAGAACTTGAGAATGCCCAGCAGGGCGTATTCCGCTTCCGACCGTGAAGGATAATCGAGGCCTTCCCAGTTGCCCTCCCACAGAGCGAGGAACTTGTAACTATTAGCCGCGTGCCGGCAGCGTTCGATGATTTGCGTGTCGTCGAAGGTAATGACTCCCACGGTTCTGTCGTGGCTATTGCTGCCGGGATCGGCCGGGAAATAATAGGCGACCAGGCGGTCAAATGTCTCCTGGCGCTCTCGCGGTTCCGCCGGCAAAGTGTCAAACCGCCGGCCGGTCATGCAGAAGAATCGCTTAGCCTTGTAGATTTCCACCTGCTGGCTTTTCCGCCCGCGGTCAAACGGATAACGCGCCTTGAGCAAGGCGTGAATGCCCGTGCCGGAGGTAGACAGCTCGCAGTAGGTATTCAGGTCCCGCAGCCAGGGGAGCACCGTTGGGGAAATGTCCTCATCGTAGGCATGGTCCCAGTCGATGCCCACGTAGGGGTCAGTGGCGCTGAAGACGTAACCAATACCATCGAAATCACTCCCTTCGAAGGTCGCGAGAACGTCGGCAAAATCATTCCAGGTCGCCGGCGCATTGGTCGCGGCCTTGACGCCGCTCGTCTGATACGGCACCTTGCGCCACTTATCCTTGCCGTCCACCGGCGGCAAGTAGCGCCAGAGTACCCACTGTTTGCGTTCTCGCAGCTCAGTGGGTATTTCGCCAAGATTGAGCCCAATCACTATTGGTTTGGCGGGTAGCGCCACCCAGACACCCCATTACGGAGGAGCGGGAATGCCGTTCCCCCTCGTTCGCTTAGAACAGGTCGCCATCCGAGGATTCGACAGGCTTGGGGGCCGGCTTCTCTGTTTTCACCGGCCGCAGAGGCAGTACGTCCTTGACGCGGTTGAACTCACCCGTGCCGTCTTTGCCTGGCACGATGGTTATGTTTACCCGGCAGGCTTTCCCCACCAATTTCTCTAGGTCGATATTGGTGCCTTCGGCAACATTGGCCAGGCTCTTACCCGTGATGGCCTCGACCCAGCCGCGTAGCTTGGCTTTGACGTTCAGGCTCATGCTGGCCAGGCCGGTGACCGTCTTGCCGGCGTATTCGCCGTCCGACACGGTGAAGGTGATTACCACCCCATCGCCGTACTGGGTTTCCTTCGACTCGACCTTCGAGACGACCACCGGATAGACATCGGCGGGAAGCGCTTCATAGGTGGCATTGCTCACGCTGACTACTAGACTCATCGCGTTTTCCTTTCTGCTGGCGTCTGTGTGCCTGTTTGTTGTAGATTGTTTGCTTTAGCCCTGCCTACGGCCCCATCTCTTCGGCTTCCACCTCCATCTCCTCGGCCGCGTCTAGGTCATAGCGCGGGTCGCGGGCGTCGTCCGCCTCCTGCTCCGCCTGGACGCTCGGATACTCCGGCTCGTCATCCCACCAGCTGTTGCTGTTGTCCCACCAGCTGTTGCTGTTGTCCCACCAATCGTAAGACCGGGCAATAGCGCCAGAGCGTGGTCCGCCTTGTAGGGGATGCGGGCGGCGAGGGCGGCTCATTGGGCGGCCTCCAGAGGTAACACCTGCTGTTGTAGACGGCGGGCGGTTGCTTCGCAATACGACTCGTCAAGGTCTATGCCGATGGCGCGTCTTTCCATATCCTGAGCAGCCCGCAGGCTCGTACCGTGACCCATGAACGGGTCCAGAACTAGATCACCGGGTGCCGAATGCAGGCGGATGAATAGGCGAAAAAGGGCTAGGGGTTTTGGCGTGGGGTGATCGCTTGGACGGGGTTTGATGCCTGGCAAGCGGATGACGTTGGCCTGGCTATTGCCGCCATACCACTTGCCCGCTGCCCCCGGCTTCTCTCCTACCAGCACCGTCTCGTAATTGCGTCGATAGTGCCAGCCCATCCCTAGCCCGCCCTTGTCCCAGACGACCATTTGCTTGAAGCCAATAGCCTCGTCCAGCCATATCGACCAGCGGGCAAATTGCGGGTCGGGACCGCCGCCGCCGCAGCAGCAGCAGCAGCAGCACCCTGGGTTGAGTAGGCGGTTAGATTCCTGGAACATCCAACGGACTAGCTCGTTTGCCTCGGGTCCATCATTGGCGATAGGGCGAGCTTCCCCTGCCGCGGCTAGGCCGCGTTTCACTAACCCTAGGGCCTTCTCCCAGTTATGGCTTAGGTCGTTGTTATTGTTGTTGTGCCCATACGGCGGGTCAGTTAGCACCAGGTCCACGCTGCCCGCCGCCAACGTCGGCAGCACATCCCGGCAGTCCGCGTGATAGATGGTGATCCCGCCCCGCTCGTAGTAGGCTTTCACAGGCTCCACCAGCGGCCACAGCTTGAGCAAACGCTGAACGACAGGTACGAGCCCGGCTTGTAGAACGGCCGCCAGTCGCGGCGGGCGCCGCAATGGCAATCCGACTCGGCCACGTCTCGGTCGATGGCAATGCAGAGGTCCACGGCACCCGGCGGCGGGCCAGGCGTGTAGCCATCGAGCACGCCGCTGGCGATGTAGCGCCCCCAGGGCGTGCCGGTCAGGGCCAAGAGGGTCGGCCTGGACTTGGCCGGCGCGAGGGTAGCGGGGTGCGCGGTCGCGAGAGTCATGGTGGGTGTCCTCCCTAAGCTGGCTTAGCGACGTATTCGGCTCGTCGCTCCCGAATAGCCCGGCGATAGCAGCGACCCCGGAAGGCATCAATGATCCGCTGTCTGACCGCCTGGGAAACCGGCTTTCTGGTAGTCTTCACGGCATCCACTCACTCAATGTCAAACTGGTCAGGCACAAAGTCCAAAGCGCTGTAAGGGCTTCTTAATGCGTTACAGGGCATCTGGCGAGGGGTGTTTCTCGATTCCTGGAAGGACCGAGACGCCTGCCTGATAAAGCGCCGCTCCCAGACTGGGCGTGGGTCCCGCCCCTCTCGGCATGCTCTCAACCTCGCTGGTTTTGCCGATAGCGAAGGTTAGACCGCGCCGAGTGATCCTCCAGGCCGTGCCGCCACTGATCATCACCAAGCCGCCTTCAAGCTAGCGAACCGTTGGTTCCATCGCTAGGCCGCCTTCCCATCGTCCCGTTTGGCCAGCAATGCCTCGGCCAATACCAGCATCAAGTCGGGGTAGGCCTCTCTCAGCCGTCTGGCAATCCTCGGCCCGAGCGGGCGCTGTCCGTTGTAGAGCATCGACAGAGCCGCTTCGCTGATGCCGACCGCGCGGGCGAAGTCCCGCTGGGTCTTCTTCCCCTGTACCTGCTTCACGCTATCGATTAGCCCCATCTGTGGCCCCCATTATGTTTTTGTAAACATATTGTCGCAAACGCGAACACTAAAGTCAATAGCTAGAAGGGGCAGTTACGCAAAATTGGCAAAACTCGTTCTATAATGCGACCGATGGGTGAGGAGATTGGCGGCAAGCGAATCAAAGAACCGCGGGAGGCCCGCCGGTGGACGCGGGGCAAACTGGCACAGCGGGCCAGTCGGGCTTGCTGGCGTACTCCGGTATAATGAAGACAGAGTAGACGGCGCGGAATGGCTGGGGCTGGATTTCGCTTCTACGCGGCATCGTCAGCCTGCTTCGGCGGCTCGCCGTCTGTCGCAAGAGCTCGCCGGAGCAAGAGTTGCGCTTGCTGGTGAACCTCGCGCTGTTCTCGCCGAGCGAGCTCCGCTAGCCTTTTGTAGTCTTCCCTATCGAGGAGCAGCAACACTTTCTTGCTCATCAAAAAACCTCCCGCTTGGTCTTGACTTCATTGTCACCCCGACTAGCGGAAGGTTTTGGACGTGTTACGGTAAGTTGCGGTAACTTACGGTAACTTACGGAAGTTTATATTGTCAAGTTACCGACTCGTCTAGTAGTCCGGCGTCCCCGGCTTTGATGATGACTGCCAGGGTCTTCTCTGAGCAGTACAGTTCGGGGCGCGTCTTCCGCGGCCGTTCGCGGATAGACGTGTAGTTGTTCCCCCTGCTCCCATTGCGAGCGCACCTTGAGCCACGTCACGTGCCACTGTTGCCAGTCCGCCCGCCGGCTAGGCACCCTGGGCAGCTGGCTCTTGCCTTCGCTATTGTCAGCATCATCTGGCTTGGCTGGTTGGGTCAACTCCTGACCGATGCCCGCCAGCAGGGTCTGGACTTCTTGCTCGGTTCGCCAGAGATAGCCACGGGCTCGCCTAGGCCCGCCCGCTTGTGGCTTGTCCAAGCAAATCGTGAACAGCGCCGCCAAGCCGATATCCGACGAGCCGGCAAGGAGGTTGGCCGGGTCAACCTTGCGCCGGTCGCAGTCTACCATCAGTAGGTGCAAGGTCGGCCCCAAGAACTCCGGCTGGTCTTCGGCTAGGGGGTGAAACGGGAGGGTTCCGTGGGTAAACAGGTTTGGCCGCATAAGCACGTACTCGGGCGACTCTCGAACGTGCCATGTGGCGGAGCAAGCCTCCAAGTAGCTGCGGATGCGGTCGGCTGCCGCCTTCGGGGTCAGGGCAAGGGGAAGGTTGCCTAGCAGTTGCCCCTCCTCCAGCGCTTGACGGCAGAGAGCGAGCGCCTTGTGGTTGTTCTCGTCAAGACGCTGGGCGTCCCCAAAGAGGCAGATCAGGTCGAAGTCGTCTCGGGGATATGCCATGTCGCACCTCCATACAGGTTTTGTGGTTCGCCGGGCTCCGCCGTGGTATGGCACGTCGGACTTCGAGCGGACGCTAGCTAGGCGTCACCCGGCTACCCTATTATAGCGCCTTGCCGACGCCAGGGCACTAGACGAGCAGCAGCTCGCGTTCAAGCTCAATAGTGTTACAGTCTACTTCAGTGCTTGGACTCAAGCACTGTACCGATGTTGCGCAGGAAGAACTCAAGAATCAACTGCTTTGCTCCAGCGTGTTTTGCCATCGTGTGTGCTACCTTCCCATCCGAGCATATGCCGGATTCAACTCGACTAGGATTGCCTTGCGGCCCAACTCGCTCGCCACCAGGCCGGTCGTTCCAGAACCGCTGAACGGGTCTAACACAGTGTCGCCTTCACGTGAACCCAAGAGAATACATCTTCGCGCCAACTCACGCGGGAATGTTGCTGGGTGTCCGTTGCTACTCGCGTCGGGTCCAAGTATCCAGTAGTTCCTGAGATTCGCGCCGGTCTGCTCCCGCACGCCGCGCGGATTGTAGTAGTAAGTGGGCGACTTCGCGAACAAGAAAATCTCCTCCGTCGCAGTTGTTGGCCTATTCTTTACACTTTCAGGCATAGCTGTCTTCTTAATCCACGTGATTCTTGATCTCAACACCCACCCGTCAGCCTGCAAAGCGAACGCGACTCGCCATGGCAGGCCCATTAGGTCTCTGTCCTTAAGCCCCCAGCAATCGGGAACTTTGCAATTGCGTTTTTGGATTAGTTTCCTCGTATTACCGACCACGGCGTTGGGGCCGCAATTCCCGGTTCCGCCGTTTCTCGCATAGCCGTCGCCAACATTTAGCCATACGGTCCCGTCTTTACGCAGAACACGACGAACCTCCCGGAATATCGCCACGAGATTCTGGACGTAAAGTTCGGGTGAAGCCTCAGCCCCGATCTGTGCTGGATGGTCGTAGTCGCGTAAGCCCCAGTATGGGGGCGAAGTCACGCAACACTGCACGGATTCAGCTGCCAGCGTCGGTAGAACTACAAGACTGTCGCCAGTCACGATTTGCAGGTTGTCACCGTAGTAGAGAACGTTTTCCGCCATCGTTCACCCCTGCCCGCCGTCGGTTCTGGCGTAGAGCGCCGCGTGCCCCTGCCTGCCGTTGTCCATTGTTGCCCTCACTCAGCTGGCTTTGTCAATTCCTCTGGCGGAACGCCTAGCGCCTGAGCCAGCTTCTTTATCGTGCTGAACCGTGCCCCGTAGCGACCCCAGTTACCGCGACAGAGCCGAGCGCCAAGCCGAGCGGTTTGTGGGTTTGCTGTTTACCCGTGATGGCAGGGAGGTCGGACATCTAGGCGTAGGCCGCCACGGGGGAGCGGTGCGTGTGGAAATAGAGCGATTCGTTGACGGGTACGGTCTTAGTGACCTGAGTAGGTGGCACATCGTCTGAGTAGAACTTGATGCCGCACTCCTTCAAGAAGCGCTCACGCTCGCCCACCCCTTCTAAGGTGTTAAGATGCAGCGTCACCAACTCTACCAGCTCTTCGTGTGCTTGTTTCATCGTGCGAGCGTAGGTAGCCGTACCCAGTTCACTACACTCGGCAAGCCAGCGGTTCTTATCCTGCTTGAAGGTGAGGATGAGGATGATAACCCCCGTGGCGTGCTCGGGCCGTTTGGCAGAAAACATTGTTTTCTCCTATCTAGCCGTTGCTTGAATAGGTAACGGGGTTCATTGAACAGAATCGTAGCTGGATTATACCTCCGCTTGTCAATAGCAGCAACACACGCCAGCGGACGGGCTGAGTGAGCGGCCTTTGTCAGTCAACGTCCATGCTAGGCACCTCCGCATCTTTGCCACTCTCCGCCGCCTCTAGCGCCTTCGCTTTGGCTATTAGTTCGCGCATCCGCTGCCCGCCGCCAGCGTCGGCAGTATGTCCCGGCAAATCGGCGTGATAGATCGTAATGCCGTCCTGCTCGTAGTAGGGCCGCGTCACCCTATCCTCTCCCAGTAGCCCAGCCGGATCGTCTTCTCGCGCTCCCGGCGGTAATACTCGGGATAGGCCGCCACCAGGTAGTGGATGCCTGGCTCGCGGCACCACTTGAGCGCGAACTCCTCTAGGTCGGCCTGGTCGCGGCGGGCCAGGACCCGCACGGTGGCCGGCGCTCGGTTATCGTTGCGCGCGGGTAGCATTGATTTCCTCCTAGTCAGTTTGTTGCTGTAAGCCAATTCGTCCCCCTCTCCCTACGCCAGCGCCAGGCCCAGGCGCTCGGCCTCGGCATGTAGCCCGGCCGTCACCAGCTCGTCGAATCGCCAGCGCTGCCATTCGCGTTCGGCGGCATAGGCGGCATAGGCGGTGGCCTTGGCGGCGGCATAGGCGGCGGCATAGGTGGCATAGGTGGCGGCATAGGTGGCCTTGGCGGCGGCCTCGGCGGCGGCATGGGCGGCCTCGGCGGCGGCCTCGGCGGCGGCATGGGCGGCGGTCCTGACGGCGGCATAGGCGGCGGCATAGGCGGCATAGGTGGCGGCATAGGTGGCATAGGCGGCCTCGGCGGTGGCCTCGGCGGCGGCATGGGCGGCGTCATGGGCGGCGTCTAGTTCCTGGTCGCTCGCTTGGCCGTCCGCGTAACGACGCGCCACCGAGATGACCGCCCAGCTCCGCCGGTCCGGTTCCCGACCCGCCTCCCGCTCTCGTAAGAGCGGCCTCTCGGCGCAGTCAGAGGCAAACAGGCGGAGCCCGCGCTCGACGTTCGCCGCGCACAGCAGCCGGCGCCCGCGGCTAACCTGCTTGCTGTTATCGTGGTACGCTGGCTCGCTCACCTCCACCAGGCAGGCGACGGGGCCAGGCGCGTACTCCAGCGCCTGCCAGAGCGTGGGACTGGAGTGGTAGCCCCTCTCGCGCAGACTCAGCTTGCCCTCGACGGTCCGTTCCTCCCCCACCCTCCAGGCCGGCTCCTCGCCGCTGCCGGCGGTCATGTCCTCCCTCAGCCAGTGATATTGTTTCAAGGTCTTACCATTCATCGATTCATTACCGCGGCGCATTGCCTTACCTTGATCGTGTTCGGCTCGCTCATTTCATCTGCCCTCTCATCCGTGCATCGTGATAGGCCCTCATCTCGACAAATCCTCCTCATGGCCGCGTCCCTTGGCCTTGGCTCGCTCTCGATTACTGGTACTCTCCTATCACATGGCTCGCTCCGCAGCAATGGTACTCTCACGGCAAATGGCTCGCTCTGGTCACATGGTACTCTCACGGCAGATGGCTCGCTCTAACTCCATGGTACTCTCATAGCAGATGGCTCGCTCTGATCGAGTGGTACTCTCTTGGTCATTGGCTATGCCATTGGCCAATTTGGCGGTGCTAGGTAGTGGGCATGATTGCCCTGGCTGAGTATGTAGGGCTTGGGTGGTGGTGTCCCGTACTGGCATTCGTAGGCGACCGCCTGGTAGTGGCTCAGGAAAAGTTTGACCGCGTAGCGCTTGGCGCGCGCGTGAATGTGCGCCGGTGGCAGCATCTTCACTCCCGAACCCGCCGCGCTGGCCAGCTTCTTAACTAAGCCCTGGCGTTTTTCCGACGGCGTGGCCTCAAATTCCTCGAGCGCTTTGGGTGTCAGACAACCAGAGTACCAATACCGAGCTTCCTGGTCGCCTCCAGGCCGAAGTTTTGCCAGGCTAGCGTCGCACTGGAGGGCGAAGGCGCCGAACTTGTTCCGCTCCCATTCGATAGCCTTGCGTTCGGCCCAAACGTGGCCATAGAAGTCCTTTTCATTGTTGGACACTTTGACGAAGCTCTCGCCGATCTTCCAACAGAGGGTTTTTAGAGCCGCGTTCCACGGTCGCTTGGTTTTCTTTTCCCATTTCACGGTCGGGTCTAGGCCAGCGAAACGCCAGATGTGGCCGGCGGTGGGCGCCCGCGTGATGTCGATGTGGGCCAACAAACCGGCGGCGATAATCGGGCCGATGCCGTGGATGGACAGTGCCCACAAGCTGGGCTCATGGCCGTTGGCGTAGACATTGAGCGCCCGGCGGATGTCGGATTCGAGCATTTCTAGATTCGCCGCTATCCAGTCAAAGAGGCTGATGGGCTCGTTGTCGGCGCTCATGGAACGGATCTGATTGTTGCTTGACTTGCGGTAATCCTGGACCTGATAGTACAGGTCCACTAGGTAGCGGGCTTCGCGGTTGGACAGTAGAGCCGCGCCCTTTCGTAGGTCTTTGGACAGTCGCAGCAATGGCTCTTGGTCAGGCGGATTGGGAACCAGGGTGATTGACATGGCCTCCTCCTTCTTCATGCTTTGGCTCGCTCACACGCAATGGTACTCTCAGTCGGCTTGGCTCGCTCGCAGAGAATGGTACTCTCAACCTGCTTGGCTCGCTCACGTACAATGGTACTCTCCAGGAGACTGGCTCGCTCACGGAAAATGGTACTCTCAATCGGGTTGGCTCGCTCTCTTTTGTTGGTACTCTCAACCTGCTTGGCTCGCTCACGTACAATGGTACTCTCCAGGAGACTGGCTCGCTCACGGAAAATGGTACTCTCAATCGGGTTGGCTCGCTCTCTTTTGTTGGTACTCTCAACCTGCTTGGCTCGCTCACGTACAATGGTACTCTCCAGGAGACTGGCTCGCTCACGGAAAATGGTACTCTCAATCGGGTTGGCTCGCTCTCTTTTGTTGGTACTCTCAACCTGCTTGGCTCGCTCACGTACAATGGTACTCTCCAGGAGACTGGCTCGCTCACGGAAAATGGTACTCTCAATCGGGTTGGCTCGCTCGCACGTAATGGTACTCTCACGGCGCTTGGCTCGCTCCAACGGCCTGGTACTCTCAATCGGTTTGGCTCGCTCTCACGTAATGGTACTCTCCGAGGGGTTGGCTCGCTCTCTTTTGCTGGTACTCTCAGCTTATCTGGCTCGCTCTTCTTGCCTGGTACTCTCCAAGAAGGTGGCTCGCTCCCGTTTATTGGTACTCTCAGCTTATATGGCTCGCTCTTCTTGCCTGGTACTCTCCGAGAAGGTGGCTCGCTCCTGCCGTATGATACTCTCTTGCCTAGTGGCTCGCTCTCACACAATGGTACTCTCAGTCTTCTTGGCTTGCTCATCTAGCATGGTGCTCTCCACGCGGCGGGCTCGCTCACACACGATGGTACTCTCAACCTGCTTGGCTCGCTCCTACAACCTGGTACTCTCGCGGCAAGTGGCTCGCTCATATACTATGGTACTCTCAACTCGCCTGGCTCGCTCACACACGATGGTACTCTCAGTCGGCTTGGCTCGCTCCTACACAATGGTACTCTCACGGTGCCTGGCTCGCTCTTCTTGCTTGGTACTCTCACGGCGCCTGGCTCGCTCTAGTCGCCTGGTACTCTCCAAGAAGGTGGCTCGCTCCAACGGCCTGGTACTCTCGCCCTGGTTGGCTTGCTCATCTAGCATGGTACTCTCGCGGTAAATGGCTCGCTCCACAGCAATGGTACTCTCACAGCGCTTGGCTCGCTCCCATTTGTTGGTACTCTCGAAGAAGGTGGCTCGCTCTCACACAATGGTTCTCTCAGTGCTTCAACGCGCTGGCGGACTAGGCGACTTCCAAGGTCACGGGCTCGGCCGGAAACAGCTCGTCTAAGGTTTTACCAGGGAAAGCGCGACGAGCGCCTACAATGAAAGCGCCGTTGATTACTCGCTGCCCGCGTTGCGTGCGCCATACCAGTGATACCGAAACACCCATCGCCCTGGCGAGTTGTCCCAAGCTCTTATAGCCATACTCCGAGGCTAGTTCAAAGACCGCGGTTCTCATAAGCAGCTCCTTGAAACAGACCGGTTTAACTTGCTGCTTGTATACTAGACGCGCTATCGCGCAATGTCAATAGGTAATTACGACTACGATCCAATTCTTAACCGAATCTTCACCACATTCGTGGTGTCACGGTGTTGCTAACATGAAACGTTTAGGATACTGTGTGGGCATGCGGTTAGCTGATTTGATAGCCGAACAACGAAAGCAACGGGGATGGTCCCAGTGACGGCTCGCTAAGGAAGCTAAGGTGAGTCCAGCGACAGTCTCTCGCCTAGAATCGGGTGATCGTAAGGGCTACGGCGAGATACAGGCGCTGATGTACGCCTTGCTCGATACCGGCGCCCGTTGTACGAAGCTGGTGACTAGCACGCTAGACGATCCGCGAGACGACTGTATTCCGTTGCGTCAGACGAAGGGCAAACGCCCGCGAGTCGTGCCACTTGGCCGCAATACTGAGCAGGCTATCTATCGTTACCTACAACGTGGACGAGCGTCATTACGCCCCAAGTCAAAGGCACTGTTTGTCGCCAACAACGGCGGATTGCTCAGTCGCAATGCCGTGCGTTGCGTCTTTCACCGTTTGGGTGACACTCTCGGCTTTCCGATCTCAGCCGCTTTCGGCATACGTGGGCGACGATGCTCATGCGGAAAGGCGTTGATCTGGAGATACTACGGAAGTGGGGAGGGTGGGCAGACTATGACATGCTAAAGATCTATTCGCACCTGGACACGGAAGATCTGAAACGAGCACGGGAGCGTTAC
>SCLI03000010.1_pt1 | contig 17649 bp, 18 predicted proteins | sample 7268041 | NCBI WGS metagenome assembly SCLI03 (sample SAMN10721081, study PRJNA514188) | viral metagenome | isolation source: depth-stratified mine tailings core A | place: China: Fankou Pb/Zn Mine tailings | collected 2017-10 | reverse complement strand
ACATGTTCACCTTTAACCCCGAAAAGGCCGAAAGGCTGCACGACTACGGATGACACGTCGGTACTGCCAAATCGCGGAGAGGGATGTCATGGATAAGCATCGAATGTTTTCACCGGGAGATAGGATCGAGGTGAAGCAGAAGACTGGGAGGATTCGGATAAGATGATGACCATCACGGAAGCCTGCAATCTGTTCCTCCGAAATCGACGGACGGCTAACTGCCGCTCGACGACCTTAGAGAAGTATGGCCAAGCCTTGGCCCGGATTGAGCATCATCTATGCGATCAAGAAGGGCTCAATGAAGTGACGGAGATGAAGTCCATACACTTCAACAACTATCTGGCGACACGGGTGACTGAGAAGTCCGCTGCCGCTCGCAATGACCGGGCGGTGATTATGGTGTGGTTAGCCTGGCTGAGGGAAGAGGACGCTGTAGCGTCGCTCAACTGGTCTCGGCGGATACCAAGTATCAGGACTGACGAGCCCGAGCCAATGTGTCTGTGCTGGGAGGACATCCCGAAGTTGCTGGACGCAATCCTGAACCAACCCGGCAGGGAGAACTTGCCGAAGTATCGAGACTATGCCATAGCTCGGCTGATGTTAGACACAGGTCTCCGGGAAGGTGAAGTCGTACGGCTCAAAACCGACGATATTTCCCTGTCGCGGCAGCACGTTAGGGTGAGCAATGAAGCGAAGGGACGGAGAGCCCGAACGGTCTGGTTTGGCCGGAAGACCGCTCAGGTCGTTAACTACTACCTCGACCTGCGGAACAGTATGAAGTGCTCTACGACTTGCTTATTCGTTAATCGGTCTGGTGGACCGTTGGTAGAGCACTCGCTATACAGGAACATATCCGCTGCCGGGAAGCGGGCTGGCCTTAATGGGCTCACCGTCCATTCTCTTCGCCACACGGCGGCGACTCTGATGCATCTCCGGGGAATGCCCCTAGAATCTCTCAGGAAGATTCTGGGGCACGCCGATGTTCGATTGACGATCCGCTACACCCATCTTGCGTCAGAGGATGTAGAACGGGACTACAGGGCCGCGTCGCCGCTGGACACGCTCGACATCTAGGGATGAGATAGGGAAGGAGCGGGTCGGCACCCACTGCTTCCCTTTAGTATTTCATGTGGTCAAGGAATCGCCTGACGGCTTCTCTCACAAGCATACTTCGGCTGTATTCCCTATTCACCTCAGCCTTCAGCTTCGACACCGCTCGGTCTATGATCGTCAACTCTGACTTTGGCAGCCTTACGTGTATCGCGACCTTGTTTTCATCTTCGGGTGGCTCAAGCAACCGCCAGTTCCTCCTCGCCCCGAATCACATCAATGTAGGACTCGCGCATCCCGACGATTGCTGATTCAAAATCCTGGATGCGCCCGACAACCGCGCTCTTTTCACACTCGATTGCTGCCAGGTCGCTTTGGGCCTTTGCCAGTGCGATTAGTGTCCCGAGATACTTCACTAGTGGATGAGTCTCTCCAAACGCGGCTATGGAACATGCCGCCAGATAATCCGTGCCCAGTGGAACGTCGGAATTGAGCGGCATGCGGAAGCCGGGATCGTAGTCGTGCAGCCTTTCGGCCTTTTCGGGGTTAAAGGTGAACATGTCACGCGGATTGACTCCCAGTTCTTCGGACAGCCAGCACACGTGCGCCCAGAAGACAGACTCCAAGCCCAACGACTTGGGTCCCATTGTTGCCAGCGCCGCCTCCCGGACAGCCCCAAGAGACTTCCTTCGGTCGGCACGTCGGTTGACCGGCACTAGGGTAGGGCTTGATCCGTTTCCCGATTGGATAGGTTTGCGCCTGCGTATACCGGTGAATTCGCGCAGGGCGGGATAGATAGGAGTCTCGCCCCGTGACAATACATCCGTGACATGTGTCTTGTAGCACTTCCAACAAAGACCGCGACCCACAAAGCTCCCTATCACTTTGCGGCAGTGAAGACATCGTTTTGGTTCAGATACAGACATTGGCAGTATTACCTCCACTGATAATACTGCCAACATCAATCGTACGTTCCAACTGTGTCCGCAACTCGGCACACAACTTCGCGCAATCAGTCTTCGAGCATCACAATGTCATCATCTATGACGGAGGCCCCTTTCTCCAGGGCCTGCACAAATGCTTCCGCATCGACTGGAGAGTGGAGCAGGAATTCACTAACCTCCGAATAGCCATGCCATCCGCCGTTAACGTCCTTGTAAGCCAAGCACTTTCGGCAGAAAGAGACAGGTCCTTCCGGGTGTTCGGCAGGACCACCCCATCTCAGGCGGCACTTACCGCTCTCGTTCGTCACTAGCTCGGGCACGATAACAGTGCGGACGGACTCGTGATCGCAACTGGGGAAACTACGCAGAGCATCTCTCGGCGGCAGCGCAAGGTAAGATACTCCGGACTTCAGCGGAAGCCTGCTCTCGACTATCGACTTTCCTTGGGCTGCACACAGATCAAGCAGGACCACATCAAACATATTCATGTATATCACCTCCCGTTACTATCTATTTAGACTACTCTTGTGCGACTGGTCAACAGGTTCATGGCGCATTGCTAGCTAGAATGAATATGTGGGGTTCAGATAAACGACATCAGTTGAGTCTTCATTGGGGCTGTCTTGCAACAGGGGTCGGAGTTGTAGTGAGCGATGTTTGCGGCGGTCAAAAGAGAAGCCGGAATGGGGTCCGAACCAGTCGGACCCCGACGTTGGGTGCCGCGTTCGGCTTCTCGGAAGTGTTTCGCGATTGACGGCTGTGATTCCTGCTGCCATGCCTCCGGGGCCGGTGTACTGCCCCCGGAGTATTCGCCCTATCTACTGATCGGCGGGTTGTGCGCCGGGCCGTTTCGGGACAGGGGTGTCCCGAAACAACGGAAAGACCAAGCTCCGAGACCGATGTGCTGGCCCCGGAGCATTTGTCTCGTCGCTATTTCTCATCAGTGGGTGTGTCTGTCAGTACCGACACGCTGCGTCTCCGGATGCCCAGATATAGCACAATGCGGTTTACTAGCTCCGCCACAACCAGCCCAAGAACAGGTTCTACAACAAGCAGTCTGCCTAGAGGCTGGTCCATGGTTATAGGAAAAGGATGTTTGGCTGTAGGTGACCATACGAACCAAACGAGAAAGCCATTGACGGCAGCATCGAGCGCTCCCATAATACAACCAAGAAGCCACGCTCTACTCTGTGCTATGAGACCTACTAGAAACGCCCCCACGACTAGCCCCGCAATTGTCCAGAATACCAATGATGTGTTTGGTATCCAATCCCGTACCACATTGGCAACAATCGTGCCTACCACTACTGCAACAACAGCTCGCATCAGTATCTCCTTCCAATCATTCGAACGCACTCCCATCGATTAGGCATTTTGTGTGATCCGCCTGACATTTGGCTAGGCAGGCCTCCTGCAGGCCACGCGCGAGTTTGCCACATTTATCGTTACAGTGAAGTAGATCACCATCGCAGCACATCTCTTTGGCTGCGGGGTGACTGCAACCTTTATCGACGACTTTCTTGCACGCCGCACACTTACACTTGGCAATAAAGCCTTTCGCGGTGCAAACTTCCTTGCAGTTGTCTTCATAGCGTCCTGCGAGGCGACCGTCGGGATCGGTGAATAAGGTAGGGAAACACTTCGCATACGCATATTCAGGTTCCGACGCTCGTCTTATTGGATCCCGCTGCGCAAACCTTCCTGCCTCCGCATCATAGAACCTAACCCCAAGCTGCATCAGCCCGAAGTAAGGCTCCTGCCAGTGGGTGTAATACCCAAGCCTGCCCACGTACTGATACGGCTGGTCTATCGAGTTGGCATTGACCTTCTCGTGCCAGAGCAGCTTCCCCCAGGCATCGTAGGAGTATTTGTCTGAGATATCCCCGCTTGAGTCAGTCAGCAGCCTGGTAGAGCCAAGCTCATCGAAGTGATAGTAGTGCCAGGCTGTGACCTCTCCAACTACATGCTGCTGGGCGATAAGCGATCCGTTCGGCTCTCGGAAGTAGTAGTTCGTTGTGGAGCCGGTCTTTTCCTCTATCACGGCGGGAATGCCTGCGGTGGCATCATAGACATAATCCCAGGTCGTGCCATTCATATCGCATCGAACTCGGTTGGAGGAGGCATCCCAGGTATTGGTAAGGGTCCTGCCGGCGTAGCTTGCCACGTTCATCAGACCGGCATAGGTATAGGTGTAGCTGGCCTGTGTGGATGTTCCGGCGGCATCCTTGGCGGTAAGCAGGTTACCTGCATAGTCATAGGTGTAGCCTGCAAGATTGGTAGTGTTCGCTCCGTGCATACCGGGCCATCTTACAAGCTGGTCGGCGGCATTGTAGACCATTGCGTTCGTCATCCCCGATGGCGGGTTCAGGCGGTTGCCCACCCAGTCATAGCCATAGCTTCCGCCTGCGGGCTGGCCGGGAACCGGATTCGGCGGGGTTGCACTGGTTAGCCTGTTGTTGGCGTCATAGTCATAGCCCCATGTGCCGGTCCAATCGCCCATCGACTTCGGATTACCGGCTGCATCCCTTGCCGTGCCTGTGTAGTCGATTGTCGTGAGAGGAGTTGTGCCCTGCAAGTGGGAGATCGTATTGAGCCTGTATCGTGGATCGGCCGCCTCATAGGCACATAATATGTTCGTGCCGTTGTTGTATGCCACTTTCGTCCTTACGCCAACCGCACCGGGCTTGCCGTTATCACTCTCATAGTAGTAGGTAGCCAAGTCGGTGGCTCCGTTCTTCACCTTCTTGAGCCAGCCGTTGGCGTAATACTCATACTCCGCATCATAAGAGACGTTCGGAGTGGGAGTCGTATTGTCCCTTATCTTGACATAAGTCTTCTGACCGGCATTGTTGTAGCCGTATTCCAAGTAGTAGCCCGAAGTCAACCCCGTGGGCGGGGTGTAGGTCTTGAGCCTGCCCTGCTCGTCATAGCTATAGTAACTGTCTCCCGAGCTATCGTGCATGTGGGTCTTCAGGCTGCTGTCGCCCTCGTAAGTATATGTGACATCGGCAGTCAGGCCATCATAGGATGGCGGGTTCAGGCTGCCCGTATAGTGATAGTAAACATCGGTGAGGCGGCTGCGGGTATCATACTTATACAGCGTCTTATTTGTGTTGCCGTCAGTCTTCCACCATAGCCTGCCGGAGCTATCATACCCGAAATACTCAGAGCCGACAATGCCGCTGGGATAGTCGATCTGTGTGACCTGGTTCAGCTTATTGTAGGTATACTCCATCACTCTTGCCATGCTCGCATTGGAGCGGGTGGTCACCGTATGCTGATTGCCGAACGAATCATACTCATACGAGACGAGCGCGGTGTGCGTGTCATTATCAGGATCGTGAGTATTTGTCCCGCTAACCTGGAGGTCGGTCCAGGTCTCAAGCACACGGCCCAATGGATCATACTTGTAGTAAGTATAGCTGCCGTTTTCATCCTTGATCCAGTCCACCAGCCCGCAGCAAGGCTTGTAGTGAGTCTCGGTGTATCTTACAGGCACAGAGCTATTCTTGGTGTAGACGGTCTTAGTCTGCCTGCCCTGGGTGTCGTACTCATACCAGGTTGTTCGGTTGTCTGCATCGGTAGTACTTAAGACGCGGCCCATGTCGTCATAGTGTGTCGTCGTAGTCTGGTCATTTCCGCTGGTATCGTGATAAGTGACTATTGTGGGAGAAGTGCGCTTCTTGACCACGCTATCTACCGTCTCCCAGTAATAGTATGATGTCACCTGACCACTGGTTCCTTCGATATTGGGCACGGTCTCGGTCTTGAGTTGGCCGGGAAGGCCGCCGTCCTCTCCTGAGTAGTAGGTATAGATATTGACTGTCTTAATCCCAGTTGGCGGGTTATTGTAGTCGTTTCCCCAGGTCGGCTCCGTGCTTAACCCAGGACCGGCAGTCTGTACGGCCAAGACAGTTGCCAGATTGCTTGTGTCCCGGACGTAGTGGGTCCAGCTTCCACGGACGTCCTTGTGGCTCTTTAGCCATGTGGTTGGATTGCTCGAGGAATCCGTGTAGTATGAGTATTCCTCAGTGGACAGGACCGTATCGTCCGGCGCAGGCATTCTAACGGTCGTTGAGAGCAAGGCGTGAGTCGTCGAGTGGTATGAATACTGGGTACGGACACCATCAGGAGCAACCACGGAGTTCGTAATGCCCGTATAAGTGTCCACGTTGTAGGTCGTCGTATGGCCCAGGGCATCTGTTACCTGATAGAGGTAAGGAGTGCCAGAATGGTAGACGTAAGTTGTGCTTTGATCATCCGAGTCACCAGTCTCATCAGTCGTGGCCCAGTTGGCAGGAGCCTGGAGAACCTTCTTCTTCGTCACGACTGTCGTGTTGGACGGGTCCACGCCGTAGTCATAGACTGTACGGGAATACGTGACAGTGCCGTCGGCAGAGCACTCCCTGACCATTATCAGTCTGTGGCTCTGCGAATCTGTCTTATAGTCATACTTGATCTGCTTCGAGGCCGTGGTGGCCGTGGCGACCTTACCGTCACCATTGTACGTGTATTCGATTGTGGTGTTGGAATCACCGTTAGCTGTGACAGTGTGGATGTTACCCGCTCCGGGGTCATTCGCTCCAATGTATGTCACGTCTGTATATGATCCGTCCGGCTCGGTTATCTTCGTGATGTTCTTCGGGAAGTCCTCGCTCGTGTGCTCGTAGCTCCACGTACCGGTGGGTGTAACGACACTGTTCAATGCGCCAAAGCTGTCGCCGCCGTCAGTTACCGTATTGAATGTGGTGGTGTTGCCATAAGAATCGGTAGTCGTCGGAGACTGGGTTCCTGTGGCCCATGCGCTAAACGTCTTGGTCTTGCCGTCTTGGTCGGTAACGGTGACAGTTGTGGGAAAACCATCTGAGCAATTGTATTCGCACTGAACCGTGGTAAAGTGTGCTCTATAGATATTGGCGCCGACGCTAAAAGTGCAATCGGGGTACCCGTACGGGTAATAGTCACTCGGTCCTATCTTGCCGACACTGCATTTTCCTGCACAGTCCCAACCTCTAACCCAGACATTACCGCCGCAGTCAAACTGTATCTCATATTGGCCGGTCCTGCAGCCGCTACTTGGATTGTAACTACCGCCAGGTGCTCCGGGGCCTCCGGCTGATCCAAGCCCAACGGAAACCACAGGGGAGCGTAGGCTGGGCATAGGGGAAGAACTACCCCCTCCACACGAAGAACAACCTCCAGACTGTGTATCGCAGTCACTATCTACAACAGGTGGTGGGCCAGACGGAAGTGCGTGAGCCAGGAATGTCACTGTGCCAGTTATCGATGTCGGTGGATCGTCGGTATAACACAGCGTCGAATAGTTGCAGGTGACAGTATGATTTCCGTGGGGGAGCGTGAAACCCGCAAGGTCTACTGTGCTTCCACACTCACCAGCCCCACTCACCCAACCGTCCTGACTCACATTTATGGACCAACTGAAGCAGCCTGCAATATCCCAGTGTCCCGGTGGCGGTTCCGGAATGAACGTCGCAGGATTCCCGGTTACCGTTAAGCGCAACTGTGTAGGCTGACCTTCACATACTACTCCTTCTCTACCATCATTCCAGCACGGGCCATAGTAAAATATGCCCTCGATGACTTCGGCAGAGCACCGGCTATGAATTGCCGGAACCAGTATCATAACAAGAGCTAACGCCACGAGAACCGTGGATAAGCCTTTGATTCTGACCATCTCTTTCATATCACCTGACCTCCTTCTGCCCCATCTACTGGGGATGCGCGAACACCTGTACATTGATATCAGAACCTTTGCCGAACCAGCCTGTCGGGCTGATTGAAGTGGTTGAGTCGAACCTGCGTATGTAACCATCCCATGGGCTTGGCGCCGAGTACGATGCATGGTTGAACCACAGCCGATCAACGCGTGGCACACCCAGCACGCCAAACGAATAGGAGGTGCCGCCTGTAAGCGTGCCGAAGTTCGGATTGGCAAACTCTATCCGCCAAATCTGGCTGTATGCGCCATCTGCATCCTGGTAGTTCACTCCGCCCAGATAGGTGGCTGAAGTGATCGCGATGTTGTTATTGTCCGTAGAGTTGCCAGTTGTGAACGTGCCTGTCGAAATTGGAGTGGTAGGCAGAACTGCGCTAGTCGGCCCACCGTAGAGTGAAACTGAAGAGTAGTAATCACTCAAGTTGTAAGCCGGAGACACAGACACATCCGGGACACACCAGACTACGATCTTATCTACCACCCAGTTCTTGCCGGATGCTAGCGTAAAATCATCGCCATAGCCAACACTCGTCGCCTTGTCAGCCCACCTGATATTGCGGCGGCTCGATCCGGCAGCGTTGTTAAGGTCCGAATCCGGCAGCGGACGATTGACACGTGCGACGGTCGGATCATACACTACCACACCATCACTGTTGCCGGGACTACTCCAACATTCCGACGAGTTCTTCGCCTTCACCGAGAAGTAGTAGGTGGTTTGGTCCGACAGACTCAGGCCCGTCTTTGTAACCGATGCGGTAGTTCCGGTCGAGGTCCAATCAACGATATTCGTGCCGCCACTTGCCGTGCCTATGGCGTACTTGTACTCTGAGAGACCGGTTGGAGTCCATGATGCCGACAGCTCGCTTGTGCTATAGGCATATGTGCCATCGTCCACAGTAGGGGTCTGAGGAAGCTCGTTTACCGTAACTGTGCAGGTCCGAGTCGGGTTTGGTGTTCCTCCGCTTCTATCTGTTGCGGTAACCGTAATCGCTCCTGTAGCTGATCCCGAAGTGTAAGTAGTCTGAGCGTAGCCGTTGAAGTCCGTCAGAGCAATAGTTGGGGATACTGAACCGGAATTCTGTCCAGACACAGTAAACGCGATCACATGGTATGCGACGCCATAGCCGTATGACGTGACGCGTGCAGTGATGGTCGATGTGCCACCACCGGCACACACACTCGTCGGGCTCGCCGACACGGTAAAGACGTATGTGCACGCCAGCGCGCTAGAAGCCCATCCCATGAGCACGAGCGTTACTAACGTTGCCTTGGTCGCGAATAATAACCGTCTATGCATGTCAGTTCACCTCCCGCTTGGGCTGATCGTTGGCCGCAACTGCCATAGGCTGTGGCATCGGCAAATCAGCGTCTTTTCTAGGAGCATCGATACCGCCTGCCACGCGCGTCCTGTGCTTGCCAAAGAGCAAGGTTGCCTCCGAGTTGCTCGGCGGCGTCCCGGTCCCGTTGCTGGGAGTCTGCAACTGATCCAGACGCATCTTTGCTTCATTTGCCCAACTGTTACCAGCGTATTCGTTTGTAGCATCCTGGAATGCCGCCGTTGCCGTCGCCTTGTCACCCAGGCGCGTGCAGCACTCGCCGTACAAATACTCAGCCTGAGCAAACCATTCTCCGCTGGAGAAGTTGTTGGAGGCTGCCAATAGCCCGTCTCGAGCCGCCGCCCAGTTCTCCTCTCGGTAGGAACAGTATGCGAGACAGAGTGCCCATTGTGGGTTGTTGGGGTCAGTGCTAGCTAGCTTGCCAAAGTGCACCTTTGCATCCGCTAGCTGTCCCAAATCAATGAAGGCGAGGCCTACCCTGCGCTGGACTTCCTGCAACCGGGACCAATCGGCATAGTCCGCAATGAGCTTCTTGTAAGTATCCAAAGCCGAAGCGTAGTCTCTCTTATAGTCTGCAAGTATCTGACCTTTCTCAAAGAGAATGTCGGCACGCCACTCAGAGTGTTCCTCGTAGGCTTTGTCCAGCATGGCCAACGCCTCATCTATTCTGCCGGGCTGGCACAGGCAATCGCAAGAATTGAGCATGGCATCTTTGACTACTGCGGGGTCAGTCCCGTTAGTCTGCAAGTCGTTGAAGATGGACAACGCACGTTCGTTATCGCCCTTGCGCTGATAGCATACGCCCACCATCAGCTTGGCTCTATCCGCGAAGCTCGTGTATTCATGGGCCATGGCCTGATATGTGGCAACTGCGGTGTCATAGTCCCCCTTCATCAGGCAGCATTCCGCCAGACGGCCCTTGATATCCTGTGCGATTATCGCAGGGAGATTTGGGTCCCTCTTGGCCTCCACGGCATCGGATGCGTTCATCAGCGATGCCGCCGCCGCCGAATACTTGCCCTCATTCTGGTAGCTTATCCCGATTGCCAGATGCCATCTGGCTGCACCCTCGGGATGCGTCGTTAAGATTGCTTGGAATAGCTGCCTGCCGGATTCGTAGTCTTTGCTCAGGAGATAGGCCTCAGCAAGCCAGCACTTGGTCTCATCGCAGGCATCCTTCAAGTCGGCGTAGGCTGAAAGGAACTTGCTGTATTCTGCTATCGCCTGTGGGTATTTGCCCATCCTTTGATAGCAGAGTCCGAGCATCCGCGTGGCCTCGGGAACCAGTGAGGGTTCCGTCACGCGAACAAAGACTTGTATGGCACCATTGTAGTCCCCTTGAGCCATTAATGCTTTGCCGGATTCCAGGTCGCTTGCGGCACTTGCAAATGCATTTCCTGCTAGGCACATAAGCGCCATCACCAGCGCCAACAGGAACATCGCGACGCGAACAGTCTCTTGCATAGTTTCTTCCTCCTCTATCGGTAGGCCGGGCGGCCTCGAGTCCGCCTGTTTGAGCACCGACAACCACTTACAGGAATCGGAGATATATCAGGCGAGCTTACGATTGTCGCTTGAAGTATAACATGCTACCAGCCTGTTTAAGTATTATACTTCTGGTATAGTTTGGGGTCATTGCGAAGACGACATTCGCTAGTTGTCACAGACATTAACGTGACTGCACAGACAGTGAGCCTGAACTTAAGGGGCCGTCGCTGGTACGTCACCTGCCGTGCAGTTAGGCATGCTGTGTAAAATATGAACGGGGAGGAACACGAAGCCCGGTAAAGCAAGATGCCGGGCTTCGTGTTGTTATTGGGCAGGCTAGTGATCAGTCCTCACGCGGTTGCATTATCGTAATGACAAGCTCCCCGTTATCGCCGGGTCCGGCCACCAGCTTGTACGTGTGGTATCGCTTCCTATCACCAGCGATGTCAATAATCACCTTATAGAGCACCGCTGAACTGTCTCTGGCTTTCCTGGCTGCGAGCGCCGCCATCGCCAGAACATCGTGCGCTCTGCCTCTCACGTCTTGCCAGCCTTTGGATTTCGGTATGGCGTTGATATCGGCCCACACTGCGGCAGTAACCGCGACCGGGCACTTGAAGCCCCCGATAAACCCCTTGTCAGCCGATGCCCACTCCGTCATATCCACCAGCACGCCGTCTTCAATAGCCTGAGCACGAGTATAGACGCTGATAACCTCGGCGTCTTTCCACATGTCAGCGAACGTATCGCGTTCCTCTATGTTCATTTCAACTGCCATTGCTTTATCCCTTTCCTTGCGTAAATGATGCTGTCTACCCGGTCAGCTAGCTTCATCAGCCAGCCAGCAAGCCAGCCCAACATCACGCCACCAGCCTTTCTAGCGAGTTCATTACCATTCCCTCCTGGCCATTGCGTCTGTCGCCAGTCTTTCCCATTCCGTGTCATCGTCCACCGGAACCGCAAACTCACGCAGATGGTTCCGAAGATTGTCTATCTCTTCGCGTGCCACCTCATTGAAGTAGTTGCTTTCGGAGTCGGACTCTATACCCCAAAGCCCACTGCTGTTGAAGTAAGACACTCGCCGATCCGTGCGCCCGACCGGATAGCTCACGAGTGCTTCGGCATAAATACCGTAGCACCACCACTCGCTTCCGTAGGCCCGCAGCCTGGCCGCGTCCTGGTCGGCATACTCGGGATCGCCGTCTCCCAGGTAAGACAAATCGGGGCATTCGTCAATCTCTCGAACGATGCGTATACAATCGACGTGCAAGCCGGGCGGGTTGGCCTCGGGCTTGACTTCGAGCATTCTGAACTTGGTTAACATCGCTTCGCCTCCCGCCTATATCTCGTTCCGATAGCGATAGACGAGCATTCGATATATCTCACACTCGTGCTTGCCAGGAGCCCTGTCCAGTGGTCGGAGGATACCAGCGCGCTCCAGGCGGCGCATACAGCCGCACAAGAGGCGATAGCCTCGGGAGAACTGGCCGGAGTGATAATCAGCCGCAAAGCGGCAAACCGCCAGTGTCACGTCCATCACGCCACCAGCCTTTCCCGAATACTGAAGTAGACGATCATTGCGCGGTTATTCATCTCCGCGTAGGGGTTATTCCGGGAGAATGCCACGAACCTTGATTCAGGTGGTATCTTATCCCAATCGCATGCCTTGTTCCAAAGCCGCCTTGCGAGTGCGTGAGTCTTCGTCAGTTGGACGAACGTCTTAACTCCTCCCATCGCTCTCACCGCCTTCCGTCTTGTACTCGCTTCGGCACTGCTCGATAGCCTTGTGTCTCATAACCTGCCACCTCTGCTCGGCAGCGATTCTTGCCCATAGACATACCGCTCAAACTGCTTTTCCTTCATCTTAGTTGTGCTCCTCTGTGTGGGTAGTTGTGGAGACAGTGTATCCACCATGATACATATACCACGTCCGGAGTTGTTGCACCTGCTTGTGTTTCAGTGATTCCAGAAAAATCTTCGCCCCAGGCAGGAGGAAAGGCCGCAGTCAGTCCGTACACGCTCAAATAGACGCGCCAGGATTCGATTCTAGGGGCTTTTGAGGAATAAGATGGCTTCTGATACGTTCTGCTTTTGATGTGCGTTGTGCTAATGGCTTCTATAGAGGGTGGGGTGTAAGACATCAGTGCTTTAGCAACAAGACGCGGAGCGTTAGCGGAGCGAAGGTTTCTCTTTATAGTTTTCTTTATCTTTCTTTATACGTGCTCAAACCAGTGCCGATATTGACACGGGACCAGTGCCGATATTGACACCCCTCCCGTGTCGATATTGACACTAGTGCCGATATTGACACCGGTGTCGATTCCGACACTAGTTGTAACAAACACGGCTTCCCAACGCCTACTCTATGAGGGAACTCTATATATCGCACCCTTTGTGTGCGCTTTGTGGCAGTTTCACAGTCTTGCCCACTAATACCTGAGCAGGATGGAGGGAAACTAGCGATTTCCGTCCATCCAGCCTTTCATTGCCCCTCTCAATGCGTTGAGGCAGGTTATCTCCCCCGCTATGAACCCCGGAGTCCCAATGGAACGATGCGTCAGCGCCACGTGTCGGCGAGGAGCGGTGCGGCGGAGGGGGAGTAACACAATCACTCGCACGTTCATACCCGTTTTCCATGGGGGTTGTAGCTCAGCGGGAGAGCGCCTTGCTTAGGCACAGGAGGCCGGAGGTTCGATTCCACCCGCCCCCACCATTTCTTCAATATGGGTCCCATCTGTTAGGGTCCCATCCACGAGGGACCCGCAGCCACTAGGGTGGTCGGGTTCCCCGCTTCTTCTTTCCTCTCGGAGTAGAACCGTATGGCCTCTACGACTATCAACTTCAATTCGGCGGTTCAAAGCAGCGACAACGGCGGAACGGTCGCCTGGACAAATCCGGCCAATGCCGCGTCCCAGGACTGGATTCAGGCGAGTGCGGTGGTAACCCTGGTTGGGGACACGACCTACGAGCTAAGGTGGTCTGGGCTGACCTTATCGGCTATTCCGCCGAACGCCGTCATTGATGGACTTGCCGTTCAAGTGTTCGGGAACAGCAGTTTCTATATGACCGGCAACATCATCCCGCGCCTGATAAGCGGAGCGAAGATTGGCGAGAAGGCGTCGATGGGTTCAGGCTTGCCGATGACTTCGTCCGCTTGGTCTACGGCCATTGGTGGCGCGACGGACCTCTGGGGACAATCATGGACACGCGATGAGCTTACGAACCTCGTCTTTGCCGCCAAGCTCGCGTCCGGCTTGTTTATGACCGGATCGCAGACATTCTCCATCGACGCGGCTCGAATCACCATCTACTGGCATCCCGGAGTAGATGACTCGAAACTCCCTGCAATTATACCCGTCCACCAACCGCTCACGATGCCCGCCAAATAATCTCGCCAGGAGTGTGTAATGGCAAGGAAAGCCTGCAAGAAACCTGCCGCGCCCAAGGTCCCCGCTGCTCCGATGATGCCCATGTTGCCGGGAATGGCACCGTCTCCCAGCAAGAAGCCGACGACCAGACGTAAGAGCGCCAAGCCCGCTGCAGCGTTCAAGAAGCCCCCGGTCAAAAGGAAGTAAGAATGTCCGACCCCTTTGCTGATGACTTTCTTACCGAGGCACAAAAGGTCTTCGTTATGGAGTTCATCAAGTGCAAGCGCAACGCCACACGCGCATATATGGTCGCCTATCCTGACGCTTCATACCATACCGCGAGCCGGGAAGGCCCGTCACTGATGCGCGTGCCGAAGATCGCGGCGGAGATCGCCTTGCAGTCACGCTTGCGGCTTGCGCGAATGGAAGTTGAAGCCGAACAGGTCTTGCAGGACCTGAAGGACACCATCCGAGAGGCTCGCGAGAACAAAGACTTCGGCGCGGCCATTAGCGGGCTGAAGGCGCTGGGACTGGAAGCGGGCCTGTTCAAGAAACAGGTAGAGCACACCGGCGCTGGCGGCGGCCCCATCGAGACGCAGCATCAGGTAGTCTTCTTCCTGCCCGAAAACACTCGTCCGCTCACCTCACCCGAAGAGGTTATTGACGTGGCGGCACTGCCGGAGCCATCCGAATGATAGAGATTCGGCCTCAGCCCGGACCCCAGACGGAGTTCCTCTCGACTCCCGCCGACATCGCCATCTACGGTGGCGCTGCCGGGGGCGGGAAGACATGGGCCTTGCTTCTTGAGGCCCTTCGGCATATCGACGTGCCGAACTTCTCGTGGACCGTATTCCGCCGAACGTTCCCCCAGATAACGAGCCCCGGCGCGCTATGGGACGAGTCGCAGAAGCTGTTCCCCCTGGCTGGAGGGGAAGCGTTAAGGGCCACCCTCACCTGGCGCTTCCCCAGGGGGACATGGGGCAGGTTTTCACACCTCCAGCACGAGAGCGATGTTCTCGACTGGCAGGGGGCGCAGATTCCGTTCATCGGCTTTGACGAGCTGACCCATTTCACCGAGTATCAGTTTTTCTATCTTTTGTCCCGAAACAGGTCGGTATGCGGAGTCAAGCCGTATATCAGGGCCACCACGAACCCCGACGGCGCAAGCTGGGTCAAGGTGTTCCTCGCCCCGTGGGTGGATAAGAACTACCCCGGCAAACCCGCGATGAGTGGGGAGATACGCTGGTTCATTCGAGTCAATGGTGAAATCGTATGGCTTGACACCGAGGAAGAAGCCTGGAAGTTCGCTATGGCCCAGGCGTATGTCGGGCCGGATGGCCGGATGGTCCCGGTCATCCCCAAGAGCGTAACGTTCATTCGGGCATCAGTCTTTGACAACAGGATTCTCCTTCAGACCAATCCTGAGTATGTCGCAAATCTGCTGAGTCTGCCCCCTGTTGAGCGGGCAAGGCTCCTCGACGGCGACTGGGACATTCTCACCGACCGCTTCTTCAAGGAATGGCTGCCGAGTTTGCCGGGTGGTTACCCCTGGCACGTCATTCCCACCACCGAGGTGGACTCGGCGACCCGGAAGTACTGCGGCATTGACTATGGGTACGCCGCTCCGTGGGCCGCGTATCTGTGCGGAGTCGAGGGCGACGGCAGGGTGGTAGTCTACCGCGAGCTATACGGCGCTGAAAGGAAAGCCTCTGAACAGGCTCGGGACTTAAACAAGCTTCTCGATGATGCATCCACCGACCGATACTGCACCAAGTACGCAGGTCATGATGCATTCGCCGCTCAGCGCCACGCCGAAGGGCGGCAGGAGCCCATCGAAGAGATATGGCGGCGGGCTGGTATGAAGAACATCATCGAGGCTGGCCGCGATCCACTCGCAAGGGCGGCGAAACTCCGTGAGTTTCTGGAGAGCTGGGGCGAAGTCGAGGGCTGGCCGCAAGGGCGGCCCGGTATCCAGATCATGGACTGCTGTAAGAACCTCATTCGCACGCTGCCGCTTCTCAAAAACGATGAGCATAACCCCGAGATTGTGGACACCAAAATGGAGGACCACGGCTTTGACGCGCTGACCCACTTCCTCACTTCCCGGCCCGGCAAACCCAGGCACTACGAGACCAAGGAAACCGTCCACAAACGCTACTCCCGCAAAGTCGATAGTGACGAACCCGTGACTCAGGAATCCGAGGACGAGTATAGATGACATCCAATCAGGCTCTGATGCTGCTTGTGGCGATTGCGATGATCGCCCTGATAGTGGCCTTTATGCTGATATTCCGTTACTTCGACCGGCTTATCACTGAACTGATGATGAACGAACGCGAGCTTTACGGCCGCATTCAGTCGCCGGATTCACTGAGCTATGCCCGCTCCGAGCGGATACGCAACGAGTCGGAACATTCACTACCCCAGATGGAACCCCAGGAGCCTGCCTACGGGCTGGAGACGACCGACGAGATCGACCCCGAGGAACTCATCCAGCGGGAGAGACTTCGCAATGACATCGCCCGAGCCCAAGAGCACTTCGCGGGCCTATAAAGGATAACCCATGTCCAAACAGCCCGAGCAGATAGTCGATTTCGTGGCGGGGCTCGACAAATCCGGTGAGGAAGAACTCCTGGTCAAGCTCAAAGCGTGCCGCCATGTGGCCGATGATACGCGGCGCACCATCGAGCCGGAGTGGTTTGGCAATATCGCGTACCTCACCGGTCGGCAGTGGGAAGCCTTTGCCTCTGACGTTACGCGCTACCGTCGGGTGGAAATAGAGCCGCCCAACGCGAAGGTCAAGGTCACAAGTAATCAGATCTTCCCGTTGGTGCGCCAGGCGGGGAGCGCCTTCAGGGAAGACCTGGCGCAGCTTAGCGCGACCCCTCGCACCGCCGACCCCGACGATGTATGGGCGGCTGATCTCGCGACCGACGCCCTTGACTGGCGACACGAGGAGGACAAGGAAGAGGAGAAGAGTTTCCGGGAGACCATCTGGGCGATGACATGCGGGCGGGTCTTTCGGCACACGCGCTGGGACCCGTTTGCCGGTCGGGACGGTCTCAAGGGCTACGGCGGAGAAGGCGATATTACCTCCGAGACGGTGAACCCGTTCCGGGTCCTGCCGTGTCCGTGGCACGAGTCCGGCGAGTGGCCGATGCCCTGGTTGATCCAGTCGGATGTCCGCAGCATCGACTGGATCAAGGAGATTTACGGCAAGGAAGTAGAGCCCGAAGGCGTGGCCGATGAAACGCGCAACCTCGATGCGCTCCTCGTGAACGTTCTCGAAAGCGAGATCATGGAGCCCGAGAAGCGGCACAACTCGGCCATAATCAATCAGATGTTCATTGCGCCGGACTACCGGCACCCCAAGGGCAAGGTCTACACCTGGGCGGGCGACAAGATTCTCAAAGTGACGGATCTTCCCGACGGCTTCTTCGGCTGGGTCCCCATAGACTGGTTCTATATCCCAGGCAGGGTGTGGCCTATGGCGATGGTGACGCCGCTGCGCCCCCTGCAAAAGCAGATGAATATCACCCTCTCTCAGCTTATCGAGCTGAAAAACAGACAGCTTCGGGGCGATGTCCTCATAGCCGGAGATGGCAGGGTCACGCAAGAAGTGGACCCGAGGACCGGTCAGAAGATAGTCCGGGTCGAGCCGGGTACCCAGTGGGACTTCATCAAATACGAGTTGCGCGTCTCCGAAGCGGAACAGATACTGCTTC
>SCLI03000009.1_pt1 | contig 17731 bp, 26 predicted proteins | sample 7268041 | NCBI WGS metagenome assembly SCLI03 (sample SAMN10721081, study PRJNA514188) | viral metagenome | isolation source: depth-stratified mine tailings core A | place: China: Fankou Pb/Zn Mine tailings | collected 2017-10 | reverse complement strand
GAGGCCGGTTGGGGCATCAAGGCCGGTGAGGGCATCGAGGCCGGTGGGGGCATCAAGGCCGGTGAGAGCATCGAGGCCGGTTGGGGCATCAAGGCCGGTGGGGGCATCGAGGCCGGTGGGGGCATCGAGGCCGGACTACAAATCCACTGCAAAGGATGGCTGAGAGCTAAACTACGGATTCTCGCGGGGATCGTAGCATGGAGACTGCCGACAGTCGATGAACAGACGATCACATGCGGTAAACTGGTCGCTGGTCAAGTTGCATTTGGGACATTGCACGAGACGGAAACGGATATATGAGCCATGAATGAGCTTCTGCTGAGTATCTGGCCCGGCGCCGACCTACTGGGCAGGGCTTTCGATGCTGGCGAGTTGAGTGAGAACAAACCAAAAATCAGGTGTCAACGTGGACAACACACTTGGCAACACTAGCAAAACTCAAATAGACGGTAATCTGCTCAGTAGCCTTGTATCCGAGGGGGTGCAGGACGCTGACGCGCGCGAGTTGGCACGGATGGATGCATTTGGGGGCGCGGCGGTGCAGGCGTGGATTAGGGGACTACGAGCGGCGGCAAGCCTGCTGAACAAATCAGGCTTGGTATTGGACTGGGGCGCGCTACCGCACCCCTGGGATATGACCTGTCCAGAGTTAGTCAAATGCAATGGCTCTGGACAGGATCAGGCATTGCTGTGTGCAGTTTCAACGTATGGGTGGGGGATACAGGCGGCACTGATTGGGGCAATTGGAGCTGTCGCTCAGCAGCTAACACGGCAGGAAACAAAAACAACCAGTACTCATAGTTCAGTAGTGGGGGGGCGCCCAATCTACCTGAAACCAATTGACGCTGATTTCCTGAAGACAATTCGTAGCATCCTTGAGCGCAAAGGTAACAGGGATCAAAAGCGCAAAAAGGCGGGTGAGGCCTTAATCGAGTGGCTCGTCTGCCACGGCGACTTTATTCGCACTATCTACGGCGGATACTACTACCTCTACAGGGCAACACGACGGTTGTTCACCTTGACCTCCAAAGCCTGGGACACATTCCTGTATTTGCTAACAAGCGTGAATCCTGCCAGTACGGATTTCAGGTACTTGCTGGCGGATTGTGAGACGGCTAGCCACGAAGGCAAAGAAATGAATGTGGTGCGGGTGTCACACTGGGATGCAGAGCAACAGCTATTGCGTGTGTCTCGTTTCGATGGCACGGTCTACCGGCTGGATGGAATGACCATCGAGGAAGAGGCAAATGGTGATGGACCGGCATTATTTGATGATGCGAGCCACTGGCAACCGTACCTGCCCGATTACTCAATGCAGGGGAATGTCCTCAACTGGACTTTCAGAGATATTCCGCGCTGGGAGAGTGATGCCGATGAGTGCGGACTATTATACAAGGCGTGGTGGCTAGCAACTTTCTTTACTGAACTCTGCCCAACCCGCCCAATTCTTACCATCAGGGGCGAAAAGGGCTCAGGCAAATCAATGATGCTCCGTATTGTGCTGCGTGTGTTGTTCGGCGTGGCTGTGGATGTTGTAGGTGTTCCGGATAGAGCCGATGCATTTGTAGCTCTCACCAGCAATTCACATATTGTTGCCCTCGACAACATGGACACAATGACACGGGACATCCGCGACAAGATCGCTGCAATGAGCACAGGGAAAACCGATCAAGTCAGAGAACTGTATACAACGAACGAGTCACATACCATCCAGTATCGCTGCTGGTTAGCAGTAACCAGCAGAACACCAGACACATTGCAACGTGATGATCTTGTCGATAGGATCATAATGCTGCCGGTTTGCCGCATCGAAGATAACGATCGAATGCGGGAAAGCCTGTTTTTAGCGGAGGTGATGCAGAGACGAAATCAATGGTGGGGTGACATTCTGTCAGCGCTCAACTCAGTCGTCGCGGAGATTCGCCGTAGTGGGGTACCCGACCGCGGCGGGCTCCGTATGGAGGACTGGGCTGCGTTAGGTACAGTGGTCGCCCGCGCTGATGGTCAAAATGATCTCTGGGAAACCGGGCTCAAAAGGGTCAAGGTGCGACAGGCAGAGTTCCTCCTCGAAGGCGACGTGATCGTGCAGTCGATAGAGGCGTGGCTACTGAGCGTCTCCCACACCTCACAGGCAATTCCTGCCCGCGATCTCTATGAAGGAGCCAAATCTGCACTCTTCGGCGTAGACCGCCCAGATTCAAATTGGCCTAAGTCGGTTCGATCATTTGGCCGGCGACTGGCAGGCATTCGACGCGAATTGCGGGATCATCTGGCAAAGAGCGGTGTCCAGATGAGTTGGAGCATGAGGCATAACCAAGAATATTACGCGTTTGTAAAAACGACACAATGGGCATATGAAATACAGCATTAGGGGGGATTAGGGGGATTTAGGGGAGTCATTTTCAAGACTTTTTTACTTTTCCTAAAATCTCGCAAAAGTTTGTAAAAAAGGGGCTAATAATCCCCCTAATCCCCCCGGGAGGTCAAATGGACCCGCAAGATTTCCAGGTGTTAGGAGTTGCGGTTATACCAGTGATTTTTGCGTCCAAAAAACCGTCCGTTAGGTGGCAGCAGTACCAACGCCGCCTACCGAGCCAAGGGCAGATTGCTCGATGGTTTCGACCTGGACGGTGCACGAATGCCGCTGTGGTATGCGGCTGGCAGGGTTTGACTGTGTTGGATTTTGACACGTTTGCGAATTACGTGGCGTGGAAGACGTGGGCGGTTGCCGTAGGTGGAATTGCTGAGCGTGTGGCTGTTGAAACCTATCGAGTGAAAACCAGCCGAGGTATTCATGTTTACATATTTGTCAACGACACGCCAAGGTGCGGGCATTTTCAGTTTGGTGATATCAAGGGCCAGGGCGGGTATGTACTGATACCGCCAAGCATACATCCATCGGGCTCATCCTACACAGCTATCAATCCAGGCGCCTCCATACTGAGGATAGGCAGCCTTCGCGAGATAGTGCCGGACGCGCCAGAGCCGCCAGCACCACGAATCGCACCACCTGTATATGTTTTCGCAGCGTCGGCACTATGGCCAGCGACGGCGATAGAACAAATCAAGCAGCAAACGCTGATATTAACATACTTTCCGGATGCAAAACCAACCGGCAGCAATGGCCGGTGGTACATGGCGCGGTGCCCGTTCCACGATGATCAAGCGCCCAGCATGTGGATCGACACGCAGCGGGGTATCTGCGGCTGTTATGCTGGCTGTACGGACAAGCCGTTTGATGTGCTCGACCTACACCGCCGACTACACGGTGGGACGATTAGGGATACTGTGCGGAGTTTGGCCAAGCTACTGAGATAGGGGATGGAGCAGTAATGGACTATACCATTATCAAATTAACGGAGCCAGCGCCGCCAAAGCCAACGCGGAATGACCACGGGTTAGCCGATTGTTTGCGCTGCGCCAATGGCAAATCTAATGGTAAGCGCGTGAGTTGCTCTGCGGGGCATTTTGGCCTACAGGAATCATTCAGTCTGGCTAGCGTCAATATCTACGGTTATCTGCGCCAGAAATACTGTTGGTGCGTGGATTACCAGGAGCGGGTGAAGGCGGTGGGGGAGAAGGTGGTAGTTGACAACAGAGCTAGCAAGCTTTAGAATCAAAGCAATTAGACACGGCTTTTCTGCCGTTCTTTTGGCCCATGTCGGGCCAGAAAGGGCGGCTTTTTGTTTGTGAGGTGCCTGTGATCGTCAGATGCTTGCAGTGTAACAACATCCTGGGTGAGATCCTGGCCGGATATTGGGTGATTCGCTATCGCCGACGGGAATGGATCGGGCGCGAGATTATCGCCGTGCGCTGCGAGCGCTGTGGGCAGGTGTGGCTACCGGAGAATAATCGAAATGGCAAAGCTGACGAGAAAACAGCAAGTTTGGCTTGAGGAATATCTCATGTGCTGGAACGCTACCGAGGCAGCACGGCGAGCCAATTACAAAACGCCGCGCCAGGCGGGAGCCCACTTGCTGTCAAAGGCTGTCATTCGAGATGCCCTTGCTGCTCGCCTAGCCGAGAAGACGATGAAGGCCGACGAGGTGTTGCTGCGCCTGGCTGACCAGGCACGTGGCAACATTGCCGAGTTCATTGTGGTTGCTAATGGCGATGTGCGGATCGACCTGGCCAAGGCTGAAGCGGCTGGCAAACTACACCTCGTCAAACGCGTGAAGCAGGGCCAATTTGGGCTGGAGATCGAGCTGCACGATGCTCAGGCAGCCCTCGTGCACCTGGGCAAGCACCTGGGCATCTTCAAAGAGATGCAGGAGCTGGACATTGGCGATACTCTGGCGCGAGTCCTGGAGAGACTCGCTGGTCAAGGCGGTACAGCAAACGACTGATGGTGTGGCGTTCGCGGGCGCCTGGCTTGGTTGGGAGCCACATGAAGGCCAGCGCCGCTGGCTCATGGCGCCGGAGCGCAACACTTCTGTATTGGTCACTGGCCGACGTTGGGGCAAGTCGGAGGTGGCCGCGATGCAGGCGCTCTACTACGCCGTGTTCCGGCCCAAGACACGACAGGGGATCGTCTCGGTAACCCTTGACCAGGCGCGGCTTTCGTTCGACGTGGCGCTGATGATGACGCAGCGGCAGCCGCTCTTGGCGGCGCTGGTGGATAAGGTCAGGGAGACGCCGTTCCCACTACTCAGGTTCAAGCACGGCAGCGAGATTACAGTCCGGACTGCGGCGAGAGAGGGTGTCTACCTGCGCGGACACAAGTTTCACAGGTGCATCGTGGACGAAGCTGACTATCTCTCGGAGAAGCTGATCGACGAGGTAGTACGCATGACACTCGCCGATGTGGGCGGTCAACTGGTGCTAATCTCGACGCCACGAGCGCGGCGGGGCCTCGTGTACCGAGAATTACAGCGGGGGTTAGCCAGCGATCCGGCGGTGTATGCGCAGACAGGGCCGACGTTTGAGAATCCGAACGTGTCACGTGAGTACATTGAGAGCTTACGGGATCGAATGACGGCGAGTGCCTGGCAGAGGGAGGTCGGCGGCATCTATGCCGATGACGATGCGGCCGTCTTCGGCTGGCCGCATATTCACGCAGCATATGAATCTGCTGACTGGATACTGCCGCTTCAACCTGACCCACAGCGTCGCTGGGTGTGCGGCGCTGACCTGGCCAAGGCTGAGGATTGGACGGTAATCATGGTTCTGGATGCCACGCAGAAGCCGTATCGGCTGGCCTATTTCGAGCGTTTTCAACGGCTACCATGGCCAGCAGTGGAAGGGCGCTTGCGGACGGTGGCAAAGCGGTACGGCGTGCGACGAGCGGAGATGTTGATTGATTCGACGGGCATTGGGGCGGCGGTGCTTGATGCGGTGGCGGATGTTGCCACCGGCTATACTTTCACGGCCAGGTCGAAGGTGGATTTGCTGACAAACCTCCAAGTATTCTTGGAACGTGGGCAGGTGCAGTTCCCCTTCGTGCGCGAACTGGTCGACGAGCTGCAAGGCTATGCCTGGGACGATAAAAGGTTAGTCACGGACTGTGTGATGAGCTTGGCATTGGCGTGTTGGGCGGGAGAGCATAGCGGCAAACGCGCTACTGGGCCACTCATAACGTGGTGATAGGAGGATGGACTGATGGCTGAGACCTTTCCTGACATCGCAGTGGCGCTGAAGCAGATCAGGGCCCGGTCTGAGGGCTATAGGCTGGCTGCCGAGTACTGTGAGGGCAAGCATCGGCTGACGTTTGCCACGGACAAGTTTAGATCGGCGTTCGGCTCATTGTTTCGCGCCTTCGCGGATAATCTGTGCGCGAAGGTTATCGACGCTTGTGTAGATCGGCTCACGCTGACGGGGTTCAGCGCAGGAGGAGGTGGTGAGCAGATAGCGGCTGATGCCTGGGACATTTGGCAGGCGAATCGAATGGACTTGCGCAGTGGGGAGGTTCACGCCGAAGCACTTAGGTCTGGTGATGCATACGTGATTGTGTGGCCGGATCGCGATGGCATTCCAGTAATCTACCCGAACGACGGCGTCAATTGTACGGTGAAGTGCGATCCCGAAGTGCCAGGGCAGCTATTGTGGGCAGCCAAAGCCTGGCTGCAAGATGACAAAAGGCTCCGACTGAATATGTACTATCCGGATCGGATCGAGAAGTATGTCACGAGGAATGTGCCATCTGGCTTGCCGGATAACTCGAATGGATTTGAGTCATTCGAGGTGCCCGGTGAGCCGTGGCCGCTACTGAATCCGTATGGGCGTGTGCCAATGTTTCACTTCGCGAATCGTGGCAAGATTGACGGTTTTGGCCGTTCAGAATTGGCTGATGTAATCCCACTTCAGGATGCCCTGAACAAGGCCATTGCCGATATGCTCGTAGCCATGGAGTTTGTGGCATTGCCGCAACGCTGGGCTACGGGGCTGGAGACCGATATCGACGAGACGACAGGCAAGCCAAAGCCGCTGTTCGTGCCAGGCGCAGATCGGGTGTGGGCAACAGCGGGGACGGAGACGCGCTTTGGCCAGTTCGAGGCGGCTAATTTGTCACAGTTCTTGGAAGTGCAGGAGAAGTTCAGGAAAGAGATTGCCACGGTTTCCAACACGCCGATCCATTTCTTGCAGCCGCCGTCGGGTGACTGGCCGTCAGGTGAAAGTCTTAAGACGGCGGAGAGCGAGTTCATTGCGAAGGTGCAGCACAAGCAGATTCGGTTCGGGAATGTTTGGGAAGATGTGATCGGCTTTGCTCTCCGGATTGCTGGCAAGGGCAACGGCGTGCGGCTATCGGCATTGTGGCGGGACCCAACGCCGCGCAACGAGCTCGATGCGGCCAACGTGGCGGTGCTCAAGTCCCAGGTAGGAGTGAGCGAGCGCCAATTGCTGCGGGAATTTGGTTACTCCGAGGATCAGATCGAGCGGATGGAGCAGGAGCGGGAGACTGGTAGCCAGCAGCTCGGAGATAAGATGCTCTCTGCGTTTGAGCGAGGGCAGTAATGGGAGAGATTGTTGTCACGCTGCCGTTACCACCACTAGATGTGGATGCCCTGTCGCCAGTAGTGTTGGACTATGCCGACGAGGTGGCAACCATTCTGCACGGCCAGCAGGTGCCGGTTGGTGCGCCGGTTCATATCTCGGCGCGTTTCTACTTCCTCGATCGATGCAAGCGCGACCTCGACAATGGCTTGAGATTACTGCTCGACGTCATATCGCGCTGTTTGGGTTTCGATGACAGCCGTATCGACGAGCTGCGTGTCTATCGGAGTCTGGATCGCAAGAAGCCCAGGGTGGAGATGCACCTGATGTGGAATGCGTTACCTTCCCATTGTGCCTGGTGCGAGCCGCCGCCAACACGCCGCGCGACATCGGGCATCTGCAATTATCACAAAATGATGATGCTACAGCAGGTGGGAGAACGTGCCGGAGCCAAGTGATATCTTCGAGATCGCTGACCAGCATCGCCGAGCGTTGTTGGAGCACGAGCGGAAGGCCGCGTCGGAAATGGTGCATGCCTATGGCGAGGCGTGGAAGCGCATCAAGGCGCAATCTGATGACCTGTTGCGCAAGATCGCCGAGGCGCGGGCGGCGGGTCAGGATGTGAACCAATCCTGGCTCTTCCAGGCCGAGCGGCTGCGTATCCTCCAGCAGCAGACTGAGGCAGAGATTCGCCAGTTTGCCCAATATGCTGAGCAGCTAATCATTGCCCAGCAGGCTGAGGCCGTGCGAGCGGCGCAAGAGCACGTCGAGCAACTTATGACGGCTGGGCTTGGCGAGTTGCCGCCGGGTATGCTGGTGACCTTTGCGCGGCTGCCAACTCAGACGCTGACCGATCTGGTGGGGTTTTTGCAGGATGGCTCACCATTGCGGGATCTGCTCGACGAGCTGGGGCCGGAGGCCAGTGAGAGTGTGCGAAGGGCGCTGATTGCGGGGGTGGCTACGGGCCAGAATCCACGGGTTATCGCTCGACAGATTCGCCAGGCCCTCGGCAACAACCTGACGCGCGCTCTGCGCATCAGCCGCACGGAGGTTTTGCGCAGCTACCGCGAGGCGTCCAAACGCACCTACCAGGCCAACGACGATGTGGTCAAGGGCTGGATATGGCGCAGCGCACTTGGAACGAGGACGTGCGCCGCCTGTTGGGCAATGCATGGGACGGTTCACAAGCTGGACGAGCGTCTCGACGATCACGTGAACGGCAGGTGCGCGATGGTGCCGGTGACGAAGACCTGGAAAGAGCTTGGGTTCAAAGATGTGCCGGAGACGCAGGTGCAGGTCGAGCAGGGCGCGGGCCTGTTTGAGCAGCTATCTGATCAGGAGAAAGAGAAGATACTCGGGAAGAACGCGTTTCAGGCGTATGAAGACTTGAAGATTGACTTGATTGACTTCGTGGGCAGGAGCCGCAGCTCACAGTGGGGGACGATGCGACATGCGCGTAGCCTGAAGGACACGTTGGCGGATAGTGGAATGCCGAAGGTGTTACCAGGGAGTGCCCCAGGTGAACCATCTGGATTGCCAAACGCGACGGCTGATTTGCGGCGGGCTATTCGTCGGTGGCGCGAGGTGGCGGGTGGGGATTTGCGAAACTTCGAGCTGGCCAGTCTTGCCAATGAGGGGACGGGTTTTGTGGATCTCGGATTACCGAAACGTGTTCAGGTGATGAACAATGTGGATTGGGATTCGCGGCCAGGATATCAGGCGTTTCTGAATGATCGTTTGGCACGAGGTGTTTTGACCCAAACAGAAGCAACAATGATTGCACAGGCATTGCCTTCTACAAAAGCTGAGCGATTAGCGGAGACAATGTTACACGAGTATGGCCACGTATTGACAATAGACAAGATCGGGATATATACTCAAACCGGATGGAGCAAGCTGCCGGCGTCGTTGCGTAGTGAAGTAGTCAATGCTCTCGTTCAGTCTGGCATCAGTGTCACCGATTATAATATCGGTGAGGTGATTGCCGAGGATGCGCGGCGCTACTTGAGTGGCAAGTACAGTCGTCTTGGCAACCTTACTTACTTTCACGACGTGAGTGATCTCGACAGCTCTTTTCGTCGAGCGAAAGATGTGTGGGAATGGCTCAACGCACTTTAGAAGACATCAAACGCTTCTTGCGCGAGCAGGAGCCAGATAGACCAGAACAAGAGATCGAGCAGTTAGCTCAGGCTATGCACAAATTGGATTCGCATGCAGAGCGGAATTGTCTTCGTAATAATCTCAAGAAGCCTGGGGAAGCAGCCTGATGCCGCGCGCCGGCGAGTCGCTTGACAATTATCGTTAGCCTGCTATAATACTACCAACCAAAAGCGCGGCTTTTCTGCCGCCACATTTCGGACGTTCACCGTCCTGAGTGTGGCGGCTTTTTCTTTGCGGAGGTGACCATTGGTAGACATCAGCAACAAACCGTGGGGCAACATTTCGGACAGCGATTACAAAGACACTGATGCCTTCTGTGCTGCCTGTCTTATTGATCAAAATCCTACCGGCAAGGAAAAGGCAAAGGCACTTTGTAAGCTCCCTGTACGAGAGCCGGGCGGGATGATGAATCGCAACGGGGTGCACGCGGCGGCGGCTGCGTTGGCTGGCGCTCGTGGTGGTGTCGATGCTCCACCTGAAGAAAAACGAGCGGCTGCAAGAAAACTGATTCGTATGTACAGCATGATGAACGAAACCCCGCCGGATTCACTCAGGCGAATGGCGGGTATGTAATTACGCCACGGCGGCGGTAACAGCCGGAGGAGCAAAACGGATGGCAGAAGAGCCAGGACAGACCGGTCAGGGAACCGGGGGTGGCGGTGGCCAGGGCACCGGTGGGTCCCAGCAAGGCCAAGGTCAGCAGGGCAGTAGTGCTGGGAACCGGACGTTCACACAAGCTGAGCTGGACGCGATTATTGCCGACAGACTTGGACGTGAGCGGGAGAAGTACAAGGACTACGACAGTCTGAAAGCCACTAAGACCGAGCTTGACAAGATCAAGCAGTCGCAGATGACCGAGACGGAGCGATTGCAGAAGATGGCCGGCGACAATGAGCGGCGGGCTATTGAGGCCGAAAGTCGGATTGCTCAGGTTGAGATCAAGGCTGACTTCACGGAGAAAGCCCTCGCGGCGGGCGTGACGGACATCAAGCTGGCGTACCTCGCGGCGCAGGCAGAAGGGCTGCTCGGAGCTTACAATCCCGATAAAGGGGTTGGCAAGCACAGCTTCGAGGAACTGAAGAAACGCTATCCGAATCTGTTTGCCGCTCGCGCTAGCGGCTCTGTGGATGGGGGGGTCGGAGGTGGCAGGATGGCAGGCGGGGGAATGAACGATTTCATCAGGCGGGCGGCAGGCCGCACCTGATAGGAGGTAAAACAAATGGCTTACAACTCGATTATTGACAGAAGTAACGATGCGGCGGCGCTGATTCCCGAGGAAGTAGCCACGCAGATCATCCAGGGTGTGCCGCAAAACTCGGCGATTCTGCGATTGGCTCGGAGGGTGACCATGAGCCGCTCCCAGCAGCGGATGCCGTGTCTCTCGGCACTCCCCACCGCCTACTGGGTCAACGGCGATACGGGGCTCAAGCAGACCACAGAGCAGGCGTGGAGCAACAAATACCTGAATGCCGAGGAACTCGCCGTCATCGTGCCGATCCCCCAGGCGGTGCTTGACGACAGCGACTTCGACATCTGGGGCGAGGTGCGGCCACGGCTGGTGGAGGCATTCGGGGTGGCCATCGACGCAGCCGCGCTCTACGGGACGAATAAGCCGGCGAGCTGGCCAAATGACATCTACGCCGGCGCGGTCGCAGCCAGTCAGAGCATCTCGCTGGCGACCAAGGCCGACATCGCCGATGCGCTGGGCGGCGAGAGCGGTGTCATGGCGGCAGTTGAAGCTGATGGCTTCAATGTCAACGGCTTCGTGGCGGCGATGAGCGTCAAGAGCAAGCTGCGCGGCTTGCGAGACGCCAATGGCGGGCTGATCTTCCAGCCCTCACTGCAAGCAGGCACTCCGTCCAGCCTGTATGGGCAGCCGCTGGAATTCCCGATGAATGGCGTGATGGATGCGAGTGTCGCCTCGGTCTTCGCCGGCGATTGGTCGAACGTGATGGCGGCAATCCGCCAGGACATCACCTTCAAGATCCTCGACCAGGCTGTGATACAGGACGGTGGCGGTAACATCATCTATAACCTCGCGCAGCAGGACATGGTGGCATTGCGAGCGGTGATGCGTGTGGCCTACCAGATCGCCAATCCGATCAATCGCATGAACACCAGCTCGACGACTCGATACCCCTTCGCCGTCCTGGTCGCGTAAGGAGGTGCGCTGTGAGCTGGTATAAAAAGCAGATCAAGAGTGATACCGCCATCAAATCTGGTCAGTCGGTTGACTTCGAGTCCGGTAGCTCGCTGAAGCTAGCGGGCACGGCAGTAACGGCTACGGCCAGCGAGATCAACAAGCTAGCCGGCGTGACGGCCGGCACGGTCAGCGCCTCCAAGGCTCTCGTCGTCGACGGCAACAAGCGTCTCGACGTGCTCGGCGCGAAGAAAATTGTAGCGGCGGCGGCTGGGGACGGCGCGATTGCTATTGCCGACGGGATCGTGAAGATTACCAAGGCGACGGCGGCAGCACTGACCCTGGCCGACCCTGCCGCAGGGGATGAGGGCACAGGGATTCTCATCATTGCGGCGACGGCGCAGGCGCACACGGTGTCCAATGCCGCCGGCTCAGGCTTCAATGGCGGCGGTGCGGCCAGCGATGTCGCTACCTTTGGTGGGGCGATTGGCGACAATATGTGGATCGTTGCCATCGGCGGCAAGTGGTTTGTTGCCCACTTGCGCAATGTGATACTCGGATGAAGATGGAGGTAATAAGAAATGACGGTAGCGGTTGAATCTGAAGGCCGTGGGGTAATGAGTATTAGCCTCACAGGTGTCAACAATACCAACAATGCGGGGCTGGGGCAGGTAAAGAACCCCGAGGGCGTCGACATCATGATCCTGCGGGCGACGCTGGTTGTTCTGGCGGCGTCCGCGGGGGCAGCCAATCTCAGCGTTGGCGTAGCAGACGCAGGTAGCGCTGCGACAGACATCATCAATGCCCTGGCTATGAACGGCGTATCGGCTAAAACGTGCTATAACGGTCACGCGATGCAGAACACGGCGAAGACAGCGATCACCGCGCCGGCCTTGTGGACCTCGGACAAATACGTCACATTCACCGGCTCGGCGGACACGACGGGCTTGTCGGCCAGGTTGCTGCTGGAATACGTAAGGATCAATTAGGCAATGGATGCAACAGCAGCGGAGGCGCGGCTCAAGCGTATGGTCGACTTCGCAGCCATGGAGCCAACGCTCTCGGCAGATGATATTGCCGATTGCCTGGCAATGTCTAAGCTGGTTGATAACGACGGGCTGGCGCCCTCTGATGCCAACTGGACGCCGACCTGGGACCTCAATCGCGGTGCAGCGGAAGGCTGGCGGCGTAAGGCCGGCAAGTTGGCGATGCGATTTGACTTTACGACCGACAGCCAGGCATTTCAGCGCAGCCAGGTGATAGCGCACTGCGAACGGATGGCGACTCAGTATGCGCGGAAGATCGCCGCAAGCATCCCCGTGACGGGCACGATGGCCAGGAGTGACGATTGAGATGGGCGACCAGGATACCGAGGAAACCCGCGCGAAGCAGTACCGAGCAAATCAACAGACTGGTGAGCGCGCAGCTCTGGCCAGGTGGAAAGGTCTAGCCGGCTCGGCGAGCGCCTATACTACTCGGCTGGCTGAAACAGAGCCGCTGATGCGCAATGATGGCTGGGAGCCGGTCGAGTACGTAACAGAAAGCGAGAGGGTAGCCAATGGCTGATTATCTCAGCACGATTTTTGGCAATATCAAAAAGCGCTACCGTGATATGGGAGACACTAGCCATGCCGAGGTGGTGGCCTCTCAAATAGGGCGACAGTACACCGTGAAGTTGGTTACGATTGCCAACGGCCAGAGCTTGTCAGGGCAGATCGACCTGGAAGGTTACGCGCTGGTTGGCATCTACATGCCGAGCGCGTGGACGGCAGCGGACCTGACCTTTCAGGCAACCGATGTGTCGGGGGGTAGCTTCCAGAATGTATACGATGACCAGGGCAATGAGGTGAGGGTCACAGTATCTGCGAGCTGTTGCATTGGGATCGACGCAGTAGCCGGGGCGTTGGCCCCATTCAGGTTCATGAAAATCCGTTCGGGGACATCGGCGGTGCCAGTAGCTCAGGGCGCAGACCGCACGATCAAGCTCGTGTTGAAGGGATAATAGGATGCAGCGTCTGTATGGTCTGTTGGTAGGGGGCCGTCGCAGCCTGTTCCGCGATGAGTTCAACACGATCTTCTATCCCCTGCAAGACGAGTTCAACACGATTCAGTATCTTTTGCAGGACGAATTCGAGGGTTGAGCGTTGCACCCAGTTTTCGGAGCCTACCTATGAGGGATCGAAACAAGAATGAGCATCAACACATCTATCTGGAACATCACCGACACCGAAGGAAAGCTGGCTGTAGCCAACGGCCTGTTGAACTGTTCGGGTGGCAAGGCCACGCCCGCCTGGGATGACCCTCGATTATCGAGCAAGCAAGGGTTCACCGTGGTGGCCGGGCTCACGCTGGACATAGCCATGAACTTCTCCGGATTCGGGGCAAACGGCAGTGAAATTGGCCTCGACAACAGCGACCCGATTATCGCTGATCTGCGCCCTTGCTTCTTCCCTGTAGCCAGCGGTGCGCTGCAAATAAAGCCGTCATCCGGAACGATCGTGACACCGATAACTTTGCTCACTGGTACCTCGTATCAATTTAGGATCGTCCTCAAAAACGGCGGTGCGATCTGGTACTACTCCTCTGACGGTGGGGCGACCTGGCTGCCTCTATGGGAGGAATCGAGTGGCCTTACAGGTACTCTCTATGTGGGCTACAGCAATAAGGATGCGATCTGGACGAGCGACTTCATCCGGCTGTACAAGGGCCAAATCAAAGCCAAAGCGGTCAACACCGCACCTGCGGCCCCCACGCCCACCTACGGGGCGGAACTTCTTACAGATGGGGCATTAGAGGTCTGGACTAGTACTACCGACCTGACGAACTGGTTGGAGCAAATTGCCGGAACCTCCACGGTCAATCGGGAGGGCACGACGCTTCACGGCGGCACCTACGCCTGCCGTCTGGACGTCGATGGTTCGGCCAGCACCTGTCAGATATATCAGACGGTGACCGCTCCTGCAGGCTCGTGGATACTCATGACCGGCTGGGGTAAGGTGAGCGATGCGACTGGCAACCCAACGATTCGGCTCAATCTGAGCGGTGCCTACTTCGGCAGCGAGTTGGCGTTGACCACCAACTATGCCCAATTGAAGCAGACGCAACGTGCCCTGGCGGCCAATCCCGCCATCTACGTGCAACGTGGCACCGTCGCGACGGCTAACAAGAGCATCTACGTGGATGATCTCTCAGTCAAGGTTGCGACCACCGCCAGTCTCCTCACGGCAAGCAGCGACGCCGGCACTAAGAACGGGGTATTCGATTGCGCGCCAACGGTTGCCGCTGGCCAAGCGGTAGGTATGGTAACCTGCCTGGACAACGCCTCGAATCCGCAGAACTACCTGCACGCCTACGTCGACCATGGCAGCGGCAAGGCGTTCCTGCTCAAAGTGGTCGGCGGTGTGACAACTGAGCTAATCGCCGGCAACATCACCTATGTAGCAGGGCGGCAACTCAGGGTAGTGTCCAGCGGCACCAAGCATGTCCTGTACTACGACGGCACCCAAATTGGCACTGCGCAAACCGTGGACACGTCGACGGGGTTCGGCACGCTGATGGCGGGATTCCAGACCGACAGCGGCGACAGCGTGGGAACACTCGCGGCCAACGTTTAGGAGGCTATTATGCCAGCCTGTATATTCCTGACAACCTTCGACCACAACCTGCCGCGCTGGCCAGATTCCGAGGGACGCGACCAGATCGAGGTCACAAGCTTCGTTGGCGAGGTGGGAGATCTCGCGACCGCGCTCATGAGGGTTGACGCGCCTCAGTCGGTCATCGACGCGATGAAGGCCAGCGGGCAGTACCCTTGGTGGGAGGATGTGATAGATGCCTAGGCCGCATACCCAGGGGCAGGGGGCAAAACCACCGACCCACAAAACGGGGGTCGAACTGAAGGCGTGGCTCAAGCTGCATGGTCGTAGAGCCAGCACAGTCGACGCCGCCACGATGGACACGCCCGAAACGGTCAAACGGGCGATCCTGGACCTGCACGGGATCGACGACGCGACCTGGCGCCAGGCGGGGGGTTCAGGTGCTGTCGGTCGATGAAATCACGGCCATTCGGGGGACCTTCAATGAGAGCCTCCCCGACACGGCAGAGGTGCAGTGCAAGGTGTTGCTGAGCGATGGCGCCGGAGGGTTCAGTGAGTCGTGGATCACTGCCGCCATTGTCGCTTGTCGCATCTCACCATCGGGGCGTTTACCCGAAGAACGAATGATCGCCGAGAGATCGACAGCGATGGGTATCTGGACACTGACGCTGCCGGCGCTCACGGATGTGTACCCAGCGGATCGCATTGCGGTTGGGGCGCGAATCTTCGAGGTGATCGGCGCGCTGGCGCGCAGCACTGAGATCGGGCGACGGGTTGTGTGTGTCGAGCTCGCATCGTCGACGGATTACCTGTTACGGGATGAGTTCATAGGATGATGGGGGATCTGATGGAACGTTTGGAGTTAGCAATCAAGACAATAGTAGCTGTCCTGGCGGTCTTCTGGGGCAGTCTGATCCCTTTGGTGCAGTTGCTGCTGATCCTCATGTTTATTGATATCGTCTCAGGCTTCGTCATAGCGATCCAGGAACGGGAACTGTCGAGTGACGTTGCTTGGAAAGGTATGACGAAGAAAGCCATGGCACTCTTGCTCGTAGTCACTGCCGGAGTTGTCGAGGTGTATGGCACCAATCTGGTGGGGGGGCTACCGTTGCAGGCTGCTGTTGCCGGCTTCTATGCCGCTGGCGAGATACTGAGTGTGATCGAGAATGCAGCCGCGGCTGGATTGCCGATCCCCGATGTGTTGCGGCAAGTATTGGCAAAGCTTTCACCAGAAAAGGCAGACATTGGTAATGGCTAAGAGTACGGTTGTCGCCAAGCTGGTTTTCGACAAGTTGCCCCAGCTACGGGGCCAGATGCGCGAACGGGCCAGTCAGGCGGTGCGGAAGACGGCGCTGGACATCGAGGCGGGAGCCAAGGAGCGTAGCAGGGTAGACACCGGCAACATGAAAAACGCCTGGCAGACGGAAATGGAGAGCGAACTGTCCGCTGTCGTGTACAACAACGTCGATTACGTGATTCACAACGAGTTTGGTACAGCGCGTATGTCGGCTCAGCCGATGGCAACGCCGGCTGCCGAAGCAGCGCGGCCTTCGTTCGAGGCGGCGATGAAGGAACTGCTGGACTGATGCAAGAAACATTCCGTGCCGAACAGTGGCTATACGCGCTACTCACCGGCGATGGTGGCGCCGGCGGCGTGAATACCCTGGTAAGTGGCCGCATCTACGCCTACATCGCGACGAGCGGAGCGGTGTTCCCGCTGGTGGTCTACTCCCACCAGGGGAGTCGCGACGTGCGGGGCGTGGGGCCGACGCGGATCATGGCCAGCCTGGTCTATCAGGTGAAGGTGATCGGCAAGGGTTCGGCGGCGGGATTCGGCGCGATCAAGGCGGTGGCCGATCGGATCGACGCCCTGTTACAGGGCGCCAATGGAAGCGTGGTCGACGGGCGGGTGCTCTCCTGCGTGAGAGAGCAGGGGATCAGCTACGTCGAGCAAGATGCGGTTGACGTTTACAGTCATCTAGGCGGTTTGTATCGACTACAGGTGACACCACTATAGGAGGTGAATCGTGGCAGAGAGAACGACAATTACGCAGGTGAGTCAGCTGGGTGTGGAGACTACGCCGGGCACAGGGGTAGCGGCCAACAAGCTGCTTCAGGTGCTGAGCATCGAGCCGGCCATCAAGGCGGATGTCAAAACGTTCCGACCGCTCGGAGCGAAGTACGCTACCATCGCGGCGCTCGGCAAGGAGTGGGTAGAGGCCAAGATCAAGGGTGACGTAGCCTGCTACAACCACCTGGCCTATCTGCTGTCGAGCGTGCTGGCCTACGCAGCGCCGGCGCAGCAGGGCGCTACGGCGGCTTACCTGTGGACCTTCACGCCGGCGCAGTCTGCCGAGGACACAATCAAGACGTTTACGGTCGAGCAGGGCTCCGCTGTGCAGGCGGGCAAGTTCACATACGGCATTGTGAAAGATTTCGGGCTGAAGTTCGACCGTGAGAAGATCGAGTGCAGCGGTGCGATGTTGGGCCAGGCGTACCAGGATGGTATCAGTCTAACTGGATCGCCGACGGCAATCGCGGTGCAGCCGATCCTGCCGACAACTCTGGACGTCTATCTCGACACAACTTCGGCTGGCATCGGCAGTACGAAGCTGACCAGGAATTTCAGCGGCGAGTTCAGCATCGGCGACCGCTTTGCGCCGATCTGGCCGATCAACAGCGCCGTGAGCGGCTTTGCGGCCACGGTGGAGACGGCTCCTAAAGCTCAGCTCAAGCTGCTGGTAGAAGCGGATAGTACCGGAATGGGGCCGCTGACGGCGATGCGCAACGGCGACAAGCGGTACATCCGTTTGAAGGCGATCGGGCCACTGATTGCCAGCACATACTACTACACCTTGCAACTCGACCTGTGTGGTGTGGTATCCGATGTCCAGAGTTGTCGGCAGGA